>JAEEGL010159487.1_pt1 | contig 17821 bp, 11 predicted proteins | sample 9134231 | NCBI WGS metagenome assembly JAEEGL01 (sample SAMN16246548, study PRJNA631951) | gut metagenome | biome: gut microbiome; feature: rumen; material: fiber-attached | host: Bos | place: Iran: Karaj | collected 2018-10 | reverse complement strand
CCTGCACAATGTAAAAAAGAAGAATTTTTAGATTATGAAAAAATAAATGGAAAATTTAAAAATCATGTTTATATTTGTGATGGTTTAAATGATTTTTGCTTAACTCAAATTTTAGGAAAAAATGATTTTGTTTGTCCTAGAAAAAATTATGATTTATATAAGAAATTATGTGAAGATCCAAAAGAAAAAGTTGATTGTAATATTTTTCCTTGGAGTGATGCTAGGGAAATTATTGAAGTTCTTAAAAAGTTTTTATAGTCTTTTTTTGATTAGATAAATGGTTTTCTTTAATTTTTTGATTTAATCATATTAAAAATTATTTTTTTTAATTTATATTTTTTGTTTAAATTGAAATAATTTAATGGATCATAGAGAAATTATTAAAGAACAAGATGAACAATTATCTGAAATTGAAAGTAGTGTTAAGAGAATTAAAGAAAATGCAAAAATGATTAATAAGACTATAGATGAACAAAAAGTATATATTAAAGAAATGGATCAAGGTATGGATAAAACACAAGAACAAATGGGTTTTGCAATGTCAAAAATAGGAACATTATTAAAAACTAAAAGTAAAGGAGAAATAAAATGTTTTTTAAGTTTATTTTGTTTAGGAATTATATTATTTTTTCTTTTATTAATTCTCTAAAATAAATATTTATAAAGAAAGAAAAAAAAAGAAATAAATATTATAATATTATGATGCATTTCCTAATTTTAAATAAATTTCTAATAATAAAAAACTAATAAATATAAAATTTACTTTTATTATTCTTTCCCAGAATAAGCAGAAATAACTTTATTAAGAACTTTACATTGTACAGGGCAAATAGGATATCTTTCCCCATCAATAGAAAAAAAAGTATTAAAATTATATTTAATATTAACATCATCAGGATCATTTAAACTAGTTTTAGGAATTAATCTCCAAAATTTAGTTTTAATATAATGAATACCTTGTTTTAATTTATTATCATTATCATAAATTAATTGTCCATTATCAAAATAAAATAAAAGTTCCTTAAATAAAACATATCTTCCACTATCAGAACCTTTTAAATATAAAATATCAACATAACCATCATCTAATTCTGCTTTAGAATTAGGCATATGAACTTCACTTACCCATTTCATATTATTAGAAACAAATAAATTATATTGATCATTTTCTTTTATTAAATTATTATCTTTTTCATTTAAATTTTCATGTATTGAAGGAATAGAATTTAAATCAATATTATCATCATTTGAATAATAAAAAGTTCCAAAATATTTTCTTAAACAAATCCATCTAAAAACCCCAATTAAAGTAACTCTAAACATACCAAAAAATCTCAAAAATTCACTTTCTAAATCACAATCAGAAATAAAACTCCAAGTTAAAGTTAAGAAAGAATAAACTTTTTTATCTAAATCTCTTAATTCATATTCTAATAAATCAATTTTTTTACAAACACCTTTAATAATATAATAACAAATATTTTCAATTAAATTATCTTTTTCATTATTATAATATGAAAAATTTTTTGAAAAAGCATTTCCACTTCCAGCAGGAAGTGAAGAAAAAGATAATTTATTAATTAATATATCACAATCTTTTCTATGAAAAATAGCATTTATTACTTCATGTAATATTCCATCACCACTACAAGTTATTATACCATCATATTCATTTAAAGGTTTTTTTAATGTTATTTCATATGCATTTTTAAAATATGATGTATGTATTATTTCTAATGAAATTGATGGAACTTCTGATAGAATTTTATTTGCTTTTTCCCAAATTTGTATTGCGTTTCCTTTTCCTCCTATTGGATTTATGAATACTAATAATTTTCTTTTTCGATTTTTTGATTCTAGTTCATTTAATTTTGGTAATGTTATTTTATATAGGAAATTTTGGAAATTTTCTTTTTCTTTTTTATTTATTAAGAAATAATAGATTGTTATTTTTCGAGTTGATATTATTTTTTTACAGGAACAGTTACAATTTAAGATAGATGAAAGGGAATTTAATTTTTCTGTTGTTAAGGGGAATGTTTTTATTTTTAATATTTCTTTTTTGGTTATTTCATCTTCTGTTAATTTTAATTTTGTTTTGATTAAAATTTTTTCATTTGATTCTATTGATGATTCTGATATTTGAGATATTATCTCTTCTGGAGAAATTGTAAATAATTTAATGTTGTTTTCAAGGTTAGTTATAATTAGAATATTTGAATTTTTGTTATAGGATATTTGAATTTTTATTATATTATTATTTTGTAATGAAAGATAATCTAACATATATGTTGTACTTGATATATTGTTCTTTGAGTTTTCATTGTTGATTAATTTGGAATTTTCATCATTTTCTGTTAAAATTAATTTTGCTTCTTCTATTGATGACATTTCCATAATAAATAATAAAGACTAAATTAGAAAATTTTTAATTTTTCATAAAGAATAAAATTTTCAAGAATATTTGAACTAGAATTAAAAACTCTAAATTATTATAAAAAAAAGAAAAAATACAAACTAATATATATTTATACCATATATGATTTAAATAAAAAATAAATAGAAATATAATTTAATATTATATTTTTTATCTAAACGAAATAAAATTAATAAATATTAATATATATGAAAATAAATAAAAAATATTGGATTTTTATTTATAAATATATTTTAAATAAAAATATAAAAAAATTTAAATAAAAAATGCCTTTTTCTTTAACAAACAGTATAATTACAACTCCATATGAAAAAGTACTCTCAATAATAAACGAAGCAAAAACATTTATAAATATGATGAGTAAAAATCAATCAAAATTAATAAGAGGACTTGAATGGGTAATTAAAGTAATAACAAGTCATTCTCTTTATAGATATGAATTAAAAGATAATGAAATGATAGAAAAATATTCACAAGAAAATCCAAATTTTAAACAATTCGTAGATTTTGTATATGAATATAATGAAGAAGTAATTGAAATGAATAAAAAAAAAAATATAATTAATACTCAAAGTGTAATACTTTCAAATGATTTTTTAAGAAAACCATCATTTAAATTAAAAAGAAATAATTTTAATCAAATTTTAAAATCAAATACACCAGTAAGGAGAAATAAAACAAATACTAATAAAGTACAAAATGATTCTTCAACAGGTATGAAAATCCAACCTACAAATTTATCAATTAATTCTTTAAAAGGAATGGTAAAAACAAATACAAGTAGTAATTCAACTAAACCATTAAGTCCATTTAATATAAATTCTCCAAAGGGAAAATCAACAGAAATAAAAATGAATACAAAATTACAAAAATTTCAACAAACTAAAGAATCAAATATACTTAATAATTCTAATTCATCAAATATAAATAATACATTTAATTCAACAAATAATAACAATTCATATTCAAATAAAGAAAAAATAAGACCTCAAAGTCAAAAACCAAAAATTCAAAAACTCAAATTTGAAAACTCCTTTAATTACATAGAAAAATGTATTCAAGCAGTAAATTTTTCTCCAAAGGAAATATTAGAAAAAAATTTCGATATATTTAAATTAAAAAATATAATAGGACATACAAACGTACTTCCATTAATGGGAAAGACAATATTAGAAGCATTTGGTTTAGTAGACGATAGTATAATAACAACAAATAAATTAGAAAAATTTTTATATTCAATAACAAATCAATATTTAACAACAACATTATATCATAATTCAATGCATGGAGCAGATGTGACACATACAGTATGTTTATTTTTTTTAAATTCAAACGCAGAAGAAGTTTGTTCAACAAATGTATTAGATTTATTAAGTATATTAATAGCATCTTTAGGACATGATATAGGTCATCCTGGATTAACAAATACATTTCAAATAAATGCATTAACTGATATGGCATTAACATACAATGATATATCTTGTCTTGAAAATTTTCATGTATCAAAATTATTTAGAACAATAAAAATAGATGAAAATAATATATTTGAAAAATTAAATGTTACTGATTTTAAAACAATAAGAAAAAGAATGATAAGTGAAATTTTAGCAACTGATATGGCAAATCATGGAAAAGTAATGAGTGTAATTAAAGCAAGAATTTCAGATGAGATTTTAAATGGTAATAAAAATAATATTAAATTTGAATTATTAAGTAAAAATCCAAAAACTCAATTTGAAGAACAACAATCTTTATTAGATTTTTTTATACATGCTGCAGATTTGGCACATAATACCAAATTATTTAAATTATCTTTACAATGGGTTGAATTATTAAGTAATGAATTTTGGTTACAAGGTGATAAAGAAAAAGAAATGAAATTACCAGTTTCATTTCTTTGTGATAGAGTTGGGTGTAATGTACCAAATTCTCAAGTTGGTTTTATTAAAGGTTTTATTTTACCTACTTTTCAAGTTTTAATTACTATGTTTCCTAGTTTAAATTATACTGTTGAAAATGCTAAAACTAATATTAGTGAATGGCAGAAATTAGTTGATGAAAAAAGGGTTACTGGATGGACTCCGAGAGGTGAAAAAAATGAAGATAAGAGTAATGAGAGTCATTTTGATAATGATGATGAAGAAAATGGAATTTCTAAAAATGAAAATAATAATACTATTAATAATAGTATTAATACTAATTTAAAAAATTCAAGTAATAATAATTCTTTAGGGAATAATGAAGTTAAAAGACATGTTCATCATAATTCTGATAATGGGGGAAATGGTTTGATTAATGGGAATAATAATCAAGGAAATAATAATAATGTTTTTAATAAGAATTTAAATAATTCTAATCCTAAGAAAAAAAATAGTAAAATTAGGAAAAGGAAAAAAAGTAGTTTACAATATTCTATTACTAATAATACAAATAGTAATAATAATATTAATATTAATATTAATAATAATAATCTTTTTCATTATAATACAAATTCTAATATAAATAATCAGAATAGTAATAATTTTATTCAACATAATGTAAGTCCTTTTAGATTAAATGATATTAAAAAGTGTTTTACTTCAAATTTGGGAAATGCAAAATTGATAAATATGAAAAAAAAGTAGTTAATAAAAATTATATATTTTTTTATTCAACATTTAATGTATTTTTTTACAATAATAATGAGTTTTTTTTATATAAATAAAATTTTAAAGAATTATTATACAACATTTCTTTTTTATTATTTAATTTTGTAAATGATTTTTTAAATTTAAAAATTTAAAAAAGTAAATAAATAATATCACTAAAAATAAATTATAAATAATGAATTTATATTAAAAATAAAAAATTCATGGACATCCAAATTTAGTGTAATTAATTCTTTGTGTATTTCCAATATAATTTTGATTTTTTGCTTTTGTACCTCTATTAAAAGAATTCATTGTATTATGTTTATTTTTCATTTCTTCATTATTTTGATACATTGAGTTTCCCGAATTGATTGTTTGATATTTATTTATGTTTTTTCTTTCATTATTGTTTTTTTTTATATTTGGTTTTACAACACTTTGTTTTGTATTATTATTTTGTCCTCTTCCTCTATGAATAGTTTCTTTTTTTTGATTTTCATTTATTAATCCATTGACTAAATATTTTTGATATCTATCATAATTTGGATATTTGTTTTTATCTTGTGTCATACTTCTATTATTTTTTTCTTTTTTTAAGTTATTTTTATATGTATTTAAATCTTCATTTGGATTTGTTTTTTTTTCTTTTTCTAATAATTTTAATCTTTGAACGTCTTGTTCATATTTTTTGTTTAATTCATTATAATAATATAAATTATTAACTTTATTCATCATATGATCAACAATGGAAATTTTATCTTCATTATTATTTTTCAAATCCTCATTATTTGAATTTTCAATTTTTATTTCTGGAATGTTTGTATTATTTAATTCCTGAATTGAATTATCTTTTTTTTCATTAATTGTGTTATTTAAAATGTTATCTTTTTGTTGATTATTTTCTTTTATTTTTTCAATTACTTTTTCCATTAAATATTGATAAAATTTATAATCAATTTCTAATTTTTTTTTATTTTCAGTTGAATTTTCTTGATATACAAGTAAAACAGGATAAAAAATTTCATCTTTCTTTGTTTTTCCAGTTAAATAATCATATAATTCCTCAATTTTTTTAATTTTAATTATAAATTCATCACTGTATAAAATAAAAATACCTTTTTTATTATCATAAATTACATTAATATAATGAGCTAAATGATAGCAATATAAAACAAATCCAAATAAAGAATAAGATTTTTTGCATTTAATATCAAACATATCATTTGAATTAAAATTAAAAGGTATCATTGAAAAAAATTTAATAATATTTTCATAAGAAGGATTTTTATTACTCCATACACAATTAATTAAAAAATATTTTGGAAGTTTATAACAAACTGTTATCTTTTGCATTACTAAGTTACATTTTTTACATTTTTTAACATGTTGATATGAAACTTGTTTAAATATAGTAAATAATTGATTTTTAAAATCTTCAAAAGCCATTTCTGAAATTTCTAAAAAATTTAGAATTTCTTCTATATAAATTTCTCTAACAAAATTATCTTTATCATATTTTATTTCCTCTTTTAATCTATCTTCATTACAAATATATCGTTCACGAATATCAATATAAAATAAATCATGAATTAAATTTGAATCAATTTCAGAACAATTTTCTAATAAATAAATTAATAATTCAACTGGATCTCCCATTAAATAAAGCTTAAATCTTTGTTTAGAATATAATCCAAGTTCATATCTAAAATTAAAAGTTTCTAAAGAATTATAAATATATTTATATTCTTCAGGTAAAGTAGTTTTTTCTTGTGATTTTGAAAGATAATCATGAAATATTTTCACTAATGCTCTAATTAATTTATTATTTATAATGGGATTTTTATTTAATTGCAAAATATATTTTGAAAAATCAGTACAATGAAAAAGAATATGAATTGTAGAATGTATATAACAACTATTATGACCTGGTGGATTTTGTAAAGGAACATAAATTAAAGGTTCTGGTTGTTTTTTTGATATTGATTGAGAACGAGTTGAAGATATAATATTTTGATTTAATTTTTCTTGACAATCATTAATTATTTTAATTTTTTTTCTTTTAACTTGATTATCATTATTATCATTGTTTATAATATTATTAATATTTTGAACATTTTTTTTTTTAATAGTGATATTATTGTTATTATCTATATCAAAATCTTTATCATTAGTATTTGAGTTATTTAATAAATCTTGTGCATTAAATGGTCTTAAATTTGGCATACTTTCTTTTAATAATTCTTTAGGATTATTTAATTTTATATTATTATTATTATTTATTAGATTATTATTATGGTTACTATTTTTTTCAAAATTAATATTTGGTTCATTATTATTTGTATTAATTTTGTCTTCATTTTTTTCATTTTGCTTACTATATTCAATAGTATTTATTGTTTTATTTTCTATTGTAGAATTTAATTGATTTTTATTGATTAAATTTTCTATGTTATTTAAAACATTAAATTTATTATCTAATTTATTTTCATTTTGTATTTTATTGTTAATTTCATTTTTTAATGGATTATTATCAAAAGGATTTTTTTTATTTAAGTTATCATCATTTAATTTTTTCTTTTCTATTTCTTCTTTAGTTTTATTTTCAGTTAATTTCCTTTCTTCCTCTTCTTTAATTGAAAGTTTTATTGCTTCTTCTATATCTTTCTCAAATTTCCAGTTTAATATTTCATCCATTCTTTTCTCATTAATTTTATTTTGTTTATAATTATTTCCCTCATTTATTTTACTAAAAAAATAATCATCCTTATAATTTTTGGACATTTCATTATCAATTCGTTGATTTTTATGTTTTTCAAAATCACTATTTAATTTCTCATAATAATTGGATGATTGTGGATATAAATTATAAAAACCTCTATAATTATTATGAGCCATTTTTTTATTAAATTATATAAATAAACTAATAATTTATTTTTCAATAATCTAATAAATACAAACTTTTAAAATACAATTATTATTATTAAAAACAAATATTTAAATATTTAAAAAAAATAAATGACAGATAATCAAAACGTGATTAAAAAAGATCAAGAAATTCAATCAGGATATGAACAATTAGAAAATTTTGATAAAGAAAATAATAATAATAACAATTTTGAAAAAGATGAAGAAAATATTCAAAACAATGAAGAAGTAGTAAATGAAAATAAATCAAATATAATAGAACAAAGAAATATAATTCAATCACAATTAAAATTTATTTGTAATAAAATAGAAGATGCATTAAATACATATCATATAAAAAAACTTGAAAAAGAAAGAGAAAAAGAAGAAATGAATAAAACAGGAATAAAAAATTTAGAAATAAAACCAATTGCAAAAGAAATAAACAATTATAAAGAACAATCAAAAAAAATACAAGATGAAATAGATAATATTTATAATAATACAATGCTTGATAATCTTGAAAATAGAATAAGAGAAAAAAGAAATTATATTAAAGAAATGAAAAGAGAAAATCAATTATTAAAAAAAGCAACTAAAGGACAAGAAAAAGATATTAATGAATATATAAATAAAAATAATAATGTTGATGAAACAGAAACATTAAAATTACAAATAAAAAAATTAAAAGAAGCTTTAAAAATAACAAAAGATTTTCATAAAGAACAAGAATTAAAATTAAAAGAACAACAAAACCAAATTGATGCCCTTGAAAAAAAGAAAAAATTAATTAAAGATAATATTGAATTTAAAAAAAAGAAAATGAAAAATGAAAAAAATAAAAAAGATAATGATGATAATGAAAATAAAGATGAAAATTATGAAAAATTTGATATTTATACTTTAGATGAAAAAAAATATGAAATTGCAGGTCAAATTGATATAGAAGAAAAAAAGTATAAAGAACAAATTAACAATCAAAAAATATTAATTGATAGTTTTAATAAAGATATTGAAATATTAAAAATAAAATTAAAGTCAATTGAACAAAATAAGAAAATGGATGAGATAAAAAAAAAAGAAGAAAAAAAAATAAAATTGAAAGAAATTAAAAATAAAAAACTTCAAAATGAAATGATGAATAATAATAATATGATAAAAAAATATCAAGTTAAAAAAAGAGGTTACAGTAGAGATAGTAATAATAGTAGATTTAATAATTTAAATAATATATATAATAATAATACACATAATAATCAATTATCTTTTTTACCAAATATAAATAAAAATAAAAGAAACTTTAACCAATTTAGGACAAATAAAACACCAAATAAAATAGACAAAAAATATAATAAACCTTTTGAAATTGGAACATTTTTCCAAAATAATACTATAACTCAAAGAAGACCACATACTCAACTTGGTAATGTATTTGATAGAAGAAATAAATTATCAACTTTAAATCAAATTGAACAATTAAAATGTGATATTCAAAATACATTAAAGAATAATGCTTTTATTATAGATAATAAAAATAATAGTAATAATAATTCAAATGGGACTAATAATCATATTAAAGGATATGATAAAATAAATGAACCAAGTACTATTATTGGAACTAATGTGAATAATGATATTTCTGATATTAAAAATGATATTGAATACTTAAATGACTTAGGTATTGGAAATTTTGAAAAAATTACTATGAAACAAACAAATGATATGAAAAGGAAACCTTTTGAAAAAATTAATTTTAAATAATTATGATTTTATATATAATGATTAATAATATAATCAAGAAAATTTATTATTATTTTATTTTTTTATATTTAAAAATAATTAATGAATAATAATCTTCCTAGTATTATTCAATGTTCTTCTAATTCTAAATCTTTTTATGTTTTTGAAGATATATTATTTATTGGCAATGATAAAGGATATATTGAAATTTTTAATTGGAAACAAGAAAATAAAATTTTTGAAATTGATTTATATCCAAATAAAGAATTAATAGAAAATACTGATAAAAATAATAATAAACAAATAATTAATATTATCTTATTATCAAATGAAAATTATGATTTCTTATTTCAAAGTAGAGGAGGTGATGTTTTTATTGGTAATATTAATTTAAAAGAATATAAATGGAAACAATATAATAAAATAGAAACAAAAATTGAATCATTTACTAAATTTAACATTTGCTTTAATGAAAAAATTAGAAAATCAAATATTAAAAAATATGAAGAAAATAAAAATGAAAATTGGAAATTTTCATTAATTACACCAAATGAAAAAGAAAATCAAATAAAAATATATGAAGTATCAAATAATTACATGATATTACATGGTTATGAAAAAAAAATGTATTTTTCAAATGAAATAGAAAATAATGAAGATGATTCTGATTCAGAATCAGATAATGAAAATTCAGAAATAAGAAAAAGTTTAATATGTAATATAATAATAAATGAAAAAAAACAAATAATAATATTGGCATTTGAGTCTTCAGTAATTGGTATTTATAATTTACAATTAGAATACTTATGTCATTTAAAAGTATTTAAAGAAAAAGAAGAACCAATAATTACCATTTCATTATTTGAATTTGAAAATGAAATATTTTTAAGTGTTGGATGTTTTTCTCCTAATTTAATAATATTAAAATTATCAAATGATTTAAAATCAATTTCTAAATTTAAAAATTTAAAAAATGCTTGTTCTGATTTAAAACAAGGTATTTCTTCTATTATTTATGGAGAAGGAAAAAGAGAAGATTTATTATCAGAAGAAAATGAAATAAATAAATTTAATATTTTATTTATTGGAAATTATGATAAGAGAGTTAAATTATTTAATATAAATAAAAAGAATAATGAAATAATTTTTTCAGATATGGGAAATATAATAACTAATAGTAATGGAATAATTAATCAAATTGATTTTTTACCTTTAAAAGATAATGATTCTGATTCATTTAATTATTATCTTTTTGTATGTTGTGAACAAAGATTATTTTACATTTATTTAATTGCTTAATTTATATTCATAAATTTAAAAAATAAAATATTATTAAAATAAAAAAATGTCACATGTATTATTCAATAAATACTTTAAATCAGATATATTTAATGCTGAAAATGTAAAGGTAATAGAAAAACCTTCAAAACAATACCATCCATCAACATTAGAAAAAACAAATAGTGATATATTTAATATTAACCAAAAAAATATTTTTGAAAATAAAATAAAGAACAGAATAAAAAAATTTAATACACAAAAACATTCATTATATAATTCAAAAAGTCAAAGTGATATTTTTTTCACAAAAAAACCAATAAAAGAAGAAAATGAAAAAGTAAATTATAATCAAAATAGAAGAAATTTATCAAATAGATCAACAGTTTTTTCACATTGTACTGAGAAAGATGAAATAATTAAAAAAAATAAAAATGAAACAAATTACAATCCTGATAATTATTATTCAAAAGATACATCTTTTAAAAGATTATGTAAACAATTTTACGAATCAGATAAAAATAATTCAAATGTTAATATATCATCAAGAGGATATATCTTAAATGAAGGTGAAAGAATAAATAATCCAATTAGAAGAGTTTTATCTCCCAATAGAAAAAGAATTCCTTGGGATGAAAATAATAGTTCAGGAGTAAAGTATATTAATCCCAAAGATAAAAGTGGTTCTGCAAGTAAAAAAAATAGAATTAATGTTCAAAAATCTAATATTTTTTTTAAGGAAAATAATAATAATATTTATAGTGATGATGATATTGAAAGAGAAAATTATAAAAATAAAGAAAAGAGTAAAATTGAAAGAATTAATGTTAAAACAATTGATTATGACAAAAGAAATATAAATAATAAAAATAATAATAATACAATTCTGAAATTTAAAAAAAATGAAATGAGAAATTATAACATAAATGAATATGGAAATAATGAAAAAAATGGATTTCAAACAGATAGAACAGATTATAATATATATAAAGCAAAATGGGAAAAAAATTTATTAGAGAATAAAAATTCAGATAAAGAAATGATTTTTCCAAAACAAAATGAAATTGAATCAAGAAATATTCCAAATTGGCAAAAAAAACCAAATGTGTTAATGGAAAGTGCAAATATTTATAAAACAAAATATCAATTACCAAAAACAAAAACAGACTTAAATACAATTAATTATGATAATAGAAATGATTTAAAAAAAATAAAACAAGTTATTGATTCACAAACAGATTTAAAAGAAGATCAAAAAAAAAGATTTATGTTAAATTCAACAACATCAAATTTATATGATAAATCATTTTATGAGAGAAATATGAAATATAAAAAATTACAAAATAAAGAAAAAGAACATGAATATATATTAACACCAGAAAAAAATAAAATAGATAAGAATAATTTAGATATCATTTCAATAAAAAAAATAATAAGAGAAGAAGGATTACATATTTATGATATTTCATCAATGGCAGATAATATAACTGGAACTAATAAAGAAATTAAATTTAAAATAAGAGAAAATGAAGGAGCAAAATATAATAATCATATTTCTAATATTAAAGAACAATTATTAAATGAAAAAGGAATTTTAATGGAACCTGTTAAAAAAATTTCTGTTAATAAAAAATATAATCCAAGTGTTGAAAATAAATTTTTTGGAATTAATCAAATGTATGTTGAACAAAATACTAGGAAAATTCCTAAACAACTTTATAACGAAAAAAAAAATAAATTTACTAATGAATTTAATCAAATTAATATGAAATATAAAAATAGAGGAATTAAAAGTCTTGGTGTTGATAATTGAAGTTTTTTATTGTATATTATTTTTTTTTAAGAAATATATTTTTTTATTTTAAACAATTTATATAAAAAGTAAGTTTATAAAAATTATTATTTTTTTATTATTTGTCATGTGTAAATTATAATTTATTTATTTTTATATTTATATTCTTTTTAGTTCTTCTTTAATTTCAATTTTAATTTAAGAAAATAAAATAATAGATTTTATTGGTTTTTAATTTTGTCAATAAAGTTTTCTTTATTGTATTAATAAATATTTTAATTAACAATATTATATTTTTAAATGATGGAAATGCCAAATAAAATTATGATGGATAATTTAAAAAAAATGGAAAATGATTTGCATAGAGCAAAAGATAAAATAAAAGATATTTATAATAGAATTAATAAAGTTAATAATGAAAAAAGTAGAGATGAATTAGTTAAAGAATTTAAAGTAATGATAAATAAATTAAAAGACATTCAAGATAATTGTAGTAAATTAGACAACTTTTATGTGCCTGAAGATTTCTTTAAAAAAACAGATGATAACACATTTGATAATTTTGAAAAAGAGACTTATGAATTATTACTTTTTATGGCACAATTATTAAGAGGTAATGTAGAAGGACTAACTGAATTTAAAGAACAATTAAATAAATAATAAATTTAATTTTTTTTTTTAAATTTATAATACAATAATATAATTTATTAAAAACATATTAGTTTATTTTTTTTAACTTATAATGTCATATATTGAAGAAATTGATGAAACAATTAAAAGTTATAAAAAAGAAATTGAAGAGTTAAAAAAAGGAATTTTAAAATTTAAAAATGATAATGTTAATTTATCAATAAATAAAAACAAAAATAATAATATCATTACATATATTGATACTCTTGAATCATCTCGGTATAATGAAAATTCAATATCCTATGAAAAAGAAAACTTTAAACTTCAAAATGAAATAATTGCATTAAAAAATGAAAATCAAATATTAAATAATAAAATTGAATTACAAGAAAAAACTATAAATCAATTTATTGAAAAAATTTCATTTTTAAATGAACAAATGAAAAATAAGAATAATAATGTAAAAAATATGACAGATTTTTCAATTAATCAAAAAAATAAAAGTATAAATATAAATAATTTAAATAAGGAAAATTCTCAGGAAAATAATAATTTAAATATTTTGAATCAAGAAAATGAATCAAATAAGAATATTAGTTTTCATCAATCAAATAAAAAATTCAATTCTAGTATAGAAAATGAAAATTTAAATGAAGAAAATGAAAAAAAAAATATTGAAAATGAAAAGATTAATTATTTAGGTAATAAAAATAATGAAATGGATTTAATGAAAGAAAAATATGAAAAAGAATTAAATGATAACAATAATAAAATAAATTTAATTAAACAAAAATATGAAAAAGAATTAAATGATTACAATAATAAAATTATTTTAATTAAACAAAAATATGAAAAAGAATTATATAATAAAAACAATGAAATAAACTTAATAAAAGAAACTTTGAAAAAATATCAAATGAAAGAAAATGAATTAAACAAAAAATATATGGAAATGAATTTAATAAATCAAAAATTTGAAAATGAAAAGAATAAAAAAAATGATTTTTTTTTACCAAATCAAAATTATGAAATGAGATTAAATAATAAAATTAACGAAATAAATGTAATTAACGATAAATTAGAAATTGAACAAAAAATAATATCTGATTTTTTTTCCTTCTATAATCAATATATTGATATTATAAATGACTTAAATTTCTTAAATTGTTCAGCAGAAAGGATAGATTATAATATTAATGATGAAAAATTAAATATAAAATATTCAATGTACATCATTAATATATTAAATAAATTAATTTCTAAAATAATGTTAGATAATAAAGAAATGTATGAAATAATTTCAGATACAAAAACAATTATAAATGAAAAAGATCAAAATTTAAAAAAGTATATGATTGAAATATCACAATTAAATGAAATAAAAAATGAAAATAATTATTTAAAACAACAAGTAAATAATTTAATAAATCAAATAAACCAATCCAGAAATTATTATTAAAAAAAAAAATCAAATAAATTAAACAAAAAAAAAAGCCAAGTAATTTAATAATATAAAAATCCCCTAAAAAAAATATAAAATAACCTAATATAAATAAAAAAACGTCAATAAAAAAAGACCTTAAAAAAAATAAAAAAAATTTATTTTATTAACCAACCATTAAAAAAAAAAAAAAAAAAAATGAATATATTTTTCTAAATATTTTAAATAAAAAAAAACAAAAACAATGGGACAAGCAGTAGGATGTATATGTGGTCAAGATTCAGGAAATATTCAAGTTCCAAAAAGTGATGTGACAGTAGAAAATCCAGAAAATATAGAAAATTCAGGAATGAAAGCAAGTATTTTGGCAGGAGAAGTAAATAATAATATTAATAATGAAGAAGAAATTAGTGAAAATACAAAATATCAATTAAAATCTCAAATAATAAAAAATAAAAATGAAATTGAACAACCACCAACTTTAGAAGAAGAATTTTCTTTATCTCTTGAAAAAATAGCAAAATTAATCCCAAGTGAAGATAATAATAATGAATTAAATCAATATACAAATAATAATATTATAGAAATTGAAAAAAATTTAGATGAATTAGATAATTCAGAACAAAATAATTATTCAAATACTATAATTAAAGAAGCATATGAATTTGATAATAAAATTATATATAAAGGAAGTTGGAATTTTGAAACATATAAAAAAGAAGGTTTTGGTATATTAATTGATGAAAATGGAAATAAATATATTGGTTATTGGAATAATGATTACATGAATGGAAAAGGAAGATTATTTAATAAAGATGGAGATTATTTTGAAGGTAATTTTTCAAATGGTGAAATTAAAGAAGGTAAATTAGTAATGAATAATGGTTACATTTACGAAGGTGAATTTTTAAATGGGAAAAAAAATGGTAAAGGTAAAGAAAGTTTAAAAAATGAATTTACATTTGAAGGTAATTTTTCAAATGGGAAAAGAAATGGTGAAGGTATATATAAATGGGAAGATGGATCAATATATAATGGTAATTTTATAGATGGGATAATAAATGGTAAAGGTAATTTTAAATGGAATGATGGAAGAAATTATAAAGGAGATTTTAAAAATGGTATTATTGAAGGTAAAGGAGAATTTACTTGGCCTGGAGGTAAAAAATATATTGGTGATTATAAATTTAATAAAAAAAATGGAATTGGAACTTATTATTGGAATGATAATATTTATTATGAAGGTGATTGGGTTAATAATCAACAACATGGTAATGGGATTTTTTGTGAAAATAATAATAAAATTAAAGGTATTTTTAGATTTGGGAAATTAATTAAAATTGAAGAAGGGAAATTAAATAATGAAAATGAAGAAGAAAAAAAAAATGAAATTAATGAAAAAATTGAAAAAAAAGAAGTTGAGAATAATGAAGAAAATGTTGTTAAATTAAAAAAAGTTGATATTCCAAAAGGGAATAAAAATGTAAATGTAAGTAATCCTATGAATATGATGATTAAGAATAAATTAGGAGCTAAAAAAAAAGGAATTGGGAAAAAAAATGGAGCTGAGAATTTAAAAAGAAATGTTAGTGTTGTTCCTGAAAGGGAATCTGCAGATGATGATAGTGAAAATGATAATGAAGATTAAAATTTTTTTTTTATCTTTTTTTTTATATTTGGAGTTTTTGTTTGAGCTTGGATTATTTTTTTATATAAAGATTTTATTATGATTTATATATTTTTTACTATTTTAAATTACGATATTTTTTTATGTGATTAATAAAAATAGTATATTTTTTTTCGTTTTTATTTTTTTTTTGTTTTTTTTGTTTTTTTTAATTTTTTTTTAATGTTTCTAAGTTTCTTTTTAATTTAATTTTTGATGCCTATTAACATAATAATCTTTACAGTATTTATTTTTAGAAAATAAATATTATATTAATTAAATTTCTTTTCGATATTCTTCTTCTTATTTTAAGATTTAATGAAATTAATTATTTAAAATTTGTTTTTCAAATATATAGTTATATAATTTGTAATTAAAAATAGCTTTCTCATATATTTTATTTTTCATAAAACAAAATTTTTTTAAGCCAAATTATTTAAACAATAATTTAATTGAAATGACGTCAATAAACACAATTTTATTAAATAATTAATTAATTTAAAAAAAAATTAAATGGGCTTAAGTAATATAATACATTACATTATAAGATTTATGTTTGCTTTATCTCTGATTTTTTTGGCAATGGAAAATTATTTTGAAATAGATTTAAATAAAGGATATATAAACAAAAACTTAATATTTTATTCCCAAAATTTTTTTCCATACTCGTCTCTTCTACAATATAGAAAATATTCAATATTTATCTTAATAATTCAAAATTACTTTTTAGTATTAGCAAGTTTAACAATATTCTTAGGAAAAAAAATGAGTTTATTTTTTTTAATCTTATTTTTTATTATTGATGCATCATTAATTCATAATCCTTTTATTTCAGATGATTCAGATAATTTAATAACAACTCTTCAATTATTGGCTTTAATAGGAGGATTATTGAATATTTGAAAAAAATATATTATATAAAAAATTTAATTAAAAAAAAATTAATTTTTTGTATTTGACTTTAAAAAATTAAAATTAATGAATGAGGATGACTTATTTTTTAATACAATGGAATTTTCAGAATTGAGAAAAAAATATGAATTATTAGAAATAAATTTACATAAATTTGAAATTGAAAATACAAAAAAAAATAAAGAAATTCAAAGATTACAAGACGAACTTCAAAAATATAGAAAATTAACAAATGATGCATCAACAGATTATCCTTGGCCTGAAGAATTTTGTGATAGATGGAAAAAATTATTTGAATCTACAATAATGGAAAGTTTTGATAATATTTTTTATACTAATATTTTATTAGTTAGAGTAATTAATATTATTGTTAAAATTGTATATGATTTAT
>JAEEGL016202553.1_pt1 | contig 17822 bp, 13 predicted proteins | sample 9134231 | NCBI WGS metagenome assembly JAEEGL01 (sample SAMN16246548, study PRJNA631951) | gut metagenome | biome: gut microbiome; feature: rumen; material: fiber-attached | host: Bos | place: Iran: Karaj | collected 2018-10 | reverse complement strand
GAATAATCTCCCGGCCGGGCGAGGCCAAAGCGACTTCATAAGTAGAGGTTGAGATTTGCTGCCTGTGCTTTTCGCGCTTGGCGGCGTCAGCAAGATCAACATACGGTCCCCGTCTCGTGCCGCTCTCTCGAGTCGTTTCACGGCGGGGCGTATTCGGTCTGAAAAACCGTCGGTACATTTCCCTCTCATCCGCTTTGCGCGCGGTCGATTATGAAGGCCGGGCTATTCTTGCCCGGGTTCATGCTGTTTCAAGGCACCATTTTGTGACGGGCGGAACCCGGCGACACGGTTTATCAGACCGTTGCTCTTGTCGTTGCTGTTGATGCCTTTTTCGCCGCGGTGGGAATTGAACCCACGACCCGAGATTCTAAGTCTCCTATTCTACCGACTGAACTACACGGCGGGATATACAAGACACAGTTTCAGATTCATGCGGGACTCGAACCCGCGACGCCCTGCTTTTCAGGCAGGTGCTCCCCGCCGGAGCTAATGGATCCGTAAACGCTGCTGTCTGTGTCTTTCTGTCTGTCAAGATGCCGGTACGGCGGTGCCATCGGCATCGGCCGGATTAATGGCCGACCCTGTCGTGCCGGGACAGGAAGGCGGGGATCAAACCCCAGAGTTGCTGTGGGCATCTTTTGTTTGTACAAGACGCGATTTGGTTAATTCGCGGAGCGCTTTTACGCCCGCGGGTCAGAACTTACCCGACAAGTCACCGTTTGCTGTTTGCGTCTTTCGTTTCAGATCGGCGTCACCCCAAACTCGACCCAATAACAGGGGAGTTCAAATCGGGGTACCCACCGATCTCAAAGCACGGCATTCGTCACGTTATAATTACGTAAGAAATCATTGCTGTGCGTGCTTTTCATGCTTACCCTGCCGCCACGCGGTCCGTCCGGTGAAGGACGCCGGTAAAGCCGCAGCAGAGCAAGCGCAGCTGCGGCGGGCTGGGAGGAAGGGCTCCGTTTGCCCAACGACCATACCCGCGAGCCGCTTGCAAGCATACAATACCGCTTTCAGAGAGGATTATCATGGAAAAAAAGTTGCGAACTCTCCCTTTTCGAGGAGAAGTTCGCAATTATTTGCTGTTTCGATTGAAAAAGCGGGGCTTTGACACGCATGGCCTAAGCGAACAGCTTTCGGTCATCTGCCAAAGCTCCCGCCCCCAGCTCCCGCCGACGATTTTTGCATCCGGAACAAGTCCGGCAGCTCCACCGAGGAGACGGGATACGGAAAACAGAAGCATGCCGTGAAGAGGCCTCGGGAACATTGCCCCTGCGCTTTCGAACGGCATGTTTCCTCTGAACGCGTCACGAAGAGGCCTCGGGAGCTTTGCCCCTGCGCATTCAAATGACGTATTCACTTAACGGGGCTTTGAAGGCGTTGCTCTGAGCGAACCGCTTTTGAGGCTTCCTTTAAAGGCCCGTCCTTATCAGAGCATTTGCATCAAGTCGGCAGAGACGGCTAAGCGTTTTGCTTTCGCGGCCTCTACGTCGTGTGCATTCCCCGGCAAGGAGAGCATATATACCACAGCCCCGGCCGCGCTGTCAAGAAGTTTTTTCCGACCAACCGAACAAAGCAGTCTGCCGCGCGAGACGCTCGCGGATCTGGGCGACCATTCGCTCCGGCTCGACGACCTTCAGTACCGGACCGAAGGAGAGGATGCGGATAAGGATCTCCGTTTCGTCGCTCTGCCGGTAGCGCAGCGTGATGCGGTAGCGCTTGTCGTCGAGCTTCTCCGTCTCCTTTTCGAGATCGGAGAAGTGAAGCATCGCCCGCTCGAGCGCGTTGCGCACGTCGTGCAGCTCCATGACGAGGGTCTGCTCGCGCTCCTGCGGCCGGCGGTACTCGCTCTCGTCCCAGGGATCGAGCAGAACGACCGAGTCGATGCGCGCGAGATTGATCGTCAGCGGCTTGCTGCCCTGTCCCGTCGCGAGACGGAACTTGTCGTCCTTCGGCGAGTATTCGAGCTTGTAGGGGATGCAGATATAGCTGTGCCGGATGCCGCGATGGCCGCGGTAGCGGATGCGCAGCTTGCGCCCCTCGCGCATCGCCCGCAGGATCGTCTGAAAATGCGCGACGTAGCGCGGATCGTCGAAGGGGTCGCCGTCCGTGTAGCGGTCGAAGTAAACAAACTGCTCCGGCGTGAAGAGCGGCTCTACGTCCTCCAGCCCCTCGTCGGAGGGCGCGAAGAGACGCACGCGCGGGTCGAGCAGCAGCGCCTTGAGCCACTGCTTTTCCAGCAGCGTCAGCGGCGTGTGCGGCTTGTGCCGCAGCGGGGTTTTGAAGTCCTCACCCAGCAGGGGCCAGCTGCCGTCCGTGAGCTTTGCGGGGATCGTGATCAGGCTTTCGCCGAAGGCGGTCGAGAGCACAGTGCGCGTCAGCTCCTTCTCGGTCAGAGTGCCTTCGACGGCTTTGGCGAGGATGGCGGAGACGGCCTTGAAATAGCTGCCGTAGATCTCGGAAAAGATCACGTCTCCTCACCTCCTCCGTAGAGCGCGGCCATGCGCCGCACGTCGCCGTAAAAGCGGTCGACGGCGAAGCGGTTGCTGCTCTCGAAGCTCACAACACGGCCGATGAAGCTGCGCGCCCAGGTCAGCAGCTCGCCGGCGTCGTACACGTCCGCGACGAAGCGGTATGTATGCTCGTCGATCGCCTTGATCCGGCCGTGGCGCTTCTCGCGCTCGAGGCGGTCGAGGATATAGCCCTCGCCGTCCTCCACGCGCAGCGTCAGCTCCACATGGTCGATGCAGTAGTCGCCGCCCGTGGACACGCCCCAAAGGTTCTCGTCGAACTTGTCGGTAAAGCCCTCGTATTTCTCCCATTGCGGCTCAAACGGCCCGGCCGTGATCGAGCGGACCGTGTCGAGGCGGAAGAACATCGGCTTGCGGAACTTGTAATGGAAACCCAGCAGATACTCGCGTCCAGTCTGCGTGCTGATATAAAAGCGCAGCGGGTAGACGCGATGCTCGTGCTCTTTGTCCTGGCGCACGCTGAAGTTTACGATGTCGACGCAGCGCTTCTCCTTCATCGCGCACAGCGCGTCGTAGAGCACCTGCGTATCAAGCGTGTGCAGCAGATAGTGGTGCTTGTAGCTGAACAGCTCTGGGGCCTCGTCCATCCGGTCGATCAGATACGAGCCGACCGCGCCGAAGGGCGCTTCCTCGGAGAAGAAAGCCGCGGCCTCGCGCCAGGAGCCGAGGTCGACGCCGTCCTTCGTGAGGGAGTAAACGAGCGATCGGCCCTGCTTTTCTGCGCGGAACACGCCGAGATCGGTATATTCCTTCAGCTTTTTGCGGATCGTGGACTCGTCGATCTCAAAGGGCGCGTCCGTGTTCGCGAGCAGCGACGCCACGCCGTCCGCGAGCTGCGGCACGCCGAGTGCCTCACTGCCGGAGAGCAGGTCGATCAGGCAGAAGTGCAGCACGATGTCCTTGTCGGTGAAGCTTTTGGCCTTCCACGCGCTGTGCAGCGGGTTGAAGGGCACGCTGCGGTTGTCCACGGAGATGAAGACGTTCTTGCCCTCGGCCGTGTGACGGAAGGCCATGTAGCCGCCCAGCCAGCTTTCGATGCGCCGCCGCTCGTCGTCGTAGCTGCGGGCGCTCTTTTTCGTGTAATCCTCGCGGCTCTTGAAGCCGTAGACGTAGAATTCGCGCATATAGTCGCGGATCTTCTCAAAGCTCTTGATCAGTTCGCTGTAGGCCATGTCTTCACCTCCTTTTGTGATTCAAATCGTTATGTTTCAATCAAAGGGAGCCTGCAATATCCCTTCGCAGATCATCCTTTGTTTCTTCATCCAGATCGTCAAATCCCGGAACAATCTGACGCAGAGCATTATCTATTTCATCATCGGTTTCCAGCTCTTCGGGATCGGGGAAATCTTCTTCAGTGAGATCATCAAGCGCGTACATCGCTTCCCCTCCGCATGTCGGTAAACATTCATAGAAGCAAAAACGCGTCCGGTTGCTGAATGTTTGCAGGTAAGACGGAAACTCCGTCCAACAAGCGGTCAGCTCATACTCCGTATTTCCAATAACCCTTTTTCCGGCATCTCCGAATCCAATCCACGCACAGTTGTGCATGTTTTGAAAATCTGCAAGCACAAATGGCATGTCCTCGTCAAAGACATTTTGGGCTCTTCTCATATATGTTTTAAGAGCGTTTTCCAGAGCTTTTTTATCTACAAGTTCCATTTTTTCTCCTTTCTGTATTCCCATCATACTCTGCCGATATCTCGGCCATCGGGCGTAAAAACGTGTCCTTCAAGGTGATATCCGTCTTCACAGCGGAAAAACTTGAAGTCATACTCAAAGATGTGATCAAGATCGATCTTTTCGGTCAATTCCGGCTTCGGGTACTCTTTCCCTCCGCCGCCGAAAGCTATGAGCAGAAGATAGAACTTCAGAAGATAGTCCCGATCGTATTCTCCGATATGCTCAAACGCCTCATAGGTGACATAGTCATAAACCGATTCACCATTTGTTTTGAGGTTCGGATCGGCTCCGTGTTCGAGAAACTGTTTCGCAATCTCCAGCCTTTCCTGATTGTCCGCCTTGTCGTCCGGCGGGAACTGAAGGTCTTCGAAAGGACAGTCTTCCCATTCCCCGATTATCATGTTGGGATCGGATCCGTGATCGAGCAGGAATCGTACTGCCCGGAGATTGTTTTCCTCCGTAGCAGCAAACAAATACGTTGTCAGATCTCGATTGTCCTCGATCGGCTCGTCGATCCCTCCGATTTCGTCCAGTAACCGGGAAACAGAAACCTCATCAAAAGGCTTCGCTCTGACCAGGTTGAGAAGCTCTAACTGTTTTTTGCGTTTCGTGTCATTTCCCTTCGCTGTTTCACTGTTACCCATGTCTTCACCTCCTTTGCGTTTCTTCCAAATGGCTTTTACTTGTATCAATACGTATTGTCCTTTATGAGCAGATGCCAGAAAAAGCCGAGCACCAGACAGATAGGAAACAGCATATTGAACGCCTCCTGTCCCAGTTTCTGTCTAAAGTATAAGCCGACCGCGCTGCTCTCGCAACGCGGTTTTCAGGCTTCTCTGTCCGCCTTTTGGGACAACGATTATCGAAAGTCAGAATGGAAGCTCTCCTTCAATTATTTCTTCAGGAGTCGCTGGTTTTTCTATTTTGATAAATTAAAAAAAACGCAAATCCGAGTCGAGCGCTAAATCATTATCCTTTAGGATGATTCCTCCTTCGCCTGCCGAGGTCTGGTGCCATCATCGGAGGAAAACGGGTTACTTTGGATAGTTGTTGCGGATTTGTATGGCTTCTTCAATCCAATCCGCTATGTTTTCTTTAATATAGTTATAAACATTTGTACTGTAAGCGTATGGGGTATCATAAGCTTTGATTACTCTCGCAAGGTTCTTTTCATTTCCATCAGCTGGATCGTGATGGTGTGCAATGTAGTTGAATGTAGTATCAATGCAGAAGTCTTCAAAAGGATTCTTCCCTTTCTTCGCTTGTTCTCCACCTCTATCTTTCAGCCCATGGACGTAGATGCCGACAATACCTTTTCCGGCTTCCCATGCTTGTTCTATTTCATAATTTATCCATTTTCTGCCTTGTGTGTTTTCTCCAATCAAGACAACTACACATGAACGCATTCTCATTTGGTCTCTGATCCATTTTTCAATTGAGGCCTCAGAGGAAACCCGGACATTTCCCCAATCGTTATCTGAGAAAGTCGAATCATCAGATAGTTTTCCCATGCTTCTTATCTGCCCGGCTCTCCAAGAATCATGAAGAAAACAAAAACTAAAAAACACTTGTCTCTTTGGCATGAAATATACTCCTTTTTATAGGGCAAGATTTGACCAAGAATTAAAAGGCGAGTCCTTCATGAAATACGCTCTTGTTTTGGCAAAATAGATATCCTCTGCTTCCAGGATATACACCATAGAAACGTCTTCTTTATTCTAAAACACTAAAATAGTCAGTAAATCTTTGCTTAAGTTTGCTCTTATCCATAGTAATCAACTTTTCCTGAACAAAAAATAGATTGCATCATTCTTTCTAGGAGAGTTTTAGATCATACTCACTCCTACTATCCCTTAGCACCATTTTGCTTCATCATAGATTCAGTGTGTTCTCTATTTCTGTCGCGAGCCAGTTTCAGTTCTTCTTCATACTGATCCGCATCCCAACTCCACGGGATTGACTCAAAGAGCATTTGACTTGTGCCGCCGCGCCTGCGATGCTTTTCATCAAAAAAAATCAAAAGTAAAATAGAAATCCAGTGGGGGCATTGCCCACAAATGAGAGAGCTCAGGGGACATCGTAAGCGGATTGCGCTGGAACTTCAAAACACCGCGCTCATAGGAAACGTTGATATATAATACTTCCCCCTTGTACTCTTCATAGTGCGCCCATCTTGCAAGGTCACACCAGGAACTGAAGTACTTAACAACCTCATCCTTGCACCGGTCGAGCGTTGAAGGAGAAAGGTGTGCTATTTCGCAGAGTTCTTTTCTGGTAAAGCAATAGTATCCATCTTTTTCCGGGCATTTCCCATCATATAAACTCTGTTGAATAGCATGGATTATTTCGCCGTAGGAACGCATGCGTTTATCATCCTTTCGGTTTTCTTAACTGGCGAGCAGCAAATTTATTAGTTGTTTTCCTCGAAATTCTCTACTTGCTCCATTACCTTGCGAAAGACCTCCGGGCTGTACTGTGGAGGGTAGCCGTTTTTAATCAGACAGACCTTGATGTCAAATTTGAGCTGGTCACGGACAATTTGGTTGTTCAGCCAGTCAGCAAACGAAGATTTTGTATCAATAATCTCCTTGATTTTTTTGGAAAGAGCTTTGCACTTCTCATTGACGATGACGCCGCCGACGGTTTTGTCTTCGCCGTACTCGAAATTGTACTGGTCACGTAGCGCCATAAGAATATCATAAAAGGCTTTTTCTTCAAAAGTAAGACCGATTTTACGAAAGCTCTCACGATCGGCGTTCATCTCTCTGAGAATACGGAGCGCCTGTTCCGTCGCATTATTGATAATTTCTTCTGATGTCTGCTCCTGTGCAGCCCCGGCCTCTTCTGCTGTAAGATGTTTCCTCCGCTCATGATACTGCTTGATGGTCTCTTCGAGCATCTCCTGGAAACGTTTCGCGGCCATTTGATTGATCTTCCCGTAGTCAACAATCTGCTTGCGGAGTAGTTTTATCAGCAATTCCAGTTTTGAAGCCGGCATCTTAACATCGGATAGCTTCTCAAAAAACTCTGGGCTGAAAATGTCCTCCTGCTCACCGTTTTCGAGAACGCTTTCGACCTCATTGTACTTCAGCGCTTCCTCAACCATTTTCGCCACATAGCGGTTCATGGTGTCGGCATCGACGTCGCTGGTCCCGCTCATTTTGCGGACAAAACCTGCGATCGCCATGAAGCACTGGGCAAGCGCAGATTCCTCTTCGCCCAATTCTCCGGAGGGCTGACAGATGTCATATGCAGCGCGCATCCGTTTGACAGTTTTCAGAAAATAAGTCTTGAAGGATACCTTCTTAACGCTTTTGCCATCGCTGCTCCCGATCTGCAATTCCTGCGTGGAAACAAAAACGTATTCCGCCCCTTTTGCCAGGTGCAAATACCGCTCTGCCGGGTCTCCCTCAGGATTCAGGAACGGACGCAGATCATAGCCGGCAAAGAGCTCCTTTAGAATGGAAAGCTCCTCTCTGAAGATCTTGGTTGCCTGCTCGACATCATCTTCCGTAGGCGCGACCGAGTGATTTCCGCCATAAACCTTCATGGCTTCACGCATGTTGTCGCGGATCCCGATATAGTCGATAATCATGCCGTAGTCTTTTCCCGGGTACAACCTGTTAACGCGGCTGATCGTCTGGATCAGCATATGCTTTTTCAGCGGCTTGTCGTTGTACATGTAGGTTAGCGTATCAACGCTGAATCCGGTGATCCACATATCAACGACAATGACGATATGGAAGTTGGATTTCTCCTGCTTGAACGCTGCGTCAAGCTCATCGGAACGCTGGTCATTCTTGACGCCGCCGAGATAGTTGTACATATCTGCCGGGTCATTACTTCCGACAGAGGCCACCATCGCCATGAACGGCACGGGCTTCAGCTTTCGCAATTCCTCTTCCGTAACCGCCATCCCATCCGGCGCCTTCTTCTCAACAAACCATTCCGGATATTTTGCCTCAAAGGTCTTCAGAAGAGCAAATGCGATTTTTCTGCTGGAGCAAACGACCATTGCTTTTTGGATCCGGTCGGGATCATTGGCGCAGGAAGAAACGTAATGATCGTGAATATCCACCGCAAGACGATCCAGGCGGGACTGATCGCCCAGAATCATTTCCATGGAGCTCATGGCTTTCTTGCTGGCTTCAATATCCTCCGCGGTCGCCCCGTCCTCGGCACATTTTCTGTAATACGCCTCGATCTCGCGAACCTTCTCTTTGTCCAAAAGGACTTTTGCGATACGCGGATGGTATTTGATGGGCACAGTAAGTCCGTCTGCGACAGACTGATCCATGGAATACCGATCGATCTCTTCGCCAAAGGTCTGATAGGTCTCCGCAATCGGCGTGCCGGTAAAGCCGACGAAGGTGGCTTGCGGAAATGCCTCTCTCAAAACCTTTGCATAGGGCTTCGAGATCATGGCACGCATGTTTTCGTCCACGTCCTTGCTGAACTGGATCTTCTTGGAATGGTCGAGCTGCGTACGGTGCGCCTCGTCCGAGAAGCAAATGATATTGGCGCGTCTGTTGATCAGGCCGATTTTGTCGTCCTCGCGGTCACAGAACTTCTGGATGGTGCAGATGTAGAAGCCGCCGCTCTCTCGGGCGCGGAGTTCCTCCCGGAGTTTCTTTCGATTCGGCACAACGCAGACTTCGCCGAGATTCAGGAATTCTTTGCTCTTGGTGAAAAGCTTCGCACCCTGTTTTTGAAGATCGTCACGGTCTACGATCATAACGATCGTAGGAGACCCGATCTCCGGCACATCCGAGCAGCGCAACGCGAGTTGACGGGCAAGGAATGCCATCGTAAAGGTCTTGCCGCAGCCTGTCGCGCCGAAATATGTACCGCCTTTGCCGCTCTTTTCGATCACGGATTTTACAATGCTCTGCTTGAGAAGGCGGGCAGCGAAAAACTGAGGATACCGACACACAATCTCAACTTCATTGCTGTCATATTCGCTGTCTTGGAAATAGATATAGTCACGGAAGATCTCAAGGAAACGAGCAGGGCTGTATACGCCTTTTATCATGGTCTGGGTTTCTTCAAACGGCAGAGTCGATACCTTGTCCCCGTCGTTTACACGCCGCCAGGCATAGAAATGCTCATACGGCGTACGAACTGTACCCAGCCGGGTTTTCACACCGTCGGAAATACAAGCCAGCGGGCAGTAGTGCAGCAGGTGCGGGATATCGCGCCAGTAGCGGATATTGATCTGTTCCCATGCGTCATAAATCGTCGCGTTGGGATCCGCCGGGTTTTTCAGCTCGATCACACACAGGGGCAGGCCGTTAACGTACAAAAGGACATCCGGACGCCGATTCTCCACCTGCCCGTTGTTTGTGTACTCCACCGTGAACTGGTTGACTGCACGGAAAATGTTGTTATCCGGATCGTCGAAATCGATCAGTGCGACCATGCGCGGAACACCGCTCTGAGGTGTGAATTTTACGCCGTTGACCATCCAACCATAGACCTTGTGCAGTGAGGCAAAATCGCTTTCCGCGCCGGCAAGACGGACCGTATCCATGATCTGACGCACTTCATCCGAGATCAGATCCGGATTTGTCTTGCTCAGAAACTGCTCCAGATCATCTGCATACAGAACCTCTCGTTTTGAAGCCCGAGCGATGTTATTCCCGGCAAGGTACAGCCATCCTTCTGCCTCCAAAAAGGCGAGGAAAGCGTTCTCGTATGCCGACTCGCAATAGCGGCCACTATAATTGATTAGCTTTGCCATTGCTTTTCTCCTCCATTACACCTGGAATGGTTTCTGAATGAATGAGATGCCACTTGTTTTCATGGCTTTCCATTCATTCGGCAGCTCGCTTTGAGGTAAAACTTCATAAACAAACAGCCAATTCTGTCCAAAATCATAATCATTTGATTTCAAGGTTAGGGCTAAATCTCGTAAAAGCGCCCGTTCTGTGATTATTCTGTGCTTTTTGAAGTATAAGAAAGCGAGAAGCCTGAAAAAACATGAGTCGCTGCCTATTGCATCTTGCGCTTTCAAGGAATCAATCAGAAACCCATACTTCAGCGCAAAGAAAAGAGCATAACAGACTGCATCATAATTTTTGTTTTTCAGTTCTTGCTCATAAACTAGTATAGAAAAACTCTTGATCTCATCTGCCGACACATGGAACCGTTCAAAAATAAACTGATCAACAATCTGAAGCAAATAAGGATATAGCAGGCACAAATGGAAAACAGTTTTCACGCAATACTCGATAGCATTGCGGGACAGCTTATCAACAGGAATAGCTTTAATGGCATAATTAAGTATCGCAGAATTTTCTTTGTTTTTCTGCATTATTTCGATTGCGCTATCAAGATAGGCTCTTACCGCTATGTAGTCCATAATGCCATTTCGGCAAAAGGCCAAGGGATTGCCTACCTGTCGAGTCCACTGTTCGGTCATGGCTGTGGGCAATTCGGCAATCTCCGTTTTCTTATGGTTCAGTGTAAGATCGTATTTCCTCAATGCCGCAGAGAGCGCCACGAGGAACAACTGTGCTTCTTCGCGCGTTTTGACAAAGCAAGTATAGTCATCAATATTGCGGATGTAATTCCAGTCAGCCGCCAGTTCGTTATCAACGCTCGTGAGAATAATCTCGCCAAGGAGATTTGAGACGTGTGGTCCAATTAGCAGGCCGTGAGTTTCTCCATTTTTGCAGTTTTGAGTATAGTGGTCAATTTGGTTATACCATTCAGATTCCCATTTTCTCCCCGCATGCTCTTTCGCGAAAGCCTTTCCCACCAGTGCCCAAGGGATAGAGTGTGTATATATGCTTGGAAAGCACGTTGAAATATCAGCACGGACGATAAAACGGCTGCCTATTAGCAGATCGGGCTCAGGTGTTCCATCATATTTCCAGTTCCCATAATTCATCTTGAAGAGGGCTTTGGAACCAGCGATTTTTCTGAGGTGTATGCGGCTAATAATGTGTTTCTGCCCGTGGGCTTTTTGACGAAAATGCCCTTGTATGTTTCCCCAATTATCCGAAACGCATTTGCACAATAGTTGGTATGCTCTGGGATCTGGAACCCCTAACTGCCTTGGAACATTTGTGTTACGCATACTTTCATAAAAAACATGCGGGTGCCATTTATCCTGAAAGATGGGTGAAGTAGCCAAACAGTAATCATAAAAACTGATTGAAGAGAACAGCGGAGGCAACTTTTCAGAGAACATGCCATAACCGAGTAATCCTTCATATATTTCAGCCGGACTAATTTCATCGGAAAAATCACTATATTTCTTCATTCTGTTCTTCCTTTTGTGAAATTACTGAAGATACTGAATTGCCAACGCAATCAGCGAGAGGCATCGATTAAAGAAATAATCGTAATGACGAGGGTCTGTAATATCGACCTTGCTTGTTTCATGGTGGCGGATACGGAATCCATTTCCGATATCGGTCAGCGCTTTGAACTCAATATCGAACAGAGTAACAAAACTTGAATTGCCCCCCGCCATATCACGGATGATTTTGGATGCCGATCCTTTTTTGTCCAAATCCGTGTAGTATGTTTTCAGCCGTTCTAGCGCATCCCAGATCTTCTCCACCGCATCACGATGTGCTTGGACTGTAGGCTGCATATGCTTTTCGACAGCTTCTTTCAACAAATCATGGATTCCCGGTTCAGTGATAAGGTCAATACTTGCAATAATCTCAGGGGATAGCACCTCGTGATCGGCTTGCAGCTCGATAAGGCCCATGTCGGAAAGGCGGAAAGGTAAATTGTCTTTTCGCAAAGAATCGTTAATCGCTGTTTGGAACGGATCTTTTTCACCGCTTGATAATTCTTCATATTGAAGTTCAATTACATCGAAAAGAAATGGGGTGAAAAAACCTGCAAGCAGTTCCTCTTGAGGGCAAGGGGAGAAGTCAGCAGCTCTCAAATCAATAGCAGGCAATTCCAGGTATTCGTTCAGTCGCCTAATTGCCTCTAACAAGGCGTCGGTGTTGTCAAGCCAACTATCATATCGGTTTCTCTGGATCCGCATCGGTTCCGCGAACTCAAACATCACCCTGCAAAAGCGCTTTTTTGATTTATAGTCAACCTTTCCACTAATATTGTCGATGGGCTCTCCTTCACCAAAACTGATTAGTTCACGATATCGTTCAGTGAATAGATTCTCTGGTAATATTGGGGAGGTTTCTTGGCAGTATTCTCTCGCCTTATAAATGTCCCGCCCTGAAATCCTATATGATGAATAAAACTCATATCCATCTTGGCGCAGCAGTTCATTGAAGCGATCAAGATACTCTCTCCAAGGGCTGTTTTCCTCGCGAACAGACGGGTGTAGCATTTCACAAAGGAATTTCAAAAGAGGTTCGTCATCAAAACCGTCTTTCAGTTCAAACCGGTCATCATCAAGGAACCAATACTCTGGCCAATCATTAAAACTGACTGTATGGCAATATATGTCGCCCTTTGCATTTTTGTACCGACGATCTGTCGACGGCATTTCTTCGAGATGATACAGCCGGTCTAGGAAATCAATCTCAGAAAAGCGGCCAGAGTATGGCATATAGTAATGTACTGTTTCAGAAGCAGGTATTTGGCGATCATATATCGGATCATATGTAAGAGTTTCTATTTCCTTATCAAATCCGCCTTGGATAATACCAAACAAGTCCCGACGGGTTACTTCGGTTATTTTCCTCACGCTCTTGCACACTCCTCCAGCGACCCCTTAATCAGAATCGGGCAGATATCTTTGATTTGAGCTTTCAGCTGCTCGTTGATGCGTTTTCTTGCATTGTATACGGCAAAGACTTCTGCTATCGCCTTTTGTACCTGAATATCGGGAATCGGAATCTCCACATCACACATCTCATTCCAGTCAAATGTTTCTCTTGCCGATCCCCATGAATGAAAACGGGCATATCGATCAAACTCGGGTCGGGAGAAAAACAACATCAGGTATTGAGGGAAAAGCTCTTGAGGATCTTTGCTTCTAAACACGACATAAGAAGACGAGCAGATGTATGTCTCCTTTGATTCATTTAATGCAATAGAAATCCTGTCTCCGTTGCGAGAGGTAACCGTCACATACACAAAGTCATCGGGCTGAATGATGTAATATGGCTTCAGATTAACATCTGTCATATCTGCCTTCGTTTCGATTAAAACTTTTTCTATCGAAACGCCGCAAACCTGATCAATACCATATTGCAGATCATCATTTTTCGCCTCAACCGATTCAAGATATTTGCCTATCCTCTTGCAAGGAAGATCCCGTCGCAAATCTTCGATATAACCGTCGCAGACGAGCTTCAAATCCTCCAACCCGCGCTCGTAGCTCTGCTGGTTGGCGACCATGGCTTTGTAGATGGCTACATATTTCCGCTGGATTGTGATATCGGGAAGCGGTATCTCAATATCGCTCATGTCATTAAAACTGAATTCCGGTCGCTGGCTGCCAAAGTTTCTGAATCTTACTTCTCTACGAAATTCGTCTCGTCTAAAATAAATGTAAAGCCAAGTTGGATCGATTATCTTTTTGCCTTCTTCGTTGAGATAAAAGATTATGTATAAATGCGATACAATACATAATCCTTCCGTACGATAAGCAATCGAACCAAGATCAATCCGGGTCGGATTATAGACAAATGCACCATTGTTAACTATTTTGTATGGTTGCAGATCCACTTCAATTGGATCGCCTTTGGGATTAGCAAAAACTCCCTCACTTGTAACGCCAGTAATCAAATCCATCCCATACTGAAGATCGCGATTATTTGTTGTTGATCGAGTTATATAATCTCCGAGTCTTATTCTATTCAATCCCATACCCGATCCCCCTGAAAGCATCTTTCAGCATTTCCTGTGATTTCTTTTCCGTAGCCATGACTTCCCGCATCTCTTTTTGAATACGGCTCATTTCCGCCGGAAAATCGATCTCCAGATCATGATCGATGAACTCAATGTACTTGCTCGGAATCAAGCTCCAGCCCTGTTTCTTGATTTCGCCCATGCTGACGCCACGGTAGAGCTCCGGCACGGCGTAATCAGCGCCGTCTGTTCCTTCGCTCTGCCACGTATGATAGATATCTGCCGCCCGCTCGATCTGCTCCGTGATCAGGCGGACTTTCTTTTTGTTCTCATTTTTGACAGGGTTTTCCGTCCAAGTACGCAGATCCATGAACAGAATCTCGTGTTCGCGGTTACGCAGCTTCCGGCCATGATAGTCGCCGCCCTTTTTGTTCTGGTTCAAGATCCAGAGCGTGACACTGATATCCGTCGTGATAAATAATTCGCGGGGTAGAATGATGATTGCTTCAACCTTATCATTCTGGATCAGCTTCTGACGGATTGCCAGCGTATCGCTGTCGCCCAGCGCACCGTTGGCAAGCAGGAAGCCCGCTACGCCGTCCAGCGGCTTCAGGTGTGAAAGGATATGCAGGATCCAGGCATAGTTGGCGTTGCTCTCCGGCGGCACAGAATAGTCGACCCAGCGGGAGTCCGTTCTCAGATTGTCGTTGTACCATCCCTTCAGATTGAACGGAGGATTGGCCATGATGTAATTGAAATACAGGCCCTTGTGCAGATCATGGGTGAACGAGGAATCCGCCTCGTCGCCAAGCCTGTGGCTGATCCCGCGCAGGGCGAGATTCATTTTAGCCAGGCGATAGGTCGCAGGTTCTTTCTCCTGACCGTAAACATTGATACAGCTGATATCGCCTCGCTTCGCCCTAACCAGCTCCGCGCTCTGGATGAACATACCGCCCGAACCGCAGCAGGGGTCATACAGCGTCCCGTCAAAGGGTTCGATCATGGCGGCAATCAACTGGACAACATCGTGGGGCGTGTAGTATTCGCCCTCTTCCTTGGTCGCATTCACGGCGAACTCTTTAAGGAAGTATTCGTACACGCGGCCGATCAGGTCTTTTTCTTCTCCAAACGCCTTGTGACTGATCTTGTTGACCTCATCCACGAGCTTTTTGATATCGTTCGGCGCCAGATTCCGTGTTGTAAAGGTGCCCTCCACAAAGCAGCCTTTGAGCTGCGCGTTGTCGGAAGCAATGCTGTGCAGCGCGGTATCGAGGGCGACGTTTAGCTTCGGTGCAGGCGTGTTGATGATGGTCGACCAGCGGGCTTCCGGAAGCAGATTATAGGTGCCGTCAGTGAAGGTCGGATCATCAAGGAAGGCTGCCTTGATTTCAGGATTGTCCGGGTCGAGACCCTGAGCGGTCAGTTGAGAGCGAAGATTCTCAACGCCGTCTTCAAACTTTTCCCCAATAAAACGCAGGAAAACCAGCGTGAGCATCATGTCACGCTTTTCAAAGAACGATCCAGAGTTCCGCGCCGCACGCAGAATGTCCCGGCATTTGAACAGGATCGAATCCAGATTGATCTTCTCTTCGGCTTTTTTCTTTGCCATGCCAGTCACCAGTCCCTTTCTTCTATTTCAGGTCAGGAGCGGTTATTCGATCCCCTTATAGCCGTTTTTCTCCGCATATCCGAGCAGGTACAGAAACGCAAAAGCCGGAATACGAATCAGATCTTTTCCGGACTTGGTATTGTGGATGCCGTAGTCGGTGGCGTTTTTCGTTACAACGATAGCCGCGGAAGCTTCGCCGCAAAGCTCGGAAATGGCATCATCGTCGGCGATAGGCGCACCTTCACGGTACTTGACTTCGATAAGAATGTTCTTGATATTCGGATAATCAACAACGATGTCGATTTCCTTGCCGCGTTTGCCGCCGCGGAAGTAGCCGACGGATGTGGCCTGCTGGTAATAGAAGGCCGCGACATGCTTGTATACAGCCGTTTCAACGACTTTGCCCATCTGCACCGGATCGGTCAGCATGGAATCGTCCATCAGGACGGCGTTGCGGATCGCCGCGTCGGCAATATAGATCTTCGGGCTGGCCTTCAGCACCTTCTTGCCGGCCATGTTGACCGGCCAGCTCTGATAGATCAGATTGGCGCTCTCTAGGTACTGGATATAGTTTTCGACCGTCGGACGGGAGACCCCGCTGAGTTCTTTCGCAATCGCCTCAATTGAGACAATATCCGAGGATACGTTGCAGAGGTACAGGAAGATCCTCTCCAGCTCCGTGGAGTTGCGGATGTTATAGAGAGACGGAAGATCGCGCTTTAGCACTTTGTCTACGACGTCTTCCCGCATGATCTGCTGCGCCATGATATCGTTGTCAGCCAAGGCCAGTTCCGGGAAGCCGCCTACCTGCAGATAACGGGTAAAGTGGTTCTGAACCTTTGTCAGCTGCATCATGATACGCGTGCGCTCCTGCTGGTTCATCCGCAGCAGACCCGTGACCTTCAGATTTTTGGGAAGGGAAGGACGATCCAGTTCTAACAGCTCGCAGTATTCAAAGAAGGACATGGTCGGGACTTGAATGACAGACCAGCGTCCGGCACCGCTCTCCTGATTGCCCTTAATCAAGGCGGGGCTTGCGGAGCCGGTTGCAATGACCTGTGTATCCGGCTGCATATCATAGATCGTCTTCAGCCACTTATCCCAGTCCTGCGCATACTGGATCTCGTCAAAGAAATAATACACATCCTGTTCGGCATACACGTTTTCGTGATAGCATTCGAGGATCGTATTGAAATCACTCAGCTTCAGCATGGGATGATCCATGGAAATAAAAACGATCCTCTGCGGTGCAACACCACGGGCAAGAAGCGCTTCTATCATTTGATACTGGATCGTCGTTTTCCCGACGCGCCGGGTTCCCGTCAGAACGATCGTCCGACGAATGCCGACCTGATCCATACGCTTCATCGCCTCATAGAAGGCAAAGCGTTTGTACGACCTGGATAGTTTGGGATTGACCATCCCGGTTTTCCACCACGGATTATAGGCAGTCAGCACCTTCAGAATGCTTTCCTTCGTTGTAATAGCCATTTGCATCGCCTCCACTGCGATAATACCACATTTGCCAATCATAGTCAACAATTATTGCAAGTATACTTCTAATATTTTGTATCAAATTTGAAAATATTATTCTCCGAATATCAATCTGGCATGGACGGCCGGGGATAAAGGAAGATTGTTGGGAGGGCAAACATGATACTATAAAAAAGCGTGTTCTTCCACGCAGATTATTCTAAGATGGTAAGGCGGTAATCGTTCTAACCCCCAGGATTTTACCATCTTAGAAAAACCGATGAGCGCAGCCTTGTGAAAGTGGCTGCGTTTTTTTCTAAAAATGCCGACCCGGAACAGCGCACGGGGAGGATTATTGGACAGCAAATATGATACTATGATGCCGTAAGATCCCCCTCGACAAGTTCATATCGCTTTTCTGCCTCTCAGTTCCCGGACTTCCGGTACATACTATTTTTCTACCGGAGGTCTATATGGAAAACTACAACTATTCCGGAATTCCTTTGTCCGTGGAAGTCCGGGAATTCCTTGCAGAAAACGAAAAAGAACGGAAACGGCAGAAAGATCGGATTTATCAATACGGCGTAAGCAACCATGCTTTCGACGTGGAAGAACGCTCGCCCGGCAATCCGGGCGGCGCGTCCTGCGATCCGATCTACGCTGTCACGCGAGCGCAAAAGCTGTCGGCGGAAAAAGCTTTCTTCCGACAGGAGGCGCGGAAGGCTCTCAACGCAGCTTTG
>JAEEGL016152796.1_pt1 | contig 17822 bp, 13 predicted proteins | sample 9134231 | NCBI WGS metagenome assembly JAEEGL01 (sample SAMN16246548, study PRJNA631951) | gut metagenome | biome: gut microbiome; feature: rumen; material: fiber-attached | host: Bos | place: Iran: Karaj | collected 2018-10 | reverse complement strand
GAATGCTTAAGCATGCCAAATCTTGAAGTGGAGGGTATTTTCTCCCATTTTGCCAAGGCAGACGAAGAGGACAAGTCCTTTGCCTTTGAACAGTTAAGCCTGTTTAACGCTTTTACTAAGCGAGTAAAGGACGAACTTCATTTTGACATACCCATTAAGCATATTTCCAATTCCGCAGCTATCTGCGACATAAGCGAAGCAGGACTTGATATGTGCAGGGCAGGCATTATACTTTACGGCCTTAAGCCTTCAGACGAAACAGGATTTGAAAAACTCGATCTAACACCGGCCCTTTCTTTATACTCCCATGTGATCTATGTAAAAGAATGTAAAGACGGGACGCCTGTAAGCTACGGAAGCACCTACAAATGTGAAGGCACCAGACGGATCGCCACCATTCCCATCGGATATGCGGACGGGTATCCGAGAAGCCTTTCAAACAAGGGCTACGTGCTGATCCACGGGAAGCGCGCAAATGTGCTTGGAAAGATCTGCATGGATCAGTTTATGGTAGATGTTACGGATATCCCGGATGTAACCGAAGGAGACCTTGTCACCCTTATTGGCCGGGACGGAGACAGCGAGATCCTTCTTGATGATATTTCAGCGCTTTCAGGCAGGTTCAATTATGAATTTGCCTGCTGTCTTGGTAACAGGATAAGAAGGATATACAGATAGTTGACGAGTTTTTACCCGAATGGTACAATTAATCAGTTAACATTATCATAAGAAGCAGAAAGGAAAAGAAATGGACGACGGCACAGTCGCGGCGCTGATAGTACTGGTTCTTTACATCGTCGCGGAGCTTGCGATCAGATTCTTTGACCGGAAAGATACCGTCAAGGATGAAGAAAAGATAGTTTCAATGGTCAATGAGGTCCACGAACAGGGGGCCATAGAGGATTCCGAGGCTACGATGATCAACAACATCATCAATTTTGCCGACAAAGAAGCCGGAGAGATCATGACCAACCGAAGCAATATCATTGCACTTGATAAGAATACCCGATTGGAGGACGCTCTTAAGTTCATGCTGGAAAACAGCAATTCCAGATACCCCGTGTACGAAGAGAACCTTGATCATGTTATCGGTATTCTTTATCTTAAGGATGCCATGCGGTTTCACGCCCGGGACGAAAAGGACAATCGCCCGATCTGTGAGATCAAAGGCCTTATCAGGAAAGCTTTGTTCATACTTGAGACACTGAACATAAATGACCTGTTTAAGATCATGCAGACCAAAAAGACCCAGGTCGCCATGGTAATCGACGAATACGGACAGACTACCGGACTTATCTCCATGGAGGATATACTTGAGGAGATAGTAGGTAACATCATGGACGAGTATGACGTAGAAGAAAAGCACATCCGCCGTGCAGGCAAAGACACCTTTGCCATCGATGGTTTCACTGCGTTAGAGGATATTGAAAAAGCCCTTGGAGTTTCCTTTGGAGAGACGGAATTTGACACTCTTAACGGCTTTATGATCTCTAAGCTTGAACATCTGCCGGTAAAGGGCGAAAGCTTCAGTACCAGAGTCGGAGATTATAACTTTTCTATCGCTGCCATTGATAACAGATGCATCAGCAGGGTTATTGCCAAGAAAGCAGATCCTGCAGAGGAAATAATTAAAGATCAGGAGAAAGAATAATGTCAGGACATTCAAAATTTGCCAATATCAAGCATAAGAAGGAAAAGAACGATGCCGCAAAGGGCAAGATCTTTACCATCATCGGTCGTGAGATCGCAGTAGCAGTCAAGGAAGGCGGTCCCGATCCCAACAATAACTTTAAGCTTGCTACCGTTATCGCAAAGGCTAAGGCCAACAACGTACCCAACGATACCATCGAAAGAGGTATCAAGAAGGCTGCAGGCGAAGGTAACTCCGTAAACTACGAATTCTGTTCTTATGAAGGTTACGGTCCTAACGGTATCGCTATCATCGTAGACTGCCTTACAGACAATAAGAACCGTACAGCAGCCAATGTCCGTTCCGCATTTACCAAGGGTAACGGTAACATCGGAACTCCCGGCTGTGTATCATTCATGTTTGATAAGAAGGGCGAGATCATTGTGGACAAAGAAGAGTGCGACATGGATGCAGACACTCTCATGATGACAGCTCTTGACTGCGGAGAAGAGGATTTTTCGGAAGAAGAAGACTGTTTTGAGATCCTTACCGATCCCGATGAGTTTGACAAGGTAGTAAAGGCCTTAAACGATGCAAAGATCCCTCTTGCAAGCGCAGAAGTCACCATGATTCCTCAGAATTATGTGGATCTTACCGATGAGCAGGCCATCAAGAGCCTTCAGAGAACTCTCGATCTTCTTGATGAAGATGACGATGTTCAGAACGTTTATCACAACTGGAACGAAGAATAATACATGATAAAGGGGTTTGGGATATGAGACTTGAGACAAAATGCGTACAATCGGGGTATACACCTAAGAACGGCGAAGCAAGGGTACTTCCCATCACTCAGAGTACCACTTTCAAATATTCATCAAGCGAAGAGATGGGTAAGCTTTTTGACTTAGAGGCAGAAGGCTATTTCTACACCCGTCTTGCAAACCCCACAAATGATGCGGTAGCCCGCAAGATCTGCGACCTTGAAGGCGGAGTGGCAGCGATGCTCACTTCCTCCGGCCAGGCCGCCAATTTCTATGCGGTTTTCAATATCTGCGAAGCAGGCAGCCATGTTGTCATGTCTTCAGCCGTATACGGAGGAACCTTTAACCTTCTTATGAACACTCTTGCCAAGATGGGTATTGAGTGTACCGCTGTAGATCCTGACTGTACCGAGGCAGAACTTAATGCGGCATTTAAGGAAAACACACGCTGTGTGTTTGGTGAATCCATAGCAAATCCAGCATTGACCGTTCTTGATTTTGAAAAGTTTGCAAAGGCAGCTCACGCTCACGGCGTACCGCTTATCGTAGACAATACGTTCCCAACTCCCGTAAACTGTCGTCCTTTTGAGTTTGGAGTAGATATCGTTACTCATTCAACCACCAAATACATGGATGGACATGCTCTTTCCGTTGGCGGATGTATCGTTGATTCAGGTAATTTTGACTGGAATGCTCATGCTGACAAGTTCCCTGGTCTTACCACTCCCGACGAAACCTATCACGGTATCGTTTATACCGAGCGCTTCGGTAAGGGAGCTTATATAACCAAGGCTACGGCACAGCTTATGAGAGATCTTGGATCCATCCAGAGTCCTCAGAATGCTTTTTACGTAAATATCGGACTTGAGACCCTTCACCTTCGCATGGCCCGTCATTGCGAAAATGCTCTTAAGGTAGCAAAGTTCCTTGAATCAAATGAAAAGGTGGCATGGGTCAATTATCCCGGGCTTGAGTCAAGCAAGTATTACGAGCTTGCCCGTAAGTATATGCCAAACGGCACCTGCGGAGTTATCTCCTTTGGTTTGAAGGGCGGACGTAAAGCGGCAGAGACCATGATGGATAAGCTCAAACTTGCAGCCATCGTAACCCATGTTGCTGATGCCCGAACCTGTGTGCTTCATCCCGCAAGCCACACTCACAGACAGATGAACGATGAACAGTTACGCGAAGCCGGCGTTTCACCCGATCTTATCAGACTTTCCGTAGGTATCGAGAATGTTGATGATATCATCGAAGACCTGAGACAGGCTATGGAGTGATTTATGGACAGACTTGCGATAGTTGTTCCCTGTTACAATGAAGAAGAAGTTTTAAAGATATCTTCAGAGGCATTAAGAGGCGTTATCGACGATCTTGTTGCCAAAGAAAAGGTTTCTCCCGATTCTTTTGTCCTGTTTGTGAATGACGGCTCCAAAGACAGAACATGGGATCTTATAGAAGAGGAGCACGAACTTTACCCCGATCGCGTCAAAGGCGTTAAGCTTGCAGGTAACGTAGGGCATCAGTTTGCGCTTACCGCCGGCCTTATAACCGCCAAGGACATGTGCGATGTCTCCGTTTCGATCGATGCCGATCTTCAGGACGATGTAAATGTTATCGAAGAGATGATAGACAAGTTTCATGAAGGTAAGGACATCGTTTACGGAGTCAGAAAGAAGCGTACCACCGATACTTTCTTTAAGCGTGTAACTGCCCAGGGCTTTTATAAGTTCATGAAGCTCTGCGGCGTTAAGTCCGTATACAACCATGCGGATTTCAGACTGATGAGCAAACGTGCACTGGAGGCTTTCTCTCAGTACAAAGAAACCAATCTGTTTTTAAGAGGCATCGTTCCGCTCATCGGATATGAGACAGACTGTGTTTATTATGACAGGAAAGAACGTGTGGCAGGAGAGAGCAAATATCCTTTAAAGAAGATGCTCGCCCTTGCATTTAACGGAATCTCTTCTTTTAGCGTTAAGCCCATTACCATGATCACAGGCCTTGGGGCAGTGATCGTTGTTTTAAGTATTGCAGCTGCGATATATGCTCTTATTTCATATTTTTGCGGCCGTGTCACCCCGGGATGGACTTCACTTATCCTTTCCATCTGGTTTTTGGGTGGCGTTCAGCTTCTTTGTATCGGTCTTATCGGCCAGTATATTGGCAAGATCTACATTGAAGTCAAGCAAAGACCCCGGTACAACATCGAGAAGGTCATTTAGTATCATCGGAAAGGTACATCTGTAATGGTTTTAAAGAAAACCTTTTTAAGCTTATTTAATTCAGCTTTGGGATGTCTGTTGGCAGGATATATTCTTTTCCTGTCTTTTTCCGCATTCTTTGAATTTCTCGGACTTACCGGTTTTGTTTTTCATGAAAGATTTTATCTTGCTTATTTTCCTGCGGCGGGAGTAGTTCTTGTACTTGTCCTTTTGTTCGCGCTCCTCAATTACATCAAAAAAAGACTGAAGGCGTCGGGATACGTGATCAAGATCCCTGAGGGGGCAGTAAAAACCGTCGGAATGATCATTTTTGTATTCGAGGTCCTTCTCGGTTTGTATCTTGTATATGATCAATGCAGGCTTCTCATGGCTAACAGCGAAACCTGGGCTGCCAATATCGATGAGATTGCAAATATCGGATCTCCATACAACTTTTCCGGAAATGTTCCGGAACACATCTATCATCTGCTGACCGGATTTGTATTCAGCGTATTTGGTTACAGACCTTTTGTTTATATGGTTCTCGGAGCCGGACTATGGTTCCTTGGAGCCTTTTTTGCTTTTTTTGCCGTACGTGCGTTATTTGGCATAGTGCCCGCTTTGGTTTCTTACATGATGCTTTTTACTTATGCCTGCTTATATACTAACGGACATTGTTTCCTAAACGTACAAGACAACATAATGTTTGTGATCACTGTTTTTCTTGCAATGGTCATTTCGCTCATTGTACGTCTCAGGCATGACGGCGTGATGATAAGTGCCGCAAACTTCCTGTTTTTTGCTATTAGCGGCTCTTTACTCGGATTTGTTTCCGGTTTTTATCCCGGAGCGCTTCTTATCACCATTCCCTTGTTGATCGCGATCCTTTTTGATTCGATCGACTTTACGGAACTAGACAAAGTCTACGAAAATGCCAGGGAATTTGCGATCAACAGACCGCTTTTACCTTCCCTTTCTTTTGTGATTGCGACAGTACTTGGATTCTTTGGGTTTACTTTATTTAACAGAATGGTCCATGGTTATTCTCTTGAAGCTTCCATTCTTTCTTTTACCCAAAAGATAGTGATCCATGAGTTTTCCATTCCCGATGCGGACCGATTTTTATGGTTTTATATGAACCGTTATATCGCACTTACGATAGTTATATGCATCTTTGCTTTCTTTGCCTTTCTTGAGACCTTCTTTTCACGTAAGGACAGAGCAAGTTTGTATCTGTGGTGCGTTATTCCGGGAGTATTTCTTCTTTTCTTTACAAATATCTACTCAAATGCCGACTTTTACCTTTTTGGGATAGTATCTGCACTTGCTGCCTGTGGGCTTTTATCAATGTTCAGATATGAACCTGGCGTTGAGCCTTCTGAGGTGACTTTGATATCAAAAGAAGAATATCTTGAAAAGACTGCAGAAAACTCCGAAGATTCCGATGCGGTAGTTAACGATCAAACAAATATAGATGTCTCAACCGAAGAAGACGAAACTGTTTCGTCTGATAACAAAGAAGAAGATATTCACGAAGATAACGTAAAGGATGAAAAAACTTCAGAAGAAACCAGTCCGGAGGAAACGACTATAGAAGAGTCTGCTGCAGATGAAACAGCTTCCGGAAAAACGACTTTAGAGGATTCCTCTTCAGATGAAACCGCTCCGGAGAAGGCACCTTCAAAGGAAACGCCCGTTACACATGTGACACCAGTTAAACTATTTGAAAATCCCCTTCCTCTTCCAAAGAAACACGAGAAGCGGGAGATCACTTTTGATTTTGACGTGCCGGATTATCTTATGAAGTTTGACAAAGATATTAAATCCGACGACGATTTCGATATTTAGGATCGGCAGATTAACATGGCAGGAAATACAGCAAAAAAAACAGGCACAAAAAAAACGAACGGATCAAAATCCACCAGGACTTCTTCCACTCGTTCAAATAAACCCGTTAAACAAAGACTGACAAAAGAACAATATGCCTTAAGGCAGGAGATCAAAGCGATCATAATCATCGCGCTCTCGATCCTTCTGTTTATCTGTAACTTCGGATTGATCGGCAAATTCGGCGATGCTTTATCCGGAGTCATGTTTGGACTTTTCGGAGTTTTGGCATATGTTTTTCCCATAATACTCGGGCTTTGTACCATTTATCTTCTGGTCAATGCTTCCGTTCCAAGGGCTGTTAGAAAAACTGTTGCTTTGTGGGTATTGTTCATTGCGATCGGGATGCTTATAGATGTCATAGCCGGCGGCTTAAGCGTTACAGCCTCAAAGTATGATATAGTTGCCTTTTACAAAAACGGAGTAGAGTTTAAACGTGGGGGAGGACTGATATCTTCCAGCATTGCTTACCTTCTCTTTAAGCTGATTGCAAAGGTTGGAACCATTATCTTTGCAACGGTTCTTGTGATAGTAAGTGCCATCATCATTACGGAAAAATCTCTGTTTGAGGGTGTAGTCAACACAAAAGACAGGCTGTTGGAACACGGTGGTCTTAACAGCGATTACCGTCAGGAGCTTCAGGCTGAAAGGCTTGAAAAGCTTCATCTAAGACAGCAGGATAAAGCACTGAGAGCAGCTGAAAAACGTCAGCTTGCAGAAGAAAGAAGAGCAAGGATAGAAGAGCAGAACCGGCTTTTGGAAGAAGAAGCAAGAAACAAAGAAGCTTTGAACAAGGAAGCCCTTAGCAAAGAAGGCTCGAGTGTCCTTACTCCTCCCGACAAAAAGACCGTTTCAGAAGACGCTGCAGTATTAAAGCGAAACACAAAGATCCAGGGTATCACCAATGACAATGTGATCCGTGAGCCCGAAGATGTCCTCAAAAGAAATGACGAAATGCATGAGATCAATCTTAACGGATTTGATCCAGTTACCAGAGGATATGCAGGATTTGATGATCAGGAAGCCGTAGTCATAGACGATCATGACAACGACATGGAAGAGATCTATGTATCGGAAGAGCCTGAAGAAAAAACAGCTCCCGAGCCCGTACCTTCACCTGCTCCTGTTATCAATCAGCGGCCTAAGGCTGTTAAGAGACCCGATCCCATTCCCGAGACACTTGATTTTAACACTAAGAGCGGTGACGGTTATGTATTCCCGCCCATGGATCTATTGAAACGCGGCGGCGCTAACAGAAACAAAAACAGCGAAGTGATCTCGGATACCGCCGACAAACTCAAACATACCCTTGCAAGTTTCGGTATCGAAGTGACCATCGATCCCCAAAACGTATGTGTCGGACCTACCGTAACAAGATATGAGCTTGGAATAAGCGGTGGTACCAAGGTAAGCCGTATCAAAAACCTGTCAGACGATATCAAACTAAGCCTGGCAGCAACTGATATAAGGATAGAAGCTCCCATACCCGGCAAATCAGCTGTAGGTATCGAGGTTCCAAACCGTGAGAGTACACCTGTATTATTCAGGGATCTTATTGACAATAACGAGTTTAAAAACGCTGTATCAGGTCTTTCTTTTGCCATTGGTAAAGATATTTCCGGCAAAAATATGATCTATGATATAGACAAATTCCCCCATCTTTTGATCGCGGGCGCTACAGGATCCGGTAAATCAGTTTGTATCAATACTCTTATCATGAGTATTCTTTATAAGTCTGATCCTGATGACGTAAAGCTTATCATGATCGACCCGAAGGTTGTTGAATTAAGCGTTTATAACGGGATACCGCACCTTCTTTTACCTGTTGTAACAGATCCAAAGAAAGCCTCTGCAACGCTTAACTTTGCCGTAGCTGAGATGATGGAGCGTTACAAGAAGTTTGCGGATATGAACACCCGTGATCTTGACGGATATAACAGGGCAGTAGCTGAGATCAAGGATGATCCTACGCCTGAGATGCACAAGAAGCTTCCTCGTATAGTCATTATCGTAGATGAGCTTGCCGACCTTGTAATGGTAGCCAAAAACGAAGTTGAAGATGCTATCTGCCGTATCGCCCAGCTTGCAAGAGCTGCAGGCATTCACCTGATCATTGCAACCCAGCGTCCTTCGGTCGATGTTATCACCGGACTTATCAAGGCAAATATGCCAAGCAGGATCGCTTTTGCGGTATCAAGCGGTATCGATTCTCGTACTATACTTGATATGACAGGTGCAGAGGAACTCCTTGGTAAGGGTGATATGCTTTTCTTCCCTAAGGGGTTAAAGAAACCCGTTCGTTTGCAGGGCGGTTTCGTATCCGATGAAGAAGTTAACAGGGTTGTAGACTTCCTTAAGAGTCATTGCAGCGCAGATTATAATCCTGACATCAGTGCAAAGATCGAATCCATGAGTCAGTCAACCGGCAAATCATCCGGCGGATCGGGTTCTTCGGATGAGGACGGAGACGGCTTTGACGATAAGTTTATCGAGGCAGGCAGATTTGTGGTAGAAACACAGAAAGCCTCCATCGGAAACCTTCAGCGTAAGTTTAAGATGGGCTTTAACAGAGCTGCCCGTATCATGGATCAGCTTTATGATGCGGGGGTTGTTGGTGAAGATCTTGGGACCAAGCCAAGAGAAGTCCTTATGAGCCCCGAACAGTTTGAAAACTATATAGAAAACGAACTATAGGAGAAATGAATGAAATCTGATATCGAGATCGCACAGGAAGCTAAACTTCTCCCTATCAAAGAAGTTGCGGCAAAACTTTCAATTGAAGAAGATGACCTTGAACTTTACGGTAAGTACAAAGCCAAGATTTCCGACGAATGGTACCAAAGAAACAAGAATAAGCCAAACGGTAAGCTCATTCTTGTTACTGCCATTAACCCTACTCCCGCCGGAGAAGGCAAGACCACTACCAGCATAGGCCTTGCCCAGGCCATGTCCTTACTTGGCAAAAAGACCGTAGTTGCATTAAGAGAGCCTTCTCTCGGTCCCTGCTTTGGCATAAAGGGCGGAGCTGCCGGCGGCGGCTATTCACAGGTAGTACCTATGGAGGATCTTAACCTTCATTTTACCGGTGATTTTCATGCAATAACCTCAGCAAACAATCTTCTTGCCGCTTTACTAGACAATCACATTCAGCAGGGTAACGCCTTAAATATCGATACCAGAAACATCATATTTAAGCGCTGTCTTGATATGAACGACAGAGCTTTAAGAAACATCGTTATAGGTCTTGGTAAAAAATCAGACGGATTTGTCCGTGAAGACCATTTTGTTATCACTGTAGCTACAGAGATAATGGCTATTCTTTGCCTTGCAGAGGATATGGCCGATCTAAAGGCAAGGCTTTCAAAGATCGTTGTAGCTTATGATCTTTCAGGCGCTCCTGTAACTGCGGGTGACCTGAATGCGGTAGGTTCCATGGCTGCTCTTTTGAAGGACGCCATCAAGCCTAATATTATCCAAACCTTAGAGCATGTGCCTGCATTCGTGCACGGCGGACCTTTTGCCAATATAGCACACGGATGTAATTCCGTACGTGCAACCAAATATGCGCTCAAGGCTGCCGATTATGTGATCACGGAAGCCGGATTTGGCGCGGATCTCGGCGCCGAGAAGTTCTTTGACATCAAGTGCCGTGAATCGGGTCTTAAACCCGATGCCTGCGTGATCGTGGCCACGATAAGGGCATTAAAGTATAACGGAGGAGCAGATCTCAAGGAGCTTTCAACCGAAGACCTTGATGCCCTCAAAAAAGGTATCGTAAACCTTGAAAAGCACATTGAGAACATAAAGAAATACGGTCTTAATCCCATCGTTACTCTTAATTCTTTTGCCAGTGACACAGAGGCTGAGACAAACATGGTCAAGGCTCTTTGCGATAGTATTGGCTGTGGCTTTGCACTTTCCAAAGTGTTTACCGACGGCGGCGAAGGCGGCAAAGAACTTGCTAACGCAGTACTTGAAAGCCTTGAATCAAATAATAACGATTTTAAGCTTCTTTATGAGGATTCCCTTTCTTTAAGAGAAAAGGTTGAAACCGTAGCAAAAGAGATCTATGGTGCAGGTTCTGTTTCTTTTGCACCGGAAGTTCTTAAGACCTTTGCCAAATTAAAGGATCTTGGCTTTGACAATATGCCTGTATGTATGGCAAAAACCCAGTATTCACTTTCGGATGACCCCACAAAGCTTGGTCGTCCCGAAGGATTTGAGATGACAGTTCGTGATGCTTACGTATCAGCAGGTGCAGGATTTGTGGTAGCTCTTACCGGACAGGTAATGACTATGCCGGGTCTTCCCAAAAGTCCTGCGGCATACAGGATCGATGTAGATGATAACGGCAGGATAACCGGCCTATTTTAAGGAGTCGAAATGGAACTTATAGACGGGAAAGCAATATCACAGGCAATAAAGGATGAACTTAAAGACAAGGTAGAAACGCTTCGAAAAGAAGGAAAGACCGGAAGCCTTGCAGTAATTCAGGTAGGTAACGATCCTGCCAGTTCCGTATACGTTCGCAACAAAAAGAAAGCCTGCGAATATATAGGGATAGGATCAGTTTCTTACGAATTACCCGAAGAAACCACCGAAGCAGAGCTTCTTTCGATAATCGATGACTTAAATCATAAGTCTGACATTATCGGAATTCTCGTTCAGCTTCCTTTACCCGCTTCCATCAATGAAGAGCGCGTGCTTAACGCAATCGATCCTTTAAAGGATGTTGATTGTTTTCATCCCGTAAATGTAGGTAAGCTCCTCATCGGTCAGGAATCCTTTTTACCCTGTACTCCTGCAGGTGTTATCGAGCTTCTTAAAAGAAGCGGTGTTGAGATCAAAGGTAAACACGCCGTGATCGTTGGCAGAAGTAACATTGTTGGTAAGCCCATGTCCCTACTAATGTTAAAAGAAAATGCTACCGTAACAATATGCCATTCAAAGACCCGGGACCTTGAAGCAGTGACCCGTGAAGCTGATATCCTGATCGTTGCAATGGGTAAGCCCAAGTTCATCAAGGCTTCTTTTGTCAAAGAAGGAGCAGTAGTGATCGATGTAGGCATTCACAGACAGGAAGACGGAAAGCTCTGCGGTGACGTTGATTTTGATGAAGTATCACCTAAGGCTTCACTGATCACCCCTGTTCCCGGCGGCGTAGGTCCCATGACTATAGCAATGCTCATGGCAAATTGTGTTAAAGCAATTTCCAGATAATCATTCTTTTTGAAACCAAGAGGAAATATATGAAATGTCCAAACTGCGGCGCTGAGCTGCCAAAAGACAATCTGTATTGTGAAAAATGCGGTGCCGAATTTCAGATCGTTCCCGATTTTGAAGTGGAAGTTGACGGAGAGATCGACAAAACCCTTCGTACGTTAAATAACGACGAAGAGGAACAGTCAGAAGACGACTACTACTATGACGATATAGAATTCGACAGTGACCCCAATATCATATCAAGCCTTTTAAACAGCGGCAAAGGCAATAAGGTACTTTACATTTTCTTTGCCCTTATACTTGTACTTGTGATCGCTATCATTACCATTCAGGGTAAGAAGATCGCAAAGCAGAATACCCTTGAATATCAGGTAGAGACCGCAAGACAGCTTGCATCGGAAAAGAAATACTTAAGCGCCATTCCTTACCTTGAAAAAGCCTACAAGATGTCAGGCGAGAATACGTATCTTTTTTCCATAGCGGATTATTACTATTCAATGGGAAGAGATAATGATGCCATCTTTACGTTAGAAGAGATAATCGGGTCAGATACCTCATCCGCAGCCGATGTAGAGACCGCATACAGAAAGACCATAACCCTTTACGAAGGTATTTCCAATTACCAGAAGCTTACGGAACTGATCACCAACTGTCCCATTGAATCACTTAAGAACGAGTACAAAAAATACATTGTTTCAGATCCTGTATTTTCGGTAGAAGAAGGAACTTATGAAGAAGAGACCGTTCTTAAACTTTCAAATCCGAACATCAGTGACGGAACGGTATATTATACAACCGACGGAACCGATCCGTCAGAGACTTCCACTGCTTTTGCAGCGCCTATTTTCCTTGAAAACGGTAATTATACGATCAAGGCGATCTGCTACAACCCGTACGGTGTTGCAAGTGAGATCGTGACCAAAAAATATCACATTGAGATAGCATTTGAGTTTAAGCCCGTTATACTCACAGAATCGGGAAGTTACTCAGAGCCTACACAGATCAAGGCAGATGTACCTGCCACCGAGCGGTATTATTATACGACCGACGGAAGCGATCCGACTCAAAAGTCTTCAAGATATACAGGCCCCATCCAGATGCCTTACGGAAAGAGCTCGTTTAAGTTTGTTTCTTTTGCAATGGACGGGACACAAAGCCTTGTAGTTACAATGGATTACGATCTTCATCATGACGGCCTTCAGCCCGAAGACTGTTATAATGCTTTGAGAGTCCGCCTTGTAGAGCGAGAGCTTCTTACTGACGCCTCAGGCTACAAAGAAGGGGTGGACGGATATTATTCCTACATTTTTGCAAATCTTTACGATGTGGAAAAGAAAGGCAGTTTCTACTTTTACGTAGAGTACTTAAATGATTTTGAAGGTAACTCGGTTAAGACCGGCAATATATATGCAGTAAACATTAAAAACCCCGACGATATTGAAAAAGTTACCGGCGGAAGTTCTATTTCCGGATATATACTCAATCCTTTTTAAACCAAGAAAGAAAGGTAAGAAACAATGTACAAGATCTTAGAAGCAAAAGAACTGACTACCAACATTTTTCTTATGGTGGTAGAAGCAAAGCGAGTTGCGGACAGATGTCTTCCCGGACAGTTTGTCATTGTCCGTACACATGAAGACTCTGAGCGTATTCCCCTTACGATCTGTGATTATGACAGAGAAAAGGGCACAATCACCATCGTATTCCAGATCGTTGGTGCCGGCACTCAGTTTATGGCAGAGTTAAAAGCCGGGGATTCTTTCCACGATTTTGTAGGCCCCTTGGGTGTGCCTTCAGAACTTGTGACAGCGCCGGTAGAAGAGACCAAAAAGAAATCGATCCTCTTTGTAGCAGGCGGTGTAGGTACGGCTCCCGTATATCCTCAGGTCAAGTGGCTCAAAGAAAACGGCATCAATGCTGATGTTATCGTCGGATCCAAGACTAAGGACCTTCTGATCCTTGAAAAAGAAATGGAAGCTGTAGCAGGAAACCTTTATGTTACCACCGATGACGGCTCTTACGGTCGTGCCGGAATGGTCACAAAGACAATAGAAGATCTTGTTAAAACAGAAGGCAAACACTATGACGTTTGTGTAGCCATCGGTCCCATGATCATGATGAAATTTGTATGTAAGCTTACTAAAGAGCTTGAGATCCCTACAGTAGTAAGCCTTAACCCCATAATGGTCGACGGAACCGGAATGTGCGGAGCATGTCGTGTAACCGTAGGTGACAAGGTTAAGTTTGCATGTGTTGACGGTCCCGAATTTGACGGTCATCTTGTAAACTTTGATGAAGCAATGAAGCGCCAGACTTTATACAAGACCAAAGAAGGCCGTGATTTCCTTGCAGCAAAAGAAGGAAACACTCATCACGGTAACTGCGGTAACTGCTAATATAAGGAGAGATCAAATGGACGTACTTAAGAAAATCCCCGTAAGGGAGCAAGACCCGAAGGTTCGTGCCACCAATTTTGATGAGGTGTGCTTAGGATACAACAAAGAAGAAGCAATGGAAGAAGCAAGCCGTTGCCTTAACTGCCAGAATGCCCAGTGTGTCAAAGGGTGTCCTGTTTCCATCAATATTCCCGGTTTTGTTAAGGAAGTTAAAGAAGGAAACATAGAAAAAGCATATGAAGTGATCAGCGAATCATCCGCTCTTCCTGCTGTCTGCGGACGTGTTTGTCCTCAGGAATCCCAGTGTGAGGGTAAATGTATCAGAGGCTTTAAGGGTGAGCCTGTTTCCATAGGCAAACTTGAGCGTTTTGTTGCAGATTACGCAAGAGAAAACGGGATCAAGCCTCCGGCTCCCGCTGCATCAAACGGAAAGCGCGTAGCCGTTATAGGTTCAGGCCCTGCAGGTCTAACCTGCGCAGGTGACCTTGCAAAGTTAGGCTATGACGTTACCATTTTTGAAGCATTACATGAAGCAGGCGGAGTACTTGTTTACGGTATTCCGGAGTTCCGTCTTCCCAAGGATGCGGTAGTAGCCAAAGAGATCCAGAACGTTAAGGACCTTGGCGTTAAGATCGAAACCAACGTTGTTGTCGGCAAGTCTGTGACTGTTGACAGCCTCATGGAAGAAGAAGGTTTTGATGCGGTATTCATCGGTTCAGGCGCCGGACTTCCCAAGTTCATGGGTATTCCCGGAGAGAACGCAAACGGTGTATTCTCCGCAAATGAGTATCTGACCCGTTCAAACCTCATGAAGGCGTTTGATGAGTCTTCTTTTACCCCTATCATGAGAGGCAAAAAAGTAGTTGTAGTCGGTGGCGGTAACGTTGCCATGGATGCTGCCAGGACCGCGCTCAGATTCGGTTCTGAAGTCCATATCGTATACAGAAGATCGGAAGAGGAGCTTCCCGCACGTAAAGAAGAAGTTCATCATGCAAAAGAAGAAGGCATCATCTTTGATCTTCTTACCAATCCTACAAAGATCCTTACCGATGAAAACGGCTGGGTAAGCGGTATCGAATGCATCAGGATGGAACTTGGTGAGCCCGATGAATCAGGAAGAAGAAGCCCTGTAGAGATCAAGGGTTCAGAGTTTACCATCGAGGCAGATACAGTCATCATGGCCCTCGGTACAAGCCCCAACCCCCTTATTTCTTCAACGACCAAGGGACTTGAGATCAACAAAAGAAGATGTATCGTTGCAGACGAAGAATTCGGTAAGACCTCAAAAGAAGGCGTATTTGCAGGCGGTGATGCCGTAACAGGCGCAGCAACCGTTATCCTTGCCATGGGTGCAGGTAAAGCAGCAGCAAAAGGCATACACGAATATCTTTCAAACAAATAAAACATACAGGAGGCAGATATGATCTGTCCTAATTGTAAATGTGAATATGTAGACGGGATCACAGAATGTCCCGATTGCAAGATCCCCCTTAAGATCTCTTTAGAGGAAGAACCTGAATTCATGCAGGCCATCGACTCTCCTTTGGAAGAAGAACTTGAGGAAGCGGTAGAAGAAAACTATATTCCCATGACCGGCGAAGTACCATACGAAGATGAGATCAAGGAAATGGTAGAAAGAAGACGTCTCATCGAAGAAATGCCTGTTTACAAGTCGGTAGCAGACAGTGTAGCCAACAACCGTTCCGGCGCCGCAGCCCTTATTGCCTGCGGTATGATCGGCGGTGCAGCGCTTATCCTTAATGCATTTGGGGTTATACACCTTCCGGTATCAGGTTTTTCGCTTGTTCTTGTATATGTGGTGATGGGATGTCTGTTCTTTGCATTCTTTGCAAGCGGATGGCTGAGCCTTTATAAAGTGATCAAGCTCACTCCCGAAATGAACAAGGAAAGAGAAAACATCGACAAGGTGTTAGAGTTTATCAAAACAAATAAAGATAAATACAAAGCCGAAGCAGACGGACTTGAAAGCGAAGAAGCATATCTTAAAATGTGTGATCTTGCCGTAAAAGACGCAGAAAACGAGTTTCCTGACCTTGAGCCCGGTTTTGCATATTACGTAGTAGACCGTTTAGCCGGTGAAATACTGGATGAAGATTAAGATCGTTTGTGTAGGTAAAGTAAAAGAAGCCTTTTTCAGGGACGCTATAAGCGAATACGCAAAACGTCTCTCTAAGTTTGCCGAGTTTGAGATAGTCGAAGTCCAGGATGAAAAGACAGCAGAGGATATGAGTCCTTCAGAGACAGAAAACACACTTTCCAAAGAAGGCGAACGTATACTTAAGAATATCGGAGAAAGAGAATTTGTGACGATCCTTGATATCAAAGGTAAAAAGCTTTCGTCCGAACAACTCGCAGACAGGATCAGCGATACATTAAACAGAGGCTTCAATGTTCTTACATTTGTGATCGGCGGCTCACTGGGATTATCATCCAAAGTAAAGCAAAGAGGCGATTATTCCCTTTCTTTTTCCGACATGACATTTCCTCATCAGCTTATGAGAGTGATATTGTCAGAACAGATATACAGAGCATTTAAGATCATCAATCATGAACCTTATCACAAATAACCCGGAGGTGCCCCATGAGAATGTATGATGTCATCAAAAAGAAACGTGACGGTGAGAAGCTTACAACAGAAGAGATCAACTTCTTTGTGAACGGCTTTAATGACGGATCCATACCTGATTATCAGGTTTCTGCTCTCATGATGGCTATTTTCTTTAAAGGCATGGATGAAAAAGAAACCCTGGATCTTACCATGGCTATGGCTAACAGCGGTGAGATGCTGGATCTGTCCAATATTCCCGGAGTTAAGGTAGATAAGCATTCTACAGGCGGAGTGGGAGACAAGACAAGCCTTTCCCTTATACCAATGGTAGCAGCCTGCGGCGCTCATATAGCCAAGATGTCCGGCCGCGGCCTCGGTCATACAGGCGGCACTATAGATAAGCTTGAAAGTTTTCCCGGTTTTTCAACTTCGATTCCGGTTGAACTCTTTGAAAAGAACGTTAATGAAATTGGTTTTTCCATTATGGGCCAGACCAAAGATCTTGCCCCTGCGGACAAAAAACTGTACGCTCTCAGGGATATAACCGCTACAGTAGACAATATGTCCCTTATCGCAAGCTCCATCATGAGTAAGAAGCTTGCAGCAGGAGCAGATGCCATTGTTCTTGACGTTAAGACAGGTTCCGGTGCCTTCATGAAAAAGTACGAGGATTCTTTAGCACTTGCAGAGGAAATGGTTAAGATCGGCAATAATGCAGGCCGCAAGACCATTGCAGTTATCTCTGACATGGATGAGCCTCTTGGATACGCCGTAGGTAACGCACTTGAGGTAAAAGAAGCCATTGAGACCCTGGAAGGAAAGGGCCCTGCCGATTTCACCGAGCTTTGCTATGAACTTGGTTCAAAAATGCTTATTGCAGGCGGCCTTGCAACTTCCGACGCCGAAGCAAAGGCTAAACTCAAGGAAGTCATAGAATCAGGAAAAGCCCTTGATAAGCTTGCCGCTTTTGTTAAAGCACAGGGCGGCGACAGCGATTATGTATATCATAAAGAGCGCCTTCCGGAAGCAAAGTTAAAGATTTCCGTAAATTCACCTGCTTCAGGCTATATAAAGGGTATCACCTGCGATGAAGTCGGTATTTGCTCAATGATCCTTGGAGGCGGCCGTGAAACAAAGGAAAGTGAGATCGAT
>JAEEGL016038309.1_pt1 | contig 17822 bp, 12 predicted proteins | sample 9134231 | NCBI WGS metagenome assembly JAEEGL01 (sample SAMN16246548, study PRJNA631951) | gut metagenome | biome: gut microbiome; feature: rumen; material: fiber-attached | host: Bos | place: Iran: Karaj | collected 2018-10 | reverse complement strand
CCGCGAAGGGAGGCGAGGGCGTGGCGACGGCCATGGTATCCAATATCCAGGGGTACTCCATCCACGACGGGCCGGGGATCCGGACGGTGGTGTTCCTACAGGGCTGTCCCCTGCGCTGCCGCTGGTGCGCGAACCCGGAGAATCTCAGCGCCCGGACCGCGGTGGGCTTCCTGTCCCGGCTCTGCGCGGGCTGCGGGAAATGCGCCGGGGTCTGTCCCCGGGGGGCCATTCTTCCGGGGGCGGAAAAGCGTGTGGACCGGGAAAAGTGCGACGGCTGCGCCCTCTGCGCCGACGCCTGCTTTTACGGGGCCCTGGTCCGCTACGGCCGGGAGAGGAGCGCGGAGGAGGTCTTCCGGCAGGTCCGGAAGGACAAGCTCTTCTACGACGCCTCCGGCGGCGGGGTCACCGTCTCCGGGGGAGAGCCTCTGACCCGGCCGGACTTCGTGGCGGAGCTGTTTTCCCTCTGCCGGGGGGAAGGCATCGCCACCTGCGCGGAAACCTGCGGCTGCGTCCCCCGCAGGGCCCTGGAGGAGGTCCGGCCCCTGACAGACCTCTTCTACTACGACCTGAAGCTGGCGGACCCGGAAAAGCACCGGGAGTACACCGGGCAGGACAACCGTCAAATCCTGGAAAATGCCGCCTGGCTGGCCGGGCAGGGGGCACAGATTCTTTTCCGTCAGCCCCTGATCCCCGGCATCAACGACGGGGAGGGGGAGATCCGGGCCTGCGCCGCCTTCCTCCGCAGCCTGGGACGGGAGGACATCGGCCTGCAGCTCATGCCCTATCACCGGCTGGGCGAAAGCAAATACGCCGCTCTGGACCTGCCCTGCCTCATGGCGGGCACGCCCCTCATGGCCCCGGAGGAGATCGAGGCGGTCCGGCAGCGGTACGAAAGTCTCGGTGTGCCATGCACCGTATCCAAATAAAGGACGGAAATCAGGAGGTACAACCCATGTACGAGATCGACCGGGCTCTGCTGGCGGAGATCGACGCCCTGGAACTCAGCGAGAAAAACCGGCGCTGGCGCGCCGCCATGAAGGCCGCCCCTTGGCGGGTCTATGTGGACCGGGAGCGCTGGACCCTGGCCTCCTGGAAGGAGACCGAGGGGGAGGACCTGCAGATCCGCACCGCCAAAATGCTGAAAAAGGTCATGGAGAACATCGATATCAGGATCCATGACTTTGACGAGATCGTGGGCCGCCCCACTCCCGGGGTCATCGGCTGCCAGACGGCCATCAACGTCTGCGGCGACTATATCCACGACATCTGGAACGACGACGGGGTCATCGGCGTGACTCTGGACGCCACGGCCTTCCTGAACCGGGAGGAGCTGGAGCTCCTGCGGGAGGCGGCCCGGGTCTTCGACCCGGTGAGCATGCCCCGGCGCACCTACGCCGCCTGGCGGGAGCTGGTGGGCTCCTGGGCCGAAGACGCCGAGGCCGCCAAGCTGAAGGATCCCGGCCTGCAGAACGGCATCACCGGCCAGAGCACCGCCACCCTCTGCTGGCCGAAGATCCTGCGGGTGGGTCTGGGGGGCTACCTCCGGGAGTGCAGGGAGCATCTGGATGCCTACATTGCCGGGGGCGGCACGGACATGGACAAGGTGTATTTCTGGAAGTCCGCCGTCATCGTCCTGGAGGCCACCATCGACCACGCCCGGCGCTACGCCGCCCTGGCCCGGCGCATGGCCGGGGAGACCGGGGACCCGGCGGAGCGGGCAAGGCTCACGCGCATCGCGGAGACCTGCGAGTACGTCCCGGAAAACCCGCCCCGCACCCTCCGCGAAGCCCTGCAGTGCATGGAATTCTGCTCCCTCGCCAAGCTCCTGGAGAACCCCATGCAGAACAACAGCCACTGGGGCCGTGCGGACCAGTACCTCTATCCCCTCTTCAAAAGCGACCTGGCCGCCGGGGTGCCCCTGGCGGACATCGCCTCCGACCTGGCGGACCTGATCGGCCGCTGGGGCACCCAGACCTTCGTCTCCGACGACATGAACAAGGAGACCCATCAGGTGAACTTCGGCATCAACAACCTGATGGTGGGGGGCCTGGGGCAGGACAACACCGACATGTCCAACGAGCTGAGCTACCTCTTCCTGCACCTGGTGGCGAAGCTGCAGCTCTCCTCCCCCACCGTGGGGCTCCGCTGGAACCGGGGCACCCCCCTCTGGCTGATGCGGAAGGCCATCCGCACCAATATGGAGACCCGGGGCGGCATCCCCCTGTTCCAGAACGACGAGGTGACCGTCCGGCACTATGTGGAGGACGGCATCCCCTTCTCCGAGGCGGTGGAGTGGGGCGGCCTGGGCTGCGTATACCCCTGCATCCCCACCCGGGCGGAGCATTACGGGGCCGAGGGGGTGGCCGCCTTCAACCTGGCGGGGCTCCTGCACATGACCCTTCACAACGGCCTGGACATCAACGGGAAGGAGACCGGGCTGAAAACCGGCGATCCCCGAAGCTTCGGCAGCTTTGAAGAGCTGTACGAGGCCTTCTTCCGGCAGCACGAGTTCCTCTGCCACCGGGATCTGTGGCTGGGGGCCGTGGCCAGGGATATGTGCCACAGCTGCATCCGCACCCCCCTCCTGTCCATCCTGGGCCTGGAGGCCAGCATGGAGCTGGGACAGGACCTCACCAAAGCCCACCCGGACTACGCCATGTTCGGCATGTCCGACCGGGCCATCATCGACGTGGCGGATTCCTTCACTGCGGTAAAGCGCCTGGTTTTCGAGGAGAAGGTCCTCACCATGGCGGAGCTGCTGGAGGCCCTGGATTCCAACTTCGCCGGAGCCCGGGGGGAGGAGATCCGGCAGCTCTGCCTCCGCCAGCCCAAGTACGGCAACGACGACCCGGAGGCGGACGAAATGGTGAAGCGGGTCAGCGACCGCTCGGCGGAGATCATCCGGGCCTTCGACAACGCCCCCTTCCGCCGGATGATGATCTCCCGGGAGGGGCTGGCCTGGCACTACTTCGGCGGCCTGGGGGCCGGCGCCCTGCCCAACGGGCGGAAGGCCCTGGAGCCCCTGAACGACGGCTCCCTCTCCCCCATGCGGGGGGCGGACAAGGAGGGGCCCACGGCGGTGCTGCGCTCGGCCTGCCACAGCGGCTATTCCGACGTGTGCTACTCCGCCGTGCTGAACCAGAAGTTCAGCGCCTCCCTGCTGAAGAGCGACGAGAGCATCGACAAGCTGGCAGCCTACACCAACGCCTTCATGGGAGCAAACGGCAGCCATATCCAGTACAACATTCTGGACACCCGGGAGCTGAAGGACGCCAGGGCCCACCCGGAGAAGTACCCGGAGCTCATCGTGCGCATCGGCGGCTTCTCCGCTTACTTCACTCAGCTCTCGCCGGGCATTCAGGACGACGTGATCTACCGCAGCGAGTTCGAGCTGTGACGGCAAGGCAGGGAGAAACCCATGTTTGATCTGCGAAACCGGGACTTTTACCGCAAAACCCTGCTGCTCATGCTGCCGGTGATCCTGCAGCAGCTGATCACCATCGGCATCAACTTTCTGGACAATCTGATGATCGGCTCCTTCGGGGAAATCTCCATCGCCGCGGCGGCCTTCTCCAACCAGGCCTACGCCTTCTTCCAGTTTATCTGCATGGGTCTGGGCAGCGGGGCGGTGGTGATGTCCAGCCAGTTCTGGGGCCGGGGAGAGAAGGAACCCATGCGGGCCACGGCGGCCATGGCTCTGCGGGTCACGGCGGCCATCTGCCTTCTGTTCACCCTGCTGGGCATGGTCTGGCCGGAGCTGACGCTGCGGGCCTTCACCGGGGAAGAGGCCGTCATCCTCCGGGGCGCTCCCTATATGCGCCTCATCGGGGCCACCTTCCTTCTTTCGGGCCTCAGCTCCACCGCCACCTACCTCCTGCGCAGCGTGGGGAAGGTCCGGGTGCCCCTGATCGGCTCCGCTGCGGCCTTTTTCCTGAACCTTTTCTTCAACTGGGTCTTCATCTTCGGCAAGCTGGGGGCGCCCCGGCTGGAGCTGCTGGGGGCCGCCGTGGGCACTCTCATCGCCAGGATCTTTGAATTCCTCTTCGTCTTCGGCTATTTCGCCGTGAAGGAGGACAGCTTCGGCTTCCGGCTGAAGCACTTTCTCCTGCCGGGGGGAAGCCTCCGGCGGCAGTACGTGAAATTCAGCCTTCCCGTCCTCTTCAGCGACACCCTCCTGGGCCTGAGCCTGACCCTGGTAAGCGTCATCTACGGTCACATCTCTTCGGAGATCAGCGCCGCCAACTCCATCTCCGGAAGTCTGGTGCGGCTCATCACGGTGCTGAACTCCGGCATGTCCGGAGCCTCCGCCATCGTCATCGGCAACACCATCGGCGAGGGGGACCTGCCCCAGGCCAAGCGGCAGGGGAACAACTACATCCTGCTCTCCTTCCTTTTCGGGCTGGCGGTGATTCCCATTCTTCTGGCCCTCACCGGGCCCTATCTCCGCTTCTACACCATCCAGCCGGAGACGGAGGCCATCGCCCGGACCATGCTGAACATCACCTATCTCATGCTGCCCCTGCAGATGGTGGCCTTCGTCATCTCCAAGGGCATTCTCCGGGGCGGCGGAGACACCCGCTTCCTCCTGCTGGCGGACTCCAGCTGCGTGTGGTTCATCTCCCTGCCCCTGGGGGCCCTGGCGGGCTTCCTGTGGCACATGAGCCCCGGCTGGATCTACTTCTTCCTCAATGTGGAATTCCCCCTGAAGGGCATCGTCTGCTTCCTCCGCTACTGCAGCGGCAGATGGATCCAGGAAATCCGGGCGAAATAACGGGGCTGCATGCTCCCGATTTCTTTGAATTAGGGCGGCACAGCGATCATGGACAACACAAATACAGCGGCCTCCCGCGTCGATCCCCTGGTCAGCGTGATCATCCCGGTCTACAACGTTGCAGGCTACGTCCGGGTCGCCATCGAAAGCGTCCTTCGGCAGACCTACTCCAGGCTTGAGCTCCTGATCGTCGACGACGGCTCCGATGACGGTTCCGGGGAGATCTGCGACGAATACGGTCGGCGGGACCCCCGCGTGCGGGTATTCCGTCAGGAAAACCGCGGCATCGGTGCCGCCAGGAACACCGGCCTCGACCGGATGACCGGCGAGCTCGTCGCCTTTCTGGACGCCGACGACCTGTACCGGCCGGATATGCTCCGGCGCATGACGGAGGCTATGCGCCGGAGCCGGGCGGAGATCGCCGTGTGCGGGATCATACGCTTCCGGGAAACGGCTCTGACGGACCGAACGGGCGGAACCGTTCTCTCCGACTACGGGAAGGAGGAGGTTCTCTCCTCCCGGGAAGCCCTGAACGCCCTGGCGGAGGGAAGAATCTTTCATAACGTCTGGAACAAGGTATACCTGCGGAGCGTATGGGATTCGCTCCGTTTTCCCGAAGGAACGGTCTATGAGGATATTCAGACCACATATCGGCTTCTGGAAGCTGCGGAGCGGATCGTAACCGTTCCGGGGATCCATGTCCTGTATCGAAAACGGGCGGACAGCATCTCCCGGGTGAGCTCCCTTCGGAATGCCCTGGATTACCGGCTGGCCCAGAAGCTCTTTGAAGCCTATGTAACAGAACATACTCCCCGGGTCTTTGACGAAGGAGCGCTGGAAAGCGTACGGAAGGAAGCCCTGCTCGGCATGCTGCTGCAATGGTCCATGATCCCGGGGGCAGAACGCCCGTCGGCCCGGGAGCTGCGCGAAGAGCTCGTCATGCGGATCAAACGCTTTCGTTCCGGGCACAGAGCCGCGGGCATGGCTTACTCCGTGCTCCTGCGTTTCCCCTGCCTTGTGCCGGCGGGCAGAAGCCTGTGCTCCCTTTACAAAAGGATCACGGGAAAAGTGACAGGAGTGCGCAGGATCCCATGAAGCTGCTCATTGCCCTTCTGGCGGCGGCGGTGCTGGCCGCGCCGGTCCATTGGATTCCGATCCCCCCGGTTTTCAGGCTTGTTCCGGGGGCTGCCGTCTTTGCTTTCTTCTTCTGCGTCTTCGCCGTGCTGCTCCGCGAGCCCCGGACTTACAACGCGATACGCTCCATGCGCTGGAAGCTTCGGCTGGCGTGGTTCCGAAGGAGGAACGGCGGAAAGAGGGACCTTCCGTATGCGTGCCCCTGCTGCGGGCTGCGCATCCGGGCCTTTTCCGGCTTCCCCTACCGGAAGCATCCGAAGCGGTACAACCCGGAACGCTATCGGGATGCGGACAACCTGGTGGTCTGCCCCTGCTGCTTCTCCATGCCGAGACACCGGATCCTGGCCGCCTGGTTTCAGGCGCATTTTGAAGAGATCCGGGACCGGCGGATCCTGTATTTTGCCCCGGAGCCCTCCGTGCGGCTCTGGCTGAAGGCGCACAGGGTCGCGTTTCAGACCGCGGATCTCTATCAGGAGGCAGACCTGAAGCTGGATCTTCAGGACACCGGGCTTCCGGACGACTCCGTTCAGGCGGTGATCTGCAATCACGTCCTGGAGCATGTGGACGATTACGCCGGGGCGCTGAGAGAGCTGTACAGGATCCTGGCCCCCGGCGGGCTGCTCTTCCTCTCCTTTCCCGTGGATCTCCGTCTGGAGGACGTCAGGGAAGACCCCTCCATCGTCACGGAAAACGCCCGGCGGGAGGCCTTCGGCCAAAACGATCACCGGAGAGTGTTCGGACGAAACGCGAGGGAGCTGCTGGAGCACTATGGCTTCCGGGCAGAGACCATCGAGGGAAACAGCTTTCCGCCGGAGATCAAGCCGGTGATCGGCCCTGCCGATTACGATATCAACATCCTGTTCCGGCTGCAGAAGTGATTCCGCCGCGGCAGCCTGCCCCGGCTTTCGCGCATAAACAGGCTCCCGGCGGGTCTCTGAACACAGAGGCCCGCCGGGAGCCGAATCGTATTCCCTGCTTCAGGGCAGCATGCCCGCGGCGCCCTCCAGGCCCAGGGCGGCGGTTTCCGGGGTGCCCCCCGCCAGGAGGGAGGGCGGGATCTCGAAAACGTGTTCCGCGGAGGTATAGTCGGAATAGCCCATCCGGGCCAGGGGGCGGATCTTTTCCATGTCGATCTTTCCGTCGGGCAGGATCACGTCGTCATGGATGTGAACGCCCAGCACTCTGCCGATGATGATGTCCACGGTGCCGGAATTGCTGTTGCCGGGCAGCACCAGGGTCTGGACATAGCGGCACTCCAGGTTGATGGGGGACTCCGCCACCCGGCAGGGCTTCACCAGGCGGCTGGGGGCCTTGTGGAGGCCCGCCTGCTCGTATTCGTCCACCTCCGGAGGGAAGGGAGCGGCGGTGATGTTCATGGCCTCCCGCAGCGCGTAGGGCACGATGTTGTAGACAAACTCCTTCGTGGTCTCGATGTTCTCGGCGGTGTCCTTCCGCTTGCCGGAGGGAGTGCGGTTGATGGAGACCAGCACATAGGGCGGGTCGAAGGTGAGGTTCGTGAACTGGCTGTAGGGAGCCAGGTTGTCCACGCCATCCGCGCTTACCGTACTCAGCCAGCCGATGGGCCGCGGCACCACGCAGGACTTGAAGGGGGGACGGCTCAGGCCATGGTCGTTCTTCTCGGTTTCATAAAACATGACGGGCACCTCCTGTTTTTATCCCGATTGTACCGTATGGCCGTAGGAAAAGCAAGCCCGGCGGCGCTGCATGGAATCATGCACCGCCCCCTTCCGGGCATCATCTGATGCGGAACGGACATAGATTGTTTACAATAAAATTAGCACTCGCCTATTGACAGTGCCAAAACGCCTGCTATAATAGGAGCCGAACAAAGGAACAGAGATCGAATGAATGACCTCCTTCCCCTTGCTCAGGCGACAGAAAAAACGATATCTTAAAGGAGGTATGACTTATGTTGCCGAGTATTCTTGGAGAGAATTTGTTTGATGACTGGTTCGGTTTTCCCACCCTGCGGGAGCTGCGGGATATCGACCGCAAGCTCTACGGACGCAATGCCGCCCATGAGATGAAGACCGACGTACACGAGCAGGAGGACCACTTCGAGGTGGACATCGACCTTCCGGGCTTCAAAAAGGAAGAGCTGACCCTGCAGCTGGAAAACGGCTATCTCACCGTGGGCGCGGCCAAGGGCCTGGAGGAAGAAAAGACCACGAAGAAGGGCCGGGTGGTCCGTCAGGAGCGCTGGGCCGGGTCCATGCAGCGGAGCTTCTATGTGGGCGAGGAGATCAAGGAAGAGGATATCGCCGCCAAATTTGAAAACGGCGTCCTGAGCCTGACCATCCCCAAGAAGGAAGAAAAGAAGCTGCCGGAGAAAAAGACCATCCAGATCGAAGGCTGATTTCCCCGCCTTCTGAAATAAGCGCCCCGTTGTTCGGGGGGCGCAGATGAAAGAACATCACAGAATCAATCAAGGCTCCGTCCGGGATCGGGCGGAGCCTTGATCTTTGCTTTTGCGGCGCATAGAAAGTTCGCCGTTCGCGGAGCGGAGGTTCCGTTCCGACTTCCTCCGTGCGGAAGAACAAGCCGTGAACCCCCCGAAGGCGATCACTTGCCGGAGCCGAGGAAGCCGGAGAGCAGAGAGCTGATGTCGCCGCTGCCGAGCATGCTCCCCATCAGGCCGCCCAGGGGATTCGTGTCCTCGCCCTGCTGCTGCGCGTCGCCGAAGAGGCCGCCCAGCAGGCCGCCGATGCCTGCCTGCTGGGCGGGAGCCTGCTGCTGCGCGCCGCCGAGCAGACCGGCCAGCAGACCGGCGCCGGAAGAGGGGGATTGCTGGGCGCCGGCGGGGGAGGCATTCTGCGACTGCGGCTTCGCCTGCGCGGCCTGCGTGACCTGCTTGCCCAGCAGACTCATCAGCAGGGGTGCCGCGGCGCCGAGAACGCTGCCTGTGACCGCCGTGCTGAGCCCGGCTTTCTCTGCTGCTGCGTTCGTCGTCGCGTCCTGATCCCCGCCGAGGAGATGGCCGACGATCTTTTTGCCGTCCTTGATATCCACATGGGAAAGAAATGCGGCGATGTCGCTGGTGTCGTCCTTTGCGTGGGAATCCAGCGCGCCGGCAAACCCCGCCACGGTATCCCGGTGGCTGGCCTGCCCCTTTGCGCCGCTGAGCATAGCGGGCAGCGCGGAAAGCAGCACGGACTTGACCGCGTCCGTGCTGGCGCCGGTCTTTTCGCTCATCTGTGCAATGCTGTCCGTACTCAGCATCGTTTTCATCATAGAAGCCAGATCCATTTTGAAACGTCTCCTTTCGTCATCCATGCGTTGAGCTGTTATTATTTTACCACCGATAGCATTTGCGGGCAAGGGATTTTGCCGCAGCAGCATTACGCTCCGTGCTTCGCGGTTTCCTCTCTGCGCTCTGTCCCCGGGCGATATTATGCCTGGGCCTGGACGGCGGTGAGGGCGGCGGTGTTCACGATGTCCGACACCGAGCAACCCCGGGAGAGATCGTTGCAGGGCTTGTTGAGGCCCTGGAGCACGGCGTAGGCCTCTGCCCCGCCGATGCGCTGGGTCAGCTTGTAGGCGATGTTTCCGGACTGGAGATCCGGGAAGATGCAGACGTTGGCCCTGCCCGCCACGGGGCTTCCCGGGGCCTTCCTCGCCCCCACCTCCGGCACCAGGGCGGCGTCGGGCTGCAGCTCTCCGTCCAGAAGGAGGTCCGGCGCCAGCTCGTGGGCGATGCGCACCGCCTCCTGCACCTTGCTCACCAGCTCGTGCTTCGCGCTGCCCTTGGTGGAGAAGGAGAGCATGGCCACCCGGGGGACCTCCACGCCGCAGAGGTCATGGGCTGTGGCGGCAGAGGTCACGGCGATCTGGGCCAGCTCCTCCGCCGTGGGGCAGGGGTTCACGATGCAGTCGGCGTAGACCAGCAGGCCATCGTCCCCCAGCTCGTGATTGGGGCAGTTCATCAGGAAGCTGGAGGAGACGATTTTGATCCCCGGCTTCGTCTTGATGATCTGCAGGGCGGGGCGCAGCATATCCCCGGTGGTGTGGACCGCGCCGGACACCAGGCCGTCCGCGTCCCCCAGCTGCACCATGAGGATGCCGTAATACATGACATCCTCCGCCAGCTTCCTCGCTTCCTCCGGGCGCAGGCCCTTGGCCTTGCGCAGTTCATAGAGGGCCTCCGCATAGGCCGCCGTCTTCCCTCCGGCAGCGGGGTCCTCGATCCGGATATCCCGGAGGTCCGCCCCGACCTTCTCCGCCTCGGCGTACACCTTCGCCGGGTCTCCCAGGAGGATGGGGATCGCCAGTCCCTCGTCCCGCAGCCTTGCCGCCGCCAGAAGGGTCCGCCCGTCGTCCCCCTCCGGGAGGACGATGCGCTTCACATTGCTCCGGGCCTTATTCCACACTTTTTCGATCATACTCATTCTTCCGAGCCTCCCTGTTCAGAATTCCACGCCGGGAAAACCGTTCCATACGGGCTTTCCGCTGTAGGTCATGGCCGCAGCCTCTCCCCGCAGGACCTTCAGGACGGAGAGTGCCAGGGCCTCCTGCTCCATTTCGCCGGGGTAGACATAGATGGGGGCGATCCAGCCGCAGTAGTCCCGGAGGCCCGCCGTGATATCGTCGAAGCGCATGAGCCCCCCGGTGAGAAGGATGGCGTCCGCCTTCCCCTTCAGCACCGCGGCCATGGCGCCGATCATCTTGCCGATCTGATAGATCATGGTGTTCCACACCAGCTTCGCCTTGGGGTCCCCCTTCTCCGCCAGCCCGTGGATCACATCGGAATCCGAGGTGCCGAAGAGGCTCACAAAGCCCCCGGCCCGGGAACACATGAGCCGCACCTCCTCCACGGAATGGGCCTCGATGTAGTCCAGCAGCTGCAGCACCGGCACGCTGCCGATGCGGGTGGGGGTAAAGGCCCCTTCCCCGTCGGCTCCCATATTGCCGTCCACCATCTTCCCGTGGTCGTGGGCGCTGACGGTGATGCCCCCGTCGATGTGGCCCACGATGAAATTCATCTCCTCGTACCGCTTTCCCAGGGAGGCGGCGTGGTATTCCGCCACGGCCTTCTGGTTAAGCACATGGGAGTGGGAGACCCGGTAGAGGCCCCGGATGCCCGTGAGCCGGGCATAGTCCCCGAATTCATCCACGTTGGTGGGATTCAGGGTATAGGCGGGCCGCCCGAACTCCCGGGCGAACTTCCAGGCCAGCATGACCCCCAGCTTCGCAGGATGCTCGCTGCCCCCCACGGCGGCCACCGTGTCCTCGTACAGCCGCTGATCCACCGCCGTGACGCCCCCAGGCTGGGTGTGGGCGCTGCCGCCCCGGCCCACAAACACGTCGATCTCCCGGGGGTCTACCCCCTCCTCCTTCAGCATGTCCAGAATGACCCCGTAGCGGAAGGGGATCTGGTCGTTCACGTGGGGGTACTGCAGCAGCACCGGCGCGTCGTGAAAGAGGCTTTTTTCAAAGCGGGACAGCTCGTTTTCAAAGAGGCTCACCTTGGTGGAGGTGGAGCCGGGGTTGATCACGAGGATCTTGAATACCTTCTCTCTGTTCTCTGTCATTGGGAAAACATCTCCTGAATTATCGGAATCCTATAATTTCACTCACCGTCAAAGGCGCCCTCCTCCACCAGCTGCAGAAAGGCCTCCACCACTTCGGGGCTGAACTGGGTGCCGGCGCCGCGGCGGATCTCCTCCACCACATCGCCGAGGGCCATCTTCTTGCGGTAGGGACGGGTGGAATACATGGCGTCAAAGGCATCCACCACGGCGATGATCCGGGCCACCTCCGGGATCTCCTCTCCCCGCAGGCCCTCGGGATAGCCGCTTCCGTCAAAGCGCTCGTGATGATAGCCCGCCCCCAGGGCCAGCTCCGGATCCTCGACGATATCCCGAAGGACCTCGTAGCCCCGCCGGGCGTGACTTCGCATCACCGCGTATTCCTCCTCCGTCAGCCGCCCCGGCTTGTTCAGTACCGCGTCGGGGATGCTGATTTTCCCCACGTCGTGGAGCAGGGCGATGCTGTACATCCGCTCCGCCTCCTCCCGGGATTTCCCCAGCTTCTTCGCCAGGAGAGCCGTGTACTTTGCCACCCGGGCGGAGTGGCCGTTTGTATAGGTGTCGCGCATGTCCACGCATTCGGAGAAGACCTTGGTGATGCTGCTGATGTACTTCCGCTGCTCCTCCTGGGTTTTTATCAGCGCCAGGGTCCGGCGGCGGATGGCCAGCCGGGCGAGAAGCAGGACGATCAGCGCTCCCGCCAGCAGGCAGAGAATGTGGAACCAGGCCTGCTCGGTGATCCGCTTCTGCTTGTGGATGGGAATCTCCACCTTCCGGGCGGACTCCCCGGTGAGGGGATCGATGATCCGGATGACCAGGGAATAGCTGCCGCCCCGGAGGTTCGTATAGCTGACGCTGACATGCTTCTTTGCGCTGAAGGATTCCTGGGCGTCGAAGCCCTCCAGCCGGTAGCCCAGCAGGAATTCCGTCGTTTCCGAGAAAAGCAGCTCGGATATATCCATGGTCACACGCCTGGCCTCGCTGGGAATTTCCAGGGCGCTGGGATGCTCGTAATACAGCTCGTCCACCGTGACGCTGTTGAGGATGGCCCGGGGCATGGTGATCTTCGGTCCCTGGAAGCGGAAGAGACTGACGCCGCTGCGGGTGGGTATATACAGGGTGCCGTCTTCGTCGCGCCAGTTCCAGGTGTTGGCGCTGAGGGTGCCGGTGAGGCCGCACTTCACACCGTAATGGGCCGTATAGCTGTCCTGCCCCGCCAGCACAGAGGCCTTGTCCGCGGAATAGATGCCTCCGTTCTGCAGGGCCCAGATGCGACCGTTCACATCGTAAACGCTGTAAATGCTGCCGGAACCCGTGTTCATGCCGGACAGCAGGCGGAAGCGGTCCTTTTCACAGTAATACAGCTTGTCTCCGGCACAGACGTAGTAATTCCCGTTGCCCGCCGCGTCCGGCTCCATCCGCAGGACCACCCCCTGGGACAGACCCTGGTCAAAGCTCAGGCTTCTCAGCCCCTGCCCGGTGATCTCATAAATGCCGCTGCCGTCGGTCCCCACATAGATGCGGCCGTCCAGCTCCATGGCACAGAGGACGGAGGCGGTTTCCATCCCGTCCTCCACGGAGTAGCTCTCCGTGATCTTCCCGTCCTTAATGATGTTGACGCCCAGTTGATTGCCCACCAGCATCCGTCCGTCGGAGAGGGCATAGACCACCCGGACCTTTTCGCTGTTCAGGCCCTCGTCTTCGCCATAGCCCAGGGTCCGGCCCGTCGCCGGGTCATAGCAGAGGGCGCCGTATGCGGAATAGGTGGCCATCCACACCTGCCCGGAAGCGTCCACCGTGATGTTCCGGATGCGGATGCCCCGCAGGAGCTCCGTCAGCTCGGTCTCCACGGGGTTCCAGTCCAGGTCGAAGATCATCAGTCCGCCGTCGGTACCCAGATAGAACCGCTCCCCCGCCCTGGCAACGGCGTTCACCGTATAGTCCCCCAGATTGGAGTTATAGTTGCAGCTGTCAAAGCAGCCCACGGAATAGCGGATCACGCCGTAATTGGAGGAGGCCACCCAGAAATTCCCCTCGTGATCCCTCTCCGCCCAGTTGGCGGAGAGGATGTTGTCCCCGTCCCGGTCCACCCGGTGAAACACGCCATCCGCATCCAGGAAGCCGAAGCCGTTCAGGGCGCTGACGAGGACCATGCCGTTATTGACGGCCTTGATCCGGTGAATCGAGCCGACCTCCCCCGCCGCGTAGTCCTTCCGCAGGTAACTGTCCAGCTCCGCCGGGCGGGTGTCCCGGCCCAAGCTCAGGTGGACGATCTGCCCCTCGGAGGAGCCCACATAGATGCTGCCGGAGGGATCGTTGCTGACGGAGTAGATCATCGCTTCGTCGAAAAGCCGGTCAGAGCTGACCGTCATCAGGAAGGACTGATCGTTAAAAACGTAGATTTCTCCGTTTTCGGACATGGCCCACAGGTTCCCCCGCCGGTCCACCGCGATGTCCCGGATCTGCCCGTTCTTCAGTTCCGGATACGCATAGGGGATCAGCCGGTCGCCGGAGAGCTTTGCTGCGCCGGAGGGAGACGCCGCATAGATATCCCCGTTCTTCCCCTCTGCAAAACCGCGGATGCAGAGGAAGCTGTGCTCGTCCTCCGCAGGAAGCGGCGTGAAAACCCCGTCCCGAAAGCGGAAGGCGCCGGCGTCGTTGGTGCCGATGTACAGGGCGCCGGACCGGCTTTCATAGAGGGAACGGATGGCGGTGCTGGCCAGACGGTCGCTGAAATCCACAAAGGAGGACCCGTCGTAGCGCAGCAGGCCGCCGTAGCTGCCGATCCAGAGATAGCCGTCCTTCGACTGCAGGAGGGCATTGGCCTCCCCGGTGGGCAGTCCGTTTTCCTCGTTGAAGATATCCGTGATGTAGTTGACGTGCCTGCTCTCCCACTGGGCGGCAAAAACGGCCCGGTTCGGAAGCAGCAGAAACAGCAGAAGCAGAAGGAGAAATGCAGCGCCTTTTTTCATATCCTCACACTCTGATCTGTCAATCTCTCACCCGTTTCGGATTCCGGGTCAGGATGTCCGCTTTCTGGCAGGAAGCAGGGGGAGCAGCGTCCCGGCCTCGCAGAGAAACTGTCCGAAGCCGCCGTTCTCCCCGGGGCGCTCCGCCGGCACCCGCCCCCCTGCCGGGACGGTGAGCCGCCGCAGGCCGGTTTGCAGGCTCTGTCCGTTCTCTCCGTATTCCGCCAGGAAATAAACGCAGTCCACCGCCTCGGCTCCGTTGTTCCAGATCTCCGAAGCGGGCCCTCTCGCCGGGAAGAAGCCCAGGGGCAGGCTGCGAATCGCCTCCAGATCCGTCACGGCGTCGGCGATGCTGAGGATCCCGTGGCCGTAGCAGGGGTCCCAGCCCGGATCTCCCCGGTCCTGGGCGGAGCTGGCCAGGAGCTCCATGATCTCTCCGGGCAGGAGAGAAGGATCGGCGCTCAGGAGCACCGCAGCAGCCGCCGCGGCGTGGGGCGCGGAGAAGCTGGTGCCCGATTTCCGTCCGTAGCCGCCCCCGGCGGCCGTGCTCCGAACCTGGTCCCCGGGGGCCGTGAGAAAGACGCTTTCGTTATAATTTGAGTTTCTGTTCTTCTCCCCGCTTCGGTCAACCGAACCGACCCCCATCACCCCGTCACAGGCGGCGGGATAGTACAGGGCGGAATCCCCGGCGTTGCCCGCCGAGGCCACCACCACCACGTCGTTCTCCACGGCGTAGACGATGGCTTCCTCCATTGTCTGAGAGAAGGTCTTGGTCCCCAGGCTCAGGTTCAGTACATTGCAGTGATGATCCCGGATGCCGCCGTAGATGGCGGCGCAGACGGCGCTGATGGGCACCGTGTGTCCGTTGGTGCATTTCAGGGGCACAAGCTCCGCGGCGGGGGCCGCGCCGATATACTCGCCGTCGCCGCTGCCGCCGATGAGACCGGCCACCCGGGTGCCGTGATCCACCGCATCCCGGGTGTCCTCCGGGTCCTCTCCCTCCACGTAGTTGCTTCCCGGCAGAAGCCGGTCCCCGAAGGCCGGATGGGGGTTGATGCCGGAGTCGATGACGCCCACCCGTACTCCCTGGCCCAGATAGCCCAGGCGGAAGGCGGTATCCGCGCCGACCATGTACAGATTCCAGGCTTCTTCGGCCTCTCCGGCGAAGAGATACCCCGTCCGCGCCGGATCGCCCCCCTCCAGAAGAAGGGCTTCTGCGTCCTCCTCGTAATACTCCAGCAGGTCCGCCTCCAGCAGAGGCCGCAGCTCCGAAGCGGTCACCACCTCGAAGGGCAGACCCTCCTCCGGAAGCTCTGCCCAGGCCCGGTATTTTACGATGTATCTGGCTTCTTCCTCCGCTTCGGCACGTACCGGGCCGGACCAAGGCAGCAGGGATAAAAGCAGGCTCCAGGCCAGAAGAAAGCAGAACAGCCTTTTCCCGCGTTTTCTTTTTTTCAAAGGCGTCCCCGCTTTCCCGTCCCGCCGTCGCCCGCACAGCCGGTTTTTTGACTTCCGCAGCCTGTCGCTGCTGATTCTTTGTATTTTACCAGAGTTCTGCCCCTCGTTCAATGGGGCAGGCTGATTTTTGTTCCCGGGCCGGTTCCCGGGGACGGCAGCCGCAGAACGGGCCGGAGCCTGCACCAGGGCAGGCTCCGGCGAAGCAGGGACGGCTCAGCGCCCCGGCAAAACGGCCTCCAGGAAGCGGAAGAGGGGCTTCGGGTACTCCCGCACGGTGTCCAGGCGATTGTCGCCCAGGCGGACGGGCTTGTTACGGCCGTGGAAGTCGCTGCCGGCGGTGACGTACAGCCCGTACTTCTCCGCGAAGGCCAGCATTTCCGCCTGCATGGCGTCCGTAAAGCCGGAATAGAAGGCCTCCACGCCCCGGAGCCCGAAGTCCCGCAGGCGGCGGAGCCGCCGGTCCATGGCCTCCCCGACGATATACTGGTCCCCGCTGCCCAGGGAGGGATGGGCCAGGACGGGGATGCCCCCGCCCTCCAGAATGCCCCGGACGGCCTCCTCCGGGGAGAGATACCGGTCCTCCACCGGGGCCAGGTCGATAAAGTCCCGGATGGCCTGCTCCTTGGTTTCGGCGTAACCGTACTTCACCATCAGGTTCCCGATGTGGGGCTTGCCGGGGTTATCCAGGGCCAGCAGGGCCGAAAGCTCCTCCTCCGGAAACTCAAAGCCGAATTCCGAGCGCAGATAGGCCAGCCTGCCGTTGACCTTCTCCATGCGGAGGGCGTGGCCGGTGCCGATGAGCTTCTCCACCGGGGGCGAGGCAGGATCAAAGCCGTAGCCCAGGATGTGGTACTTTCCCTCTTCGTCCTTGCAGGAGAACTCCGCTCCGGTGAGGAAGGCCGGGTCTCCCGGCGCCAGCCGGGCCCGGATCCGGAGACAGCCCAGCGCCGCGTCGTGGTCAGTGAGGGAAAAAAGCCCCAGGCCCGCCTCCCGGACCCGGCACAGCAGCGCCTCCGGCGTGTCGGTCCCGTCGGAAACGCTGCTGTGCATGTGCAGATCCAGGGGGAGCCTGCTCCGGCTTGCCCCGGTCGCCTCCGGGCCGCTCCGATCTGCCGGGGCGGAGACGGGCTTTTCTTCGTCGCTGTAATTCCGCATTCGTATTTTCCTCCCTCCGCGGCGCCGCAGCCAAAGGCGGACCGGGATGCGGGCGGCGTCCGTGGCCGCGCTGAGGCCGATAAGGGCCGCCTTTTCCCTGCGGGAACGGCGTCCCGCACAATCGTTTCGCTGCCGCGCCGCCCTGCCCCGGAAGTGCGTCCGCTCCCCGGACTCCGCCGGCGGAAAACAGAACGGCAGAACAAAAACGCATAGAAAGCAAGATTGATTATACAGCGGGCCCCGAAAGAAGGCAACGATGAATCTCCCCCGCCGTCGGAAACGCTCAAACCGTTTCCGGGCCGCCGTCCGGGAAGGACAGCCCTCTCTCCCGCAGCCACCGGGGGAAGTCCTTCCCCACCAGCTTCTCCCCGCTGATCCCCCGGGCAGCGGAAGACGCCAGAAAAAGGATGGTCTCATTCAGGACCGCGGGTGGCAGGATGGGGCGGCCGCTTTTCAGAAAGGCCTCCTTTGCCCCCGGCGGGGCCATGTTCGTATCGGTAAAGCCTCCGGGGCAGATCACGTTCACCGCGATCCCCCGGTCCCGCAGTTCCTCCGCCATGATGGCCGCCATGGCCTCCGCCCCCGCCTTGGAGGGCCCGTAGGGGAACTGCCCCCGGCCGGTCATGGTGCCGCTGCTGGTGGAAACGTACACCACGCTGCCGGTGCCCTGCCGGAGCATCCGGGGCACAAAGCTCCGGGTGACCAGGAAGAAGCCCAGAAGGTTCGTGTCCAGAATGTCCTTTACCGTGGCTGCCGGAAGGTCATAGAAGGCGTGGTCCGGGGGGAGGG
>JAEEGL013267405.1_pt1 | contig 17822 bp, 15 predicted proteins | sample 9134231 | NCBI WGS metagenome assembly JAEEGL01 (sample SAMN16246548, study PRJNA631951) | gut metagenome | biome: gut microbiome; feature: rumen; material: fiber-attached | host: Bos | place: Iran: Karaj | collected 2018-10 | reverse complement strand
TCTGAATCCTTATATAAAAGAATTTGCTATAAAAGAATTCTCTTCTAAAGTGAATTTCAGCTCCAAGACAAATTCCAGCCTGTCATCTCCGTTCTCATCTGTCAGCCCTGAACGGTCTTTTTATTATCCTTCCTCTGCGTATCCCGTGAAGCTCTCGCTTTCGCTATCAGGAAGTCTGCTTACTGATAAATCTGCTTCATCAACATCATCGGCTTCAAAAAAGACTGGTCCTGATTATTATCTTCCTGATGATCTTGATGATTCTGAAAAAAAAGATAAAAACTCATCCGACAGCACTTCAGAAGAAGCTCCCGTTTTGGAAGAAATACCTGATTATATGACAAAAAGCATGGGGAGCGTCAGTTTCAACCGTACGACAGTTCAGAATATGTCATACAGTCTGACATACTCAGTAAGTCCATCGCTTTCCACGGAAAGTCATTTTTCTTCTAGCCAGTTTACAACTCCTGATGTTGTGAAATTCTCGGATACTGATACTTTCTTTGTTTCTCTCAGCTCTCCGCTGTCTTTTAAAGGTAGTGCTTCATGGGGCAACAACACGCTTTCTGTCTCGGATGATCTTTCTTTTTCTCCAGAGTACCGCGGACACCCTGTCATTTCGGAAACTCAATATCCTGAAGGCAGTTCAAGTCGCAACAATATGATTCTTTCCGATTATAAGTCACGCAAGCTAGATCTTTCAAACAGTACTTCGCTTACGTTCAAGCCGTTCTCTTCTTTGAGCATATTGTCCGGTTCGTCGCTTTCTTGGCGGGGCAGCATGAAAATCGTCCGCACTGAATTCATCGGTACTGCGGATGAGCCGGATTGGGATTACAAGGGGCCGGAATGGAAAACAGAATCTATTACTCAGAACAATCTGAGTATTTCGCTCATGGCATCTGAGTTAGCGAATACATTGTCGCAGTCGTTGAATCTTGATTTTAATCTTCCTCCTCTTCTTGGTTCCATAAGCTGGTCGTTCAGTATGAAAGCCCCGTATTGCGAGAGTTTTTCGTTGTCGAGCGCATATAAAAAAGAAAGCTCTACAAGTGATGAATGGAATTTTTCTCCTCTTAGTCAAAGTACGAGTTGGAAATTCTTTGAGGGTGACAATGTTCTTTCTGTGAGTCAGTCTTTTGTCTATAATATTGAAGAAAAACATGCAACGCGCTTTTCTGTGGGATTGTCCTGGCGAAAACTTCAGTTTAATTTCAATATGAACTATTCTTTCCCATATACGCTCGATGAAGATCGTGGTTGGGTCACAGGTACGGAGAAAAAATTCCAGCCAGAAGATATGAGCCTTTCATATTCATGGAGCAATTCAGGTTTTTATTTTTGGCGTGATAGAATTTCACTGACACCATCCGTTTCTTCAAAATTGTCCATGAATCTTGTGCGTCCTACGGATAGCTCGTTCTCAATAACCGGCTCATTTACGTTCAAAATAAACGAATTCATTGACATGTCGTTTTCCGCCTCTAGCAGGAATGCATCTGTGTTCAAGTATGTACAGTGGTTATCAGATATTGGTGTTGAGGTTCCCGGCGAAAAGAATATTTTCGTTGACTTGTTCAATTCTTTTGCATTCTGGAATGAAGATTTGCGGAAGAAATCGGCGTTCAAGCTACAGACTCTTTCTGTTAAGCTGAGTCATGAGCTTCATGATTGGAAGTTCTCTGCGGAGCTGTCGGTTTCTCCTCGGCTGGTGAAAGATCAAAGGCCATACTATTTTGATTTCGAACCATATTTTAAGCTTTCGATCGTTTGGAAACCGCTTTCGAGCATGACTACAACTATTGTTGACGATCACGGCAAATTCGTCCTTAATCCGGAGTAGTAGAATCATCTTTTTTCCGTTTTCAGTATATTGCAGTATCTCTGAAATCTTGATAGGAAAGTGCTCAAAAACTTGCGTGCCTTGACGGAATGCAGAAAATACAGTTACAATTTGTGTGTGCATTTTTAAACGCACCTAATTATAAAGAGGTTTAGTGGAAACATCGTATACTATAGTAGTGCCGGATATTGAACAGCTTGCAAGGCTCTGCGGCACTAATGACAGTAATCTTCATCTCATAGAAAAATTTCTTGGTGTACCGATATATACACGTGGTAATGAACTTTCTGTGGAAAGTGCCGATCCTGATGTCACCAACAGGTTCCGCCATGTAATTGACAGAGTTCTTGATGAGATGACCGAAAGCAGGGATGATGATCCCAATCTTGTTACATCTGTTATAACTCGCCTGATTCCGCCTGACGACAATGCGGAGCCTGATGAGGCTTTTTTCTCGGCTGCATGCATCCGTATTCCGGGCGCGGTAAAGTCCGTATATCCAAAATCATATAATCAAGCGGAGCTTATTCAGTCAATGCGTCACAACAGTGTCGTTCTTTGTACGGGTCCAGCCGGTTCAGGAAAAACGTTTCTTGCCGTTGCGGAGGCTTTGAACCAGCTACTTTCTGGGAACGTGTCGCGTCTTGTGCTTACTCGCCCTGTTGTCGAGGCTGGAGAAAACCTAGGGTTTTTGCCTGGTGACTTTGAACAGAAAATATCTCCGTATCTTAAACCGCTGTTTGATGCAATCGAATATCTGCTGCCAAGGGGAATGCCAGAAAAACTTACAGAAGCAGGGGCTATAGAAATTGCTCCTCTTGCTTATATGCGCGGGCGAACGCTCAATAACAGCATTCTTATCTTGGATGAAGCCCAAAATACAACAAGGGAGCAGATGAAACTGTTCTTAACCAGGATGGGCGAGGGGTCAAAGGCTTTTGTTACCGGAGACATAACTCAGATAGATCTTCCGTCCCGAATTCCTTCGGGACTTATTCATGCTACACATGTACTGCAAAATATTGAAGGAATAAAGATAATGCAAATGTGCGGCAGTGATATTGTAAGAAATCCGTTAGTGCGGAAGATTGTACAGGCTTACGAAAATGACGAAGAAAAATGAGAAAAATGAAGAAAAGATATTGAACCGTTTTTATAAGGGAATCCGCGAAAATTCCAACAGAATTGTCGTGATTATCTGTTGGTTTTTAGTTTCTCTGTTAATAGCGTTCGTTCAGGTGTCCACATCAGAAACTGTCCTTGCGTTTTCTTTGGACGATTTTAAGCTGGGGCAGATTTCCGACAGGACGATTATTGCCGAGCGTGATTTACCTCCAGATGTGGAGTTCCCTGTTGAGATTATAAAAGGCGAAACAATTGTGGAGCGTGGGTTCCCTATTTCGGAAACTGCGCTAAGCAAACTTCGGAAAATGGCTGGTACTCCGGCATACATAGATTCCAGCGCATTCTGGGATGCTGTCCTGTATCTTTTGTGCCTTATCCCGCTGATTTTTTTCCTATATTCGCCTACAGTCCTTGGTTACAAACAGAAAAAGCGCGAGCAGATATTCATAGCATCGAGTCTTTGCCTGGTCTTTGCTTTTGCTGTTTTTATCCCGCTGTTTTTCAATGTTCACAACATGTTTTATTTTGCCATAGGAATACCTGGTGTTTTTATCGCGATAATGATTACAGTGATGTTCGGACATATGAGCGCTCTTTTTTATTCAATCGTGACGTTCTTTTTGGTGCTTTTTGCGGCTTCTTATAGCGTAATTCCCGCCATCTTTGAATTTGCATCATGCCTTTGCGCTGTGTATGTCGTAAGGCGTATTAAGCATCGCTTCGACATGGTTATGGCTTCTCTTGTGCTTGTCATTATAAACGTACTGATACAGTTTTTGCTGACGATAATTTTTGGCGGAAAGTTTTTGGACTTGCCGCTTGCTCTTACTGGTGTTGCTCTCAACGGTTTCCTTTCGTGCATTCTTGCGCTGGGCTTTATTACCCCGTTCGAGCTTCTTCTTAATACTGCTTCCGCTTTCCGCCTGCTCGACCTTTCAGACCTCAACACCCCGATAATGCGCCGCTTGCTTCTTGCGGCTCCGGGAACTTACAACCATTCGATGATGGTAGCGACTCTTGCAGAAAGTGCGTGTACAGAAATCGGCGCAAACTCGCTTCTAGCCCGTGTCGGCGCGTATTATCATGACCTCGGAAAAATCGACCAGCCTGAGTACTTTGTGGAAAATCAGAGCGGCAGCAACAAACATGATGAGATAAATCCGCGCCTTTCTGTTTCGGTTATTCGCAGCCACGTAAGGAAGGGCGTTGAAAAAGCAAGGCAGCTCCGCCTTCCAGAAGAAGTAATTGACATTATAGCGGAGCATCATGGAAACAGCCTTATAGCATATTTTTACAGTGAGGCGAAAAAGCAGGATGACCAGACTTCACCGGAAGATTATTCTTATGGCGGAAATCCTCCTTCTTCAAAGGAAGCTGCTGTAGTCATGCTTGCAGATACGGTCGAGGCTGCTTGCCGCACTCTTGAGAAGCCTTCTGTTTCGCGTCTTGAGAAATTCATACATCAGCTTGTTATGGGCAAATACGAGCACGGCCAGCTTGACAAGGCGAACCTTACGTTCCGTGATTTGAACGCGATAGAGGCTTCGTTCGTTACGATTCTAGCCGGATATTATCATACAAGAATTGAGTACCCGGATCAAAAAGATCCAGACGCTTTACCAGATAAAACACAGCCTTCGGGTAAGGCAATCTCGGAAAAAAGCGACAAACAGGAAACAAAAACAGAAAAATCAGAAGGAAAGGGAGTTATAAAGCTGCCTGAGAAAGCAGATAAGTCTGATAAAACAGACTCAAAAGGGCTTTCTAAAACTGCGGAGATAGAGGAGTTACGGTAAAAGATGGACAACAGAATTCTGGTTGATGTAGAGGAAGGAATGGAGGCTCCTGATTGGATTGAGCGGGTAGCTCCGTTTGCTTGCAAAGTTTTGGAGAAATTGGATAAAATCGGTTGGGAAGTTTCAATTTTATTCTGTAGTAGTCCTTTTATACGCAATTTGAACAATCAGTACCGTTCTATCGATTCGGAGACTGATATACTTTCGTTTGAGGACGGTGACGAGTATATTGATGATGATGGAAACACTGTCTTTACCGCCGGTGATATCGCGATATGTATTGATGTTTTTACGAAAAATGCCGTAGAATTCGGGGTGTCTGCTGACGAGGAACTAAAACGGCTCATAATTCACGGTCTTATGCATCTTTCGGGAATGGATCATGGAGAAGCTCATATCGGCAAGAACCGCGATTTTGAGGGTGGAACTGAAGAAGAAAGGAAGATGCTCGTAATCCAGGAGCAGCTCGTGAAGTTTTTCTCGGATGAGAAGATTTTGTAAGAGAAGAATGGCTTGAAAAGCCTGGTTCATTAATAAAACGGGGGCGCAACGCTTGTGTTTTTGCCGTTTCTCACTTACGACATAGATAGGATTTAGTATGAGTTTTTTTAGTAGATTGTTGAAGAAAAAAAAAGAGGAGGAGCCTCATTCTGCTGGCAGCAGCCGTGCGGAGGAGGACGTTGCGAAAGAAGAAAAGCAGGATATGATACGCGGTGTTGAGGATTTGTCCCAGACTTCCGTGAAGGAGATAATGATTCCGCGTATCGATGTTGATTTTATTTCAGCTGATGTACCAGAGGACGAGCTTTTGGAGATAATCGCGGAAAGCGGACATTCTCGTTTTCCTATTTACAGCGAGTCTATTGATAATGTGGTCGGCGTTCTTTATGTAAAAGATCTTATAATGACGTTCTCGCGTCACGAGACTGTGGATTTATCAAAAATCATCAGAAAGCCGTTTTTCGTTCCAGAAACAAAGAAAATAGATACCCTGCTTCGGGAATTCCGTCGTCGGCACATACATATTGCTATAGCGATAGACGAATACGGCGGAGTTTCGGGTATTGTATGCATGGAAGATATTATCGAGGAAATTGTTGGTGATATACAGGACGAATTTGACAACGAGCAGGAAGATATTCTTTCTGTAGGTGACGGAATTTGGCTTTGTGATGCTCGTGTGAATCTTGACGATCTTAACGAAAAGCTTGGTTCCGACCTGCCGAACGAAGAATTTGACACGCTCGGCGGTTTTGTTTTCGATCTTTTCGGTAAAATTCCTGCGAAGTTTGAAAAGCATTCATGGAAAAATTATGATTTTGTCGTTCAGGATATGGAAGGACACCGCGTTAATCAAATAAAAATTATAAAAAGGGAAGAAGAGAGTGAATAAGACTTTCTGGAGCAGTGTGCATTTCGGCTTTGTTCTCTGTCTGTTTTGTTTCTGTACGATAGGTGTATTCGCGCAGAAATCAACTACAGGAGTTTCTGCTCAGTCTTGCTACAAAGCTGGACAAGAACAGCAGTCTCTTAAAAACTGGTATGAGGCAGTTGAATGCTATCTTGAGGCTGTGCATATAAATCCATCTTATGGTGATGCATATTTCGCTTTGGCGCAATGTTCTGCCGAGATGGGCGAGAATGAGCTTGCCCTGACATATCTCGATACTGCTTCCCGTTATATCCGAAACCGTCCGGAATTAATCAATATGCGAGGGTTCATTTACATCAGCCTTGGTATGATTTCTGAGGCAAAAGAACAATTTGAGGCTGTGCTTAAAGATTACCCTAATGACGTTGATGCTCGGTTCGGCCTTGCAGAGCTGGAGATTCTTGACGGACGCGTATCCGGTGCTGAGAATCAGTTTTTGCAGGCTTTGCAGCGGCGGCCTGCTGATTATAAAGTGCTTATTTCTCTTGCGCTTGTGAGCGATTCTCTCGGCAAGACTACGAACGCTCGCGATTACGTGAACCGCGCGCTGCAATATTACAGCGGAAACGCAGAAGTTTACTATCTTGCAGGATATCTTGCAAAAAAACAGGGTGAATTGGAGGAAGCGGAAAGCTATGCCCGCGTCGCAATTAAACTTGACGACACTTATGATGACGCATATAGACTCCTTTCTACAATTCTTTATGACAGCGAAAGATACGAAGAAGTTCTGGATATATGTTCCTTCCGCATTGGAATGAACAGGAATAAGGCTGATGCATGGTATTTGCGTGGGCTTTCATATGTCGCGCTGAATAAAGTGCAGGAAGCGTTCTCCGCATTCGAGACAGGTTTGGAGATTGATCCCGACGATGAGATGATGCGGGCTGAGTTAGAGCTTCTTGTGTGCGAGACTACACGCGTTGAGGATACGCGGCGTAAGCAGTGGGCTTCGTATCATCTTGAAAAGGCAAAAGAATATACAGCCAAATATTTTTCTGTTCAAGCGGCATATGAGTACCAGCGTTGTTTGCGGTTGAATCCGAATGATGTTGATTCTCGTAAGTCTTATGCAGATCTTATGCTTACGGCAGGATATCCAGAGGCATATCTTTCTCATTTGGAGTTTATCCAGAATCAGGGCGCGGCTGATGTTCGGATTGACGATATCGTTGAAGGCTACCGCTCTTTGCTTTTTAGTACGCTTTCTTCAAGATGGGGAGTTGAGCCTTTCTATCTGGATAAGTCGCGCTGGAAGATCGGGTTTTATTATGTAAAGCCTACAACAGAAAGCGTTCACAGCGATGCTTGTAAGATAACGACTCTGATGCTCGGCGATATATTTTCTGTATCGTCGGCAGTTACGGTCTCTGCGGATGCTTCGGCAGCAAAAAACTTTACGGATGCTTTCCAGCGCGCCCGTAAAAAAGGGTACGATTATTTCTGTCTTGTGGAGACAACTGAAACAGAGCGTGATATATCAATCTCGTGCAATATGTATTCAGCGAGAACCGGAAATGAAGCCGGAAAGTGGACTGTTTACAGAACTGGTAACAGCTGTTTTGCGAACGCATTGCAACGGCTCCGCCAATCGATACTGAACGTAATGCCTTATTATGCAAAGATTATAGCAAGAACAGGAACCGATGTGCTTATTGATGCTGGCAGAATGGACGGTGTTGCCAAAGATCAGGTTTGGACGGTGTTCGAGCCGGAAAGCGTGCGGTCATCAGATTTTGGACTTGGGTTGACTTTCTCGCAGAATAACATCCTTGGAACTGTCTGCATTACAGATGCTGGCGAGGATATTTCGCAAGGCGATTATACGCAGCTGGGCTTCTATGATCGGATGAATGTCGGCGATATTGTGCTTTTGATCGCACACGAGGAAAGCACCGACTCTGATGAAAATGGTGCGGACGGCTCAGGCGAGAAGAGCGAAACTTCTGAGAACGGTGTCGTGATAAAGCAGGACCGCTCCTCTCAGGATCCAGAACTTGTTAGAATGCTAAGAGTTATCAGGTAACTTGAAATAGTCCAGAGAATATTGGATCCATCTTCTTGAAATAGCATCGAGCGCTGGATATATCTTTTCCGCCTGCATGAAACAGTTAAGTGCATCTCTGTATTTTTCCTGAAAGAAAAGAGCTTGTCCTGTATAGATTTGTGCACGGGCGGTTATGTAATCGCTTTTGTATGTCTGGAGAAATTTCTTTAGCTCCACCTCTGCAGAAGCCCATTCTCCGCGTGAGAAAAAAGTTTCAATTATATAGAAAAGAGTATATTCATCGCCTCTTGCGTTTTCATCGGTGTCATCTGCAAAAATGTACGGCTTTACTTTTTGTTTGGTAATAGAGTTTATACCGAATTGTGATGCTTCTTCCAGCGTCGTCGCTTCAATTGTTGCCGAGAGCGGCTCATCATCCTGAAAAAGGTGAAGATATGGAAGAGGCTTTTCTCTTATTGTTCCCTGAGAGGTAGAAATAACTTCTGAATCCTGATTCTGTATGCTTGTAACGAACGGATCTGTTACGGATGTTACGCCGGCGGCGTAAACGGTTGCGTTTACAGTAGGAATTATAAGGTCATAAATCGTGTCATCGTTGTAGCGGACTGCAATCGTATAATACCAGTTATAGAAACCGCATGTCGTGTCTATAAATGAAGTTTCGTCTGTTGAAAGCGTTGCGAGTTGCGTGTCGATGGTAAGTTGGCTTCCGGATGAGAATGCCTGTCTGCCCCTGTAAAGAAGCAGCGCGTCCGCGTTCTGCAAAGTGTCGGGTGACGGCAATTTCCAAGTGATTTCGATATACTGATCGGAAGCTTGCGCTGATATGTCCGTAACCATAGGACGGGAGCTTTGCGCAGCTGAATAAAATAAGGTAAAAGATAGGAGAAAGAAAAAAGCGATTGATTTCATTGATTTTGAAAGCTTCATATAGTAAATATCGGACAAAAAAGGTGATTTGACAAGATATTGTCTTTATTTTATGCTTACCGTATGTTTGTGTCTGTTATTGTAGATCCGGGAAGCGTAGAGTCTTCTAAAGCCGTAACTGCTGTGCTTATGGAATATGGATTCAAAAAGGTTCAGCGGGCATGTTGGGAACATGTCGCTCTTCCAGAAAAAAAACTGAATCTTTTGAAAAAAGACATAGACAGAGTTACTGATTACTATGATTCGGTGCGGATGTATCAGTACCCGGTTCAAGGAATGCTTGCCGTAACGGAAATGTCCCGCAAAAAGTGGAAACGCTGTCTTTTGCGTCCTACTCCGGACGAACATAATGAGCTGCAAGAGCTTGGAAAACAGTGATGTATGCGAAGAAATGAATGCAGCTCATGTGCAGCTTGCATCGTCTTGTTTTTGTGATAATCGATATTTAATGCGAATATACCGATTTTGAGTTTTTTGTATTATTTTGGAGGAAAAAATGCTTGAAGATTATAAAATGCCGATAGAAACGCTCAAAGAAGATATAATGAACGTATGGGGGCGTCTTTGACGTCGCGACGATAGAGAAAAAAATCGCCGAAAAAGAGACGCAGACCGGAATGCCGGGTTTTTGGGATGAGCCCAAGAAAGCCGAGAAAGTTCTTTCAGAGATAAAGATGCTCAAAAACAGAATTGAGCCGTGGAAAGAACTGATTAAAACGATGGATGATATTGAGGCTACTTATGAGCTTGCGGAGGAAAGCCGCGACGCGGAGCTGGAAGCGGAAGTCGTTTCGGAATATGAAGCAGCCAAGACGAAGTATGAGAAGCAGAGTATCCTGAACCTTCTTTCGGACGAGGTTGACAAAAACGATGCGTTCCTCACTATTCATGCTGGTGCTGGCGGAACTGAGGCTTGTGACTGGGCTCAGATGCTTTGCCGCATGTACATGCGCTGGGCGGAGCGTCGCGGCTACAAAGTGGAGACTGTTGATGAACTGGAGGCGGAAGGCGGATTAAAATCAGTTACGCTCCAGATTTCCGGTGAATATGTATACGGTTACTTAAAGTGCGAGGCTGGCGTTCATCGGCTTGTTCGAATAAGCCCGTTTGACGCGAACGCGCGCCGCCACACGTCTTTTTCCTCCGTCTACGTGTTTCCTGTTCTTGATGACAGCATCGAAGTTGAGATTCGTCCTGAAGATTTGCGCGTGGACACTTACCGTTCAGGAGGAGCCGGAGGCCAGCACGTCAACAAAACAGATTCCGCCGTCCGTTTCACTCATATTCCGACGGGAATTGTTGTCGCATGCCAGACTGAACGAAGCCAGATAATGAACCGGCAGACTGCCATGAGTATGCTGAAAGCCCGTCTTTACGAGTATTACAAAGCAGAGAAAGAAAAAGAGAATTCAAAGTTTGCCCAGGAGAAAAAAGATATTTCATGGGGAAATCAGATACGCTCTTATGTGTTCCAGCCTTATACGATGGTCAAGGATCACCGGACAAAATACGAGGTAGGAAATATCCAGTCAGTAATGGACGGCAATATCGACCCATTCTTGGAAGCGTTCCTTTCCGCAAAATGGAAAGGTTTGCCTATGGGTGATGATGGAGACGACGAGGTTTGAAACTGCGCAAGGCTCTATGCCTTTCCTTGATTGTAGTTTTGTTTTCTTTTTCTGCATTTTCTGTTGACTGGGTTCTAGCAATATCAGCGTTCGACGGTGACAAGGACTTCTCTTCTGTCATTCCTAAGCTTATTCTTGCGGAGATCCCAGACGGTCTTGTGCGTCTCACAACATCGAACGAAATGATTGAGAACAAGAAAAAATCAATCATGGAAGAGAGACGTAAGCTACAGAACTCTATGCAGGATAAGATTTCTGCCCGCGATGCTGTTGTTTTCAGCGATAAGCCTGAGTTTCAGAAAAAAACTGAGATTTTGAAATATGAGCGTGAGATACAGGACCTTCAGTCGCAGATTTTTGACAATATAGAGGAATATGAGCTTCGCGATTATATTCCAGAGCCTGTCGAGGCGAATGTAGTGTTCTGGCAGAAAAACCGGGAATCGCTTTTTTCAATTCCGTCGAATGGAAAAGTGACGGGTGTTGATGGTCTTATCTCTGGAAATATAACACGATATGCGGACTTTATTCACGTAAAAGCTGAACTAACTTTGTATCCGGGCGGCGTGAAGGCTGGAAGCTTTGAGAGCGCGGCAACAATACATGAAATGGATTTGCTCGCGTCAGAAATTGCCGCCGGTATTCTTGATACAGTAGTGAACACGATCCCTGTTTCTATAGCTGTGACTGCGCAATTGGAAGAAGGCGACACATCTCCTGTTTCTGTCCGCATAGACGGCAACAAAGTCTCTGCATACAGCGGAGCCGAAACTAACCGGCGTACGTATCAGCAGGGCGTTCATGAAATATCGGTTTCTGTACCAGGCTACAAAGACAAGACATTTTTCTATGATTTCTCCAACGACACGTATTTCAATGTGACAGTCATAATGGAGAAAGCAGAGGACATAAAACTTACGCTGAATTTGCCCGATGCATCCGGTTCATTTACTTATTCTGCCGTCAATGCAGGAGAAGCCCCTGCTGATATATATGTGAACGGACTGCCGCTTATGGGAGCAGTCCGCTCTGACGAGGGAATTTCCGGCTTTTTTTATGTTGACCGACCGAACGTCGCGCAGGGAAGTCTTTCTGGCAGCGAGTACAGTATAAATCTTTCTGTGCGGTATTCAGATCCTAACGATACAATTGAAAAAAGCCGTAGGAACATGTATACTGCTTTTGGTTTGTTGCTGATATCGTTGCCGTTTTCTTTCTATTTCAGCGGTAGGCTAGACAGCGCGACGAATGCGTATAATGCCGGTTCCCAGACAGAAAAAATACAATCTGCAATAACTAGGGACAAAATTCTCCATTATGTCTCTTTGGGTGCTTCTGTCGCACTCGGCATCAATTGGGGCATCAGACTTGGCGGTTATATAAAAGCCGCGAACTCACTGCTGCCTGAAATCATAATTCCGGAGGAATAAAATGGCTAAAATCAGTCTTGCCCAAAAGATTGCGAGGCTTTTCGGTTTATATAAGAACAAAAACGAAGATTTTTTCGATGAGCTTACGGACACTCTTATAGAGGGTGATATCGGGGCTAAAACCGCGTTTGAAATAACAGAAATGCTTGAAAAAAAATGCAAGGAAAAACATATTGCCGATGAGAAAGCAATAAAGGCGGAGCTTAAGGAGCTTTTGCTGTCGTTTGTAAAAGCTGTTGAATTGCAGCCACGTAAGGAAGATACATCAGTTTATATGTTCCTCGGCGTGAATGGAGCCGGAAAAACGACTTCTGCTGCCAAGCTCGCGCGTTATTACACGAATGCTGGCCATTCAGTTGTCCTTGCGGCTGCCGATACATACCGAGCAGCGGCTATAGAGCAACTTTCGTACCACGGTGAAAAACTCGGTGTACGTGTTGTCTCGCATCAGCATGGAGCTGATCCTTCTGCTGTCGTTTTCGATGCAGCTTCTGCAGTTTCAGCAAAAGGCGGCGGGCTTGTTATAGCGGATACAGCAGGCCGGCTTCACAATAAAGAGAATCTTGTGCGTGAGCTTCAGAAAATTGACAGAATTGCAGCGCAGAAAGCATCTGAAGGTGCATACAAAAAACTTATCGTGCTTGATGCTACGACTGGTCAGAATGCAATGCGGCAGGCAGAGGTGTTCCATGAGGCTGTAGGTGTGGATGCAGCTGTTCTGACGAAATATGACTCGACGGCGAAAGGAGGAATAGCTGTTTCCTTGGGCCGGGAGCTTGGTATACCAGTTGCGTTTGTTTGTACCGGTGAAAAATATGATGATATAGAGCTTTTCTCTCCGGAGAAATATGTGGACGAGTTTTTGGAAGGCTAGTCATGGCCGTACGGTTCCGGTTAGCCGCAGCTGTTCTTTTGACAGCTTGTCTTTGTATCATCCCCGATTTTTACCCTAAATTATTTGCTGACAGTGTTCTTATTGGTCAGGACGGGTATATCCGTTCTTTCAGCACATCAGATGAAAACTACGGTTTTTCTTATTCTTCTACGAACGTAAAATCAGCATATGTCAAGAGCGATGAAGGTATAACTCTTCGGATGTACGACAGCCAGAGCCGTATAGTGCGCGAGACAAGATGGAACAAAGATTTTTCACAGATTGAATCTGTCATAGAATACTCATATGTTGGAAAAAAGCGTATTCCGTACTCTCAAACGGAAAAATATCCTTCTCAATCGAAAGAAATTGAAATACAATATACCGATACTGGTGCGGAAGAAAAACGTACTGTATATAAGACGAGCAACAACAGGAAAGATGTCGTAGAGACCGTTACGTGGGAATATGATTCAAGGGGACGTATTGCCGAGGAAAAACATGTTTCTGACGGAAACGAGGATAAGTACGCATATCTTTATAACGAGAACGATCTTCCGCCGGATTATTACGTCTACAAAAACGGTGAGCTCTTGGAGAAAACAGCGTATGTTTCCGATGTGGAATATTGGTCGGTCGTATATTTCGGCAACTACGAAGTTTGGACGAGATATGTGTTAGGTGAAAAAAAAGAAGAGCTTTATAAGCTTAACGGTGTGATTCAGCGGAGGAGCAGTTTTTGAGGATAAGGAACAGATTGCCTTGGATATTCTTTATTTCTCGTCGTTTTGCGAAGGTTGACAGCAGGGGAAGAGCTGCTGCCTCCGGCGTGCTTGCTTCTCTTGGAATAGGGGCGGGCGTTGCTGTCCTTATAGTAATCATATCTGTGATGAACGGTTTTCAAGCTGGATACATACGGAGTGTAATGGAAATCAGCTCCTTTCATATACGTGCTGTACAGAATCAGGACCAACCGCAGCAGAACGAAGATGAACTGCTGCGTCAGATAAAAGAAACGCCCGGTGTTCTTTCTGCAGTCCCGATGTATGAGGCGCAGACGCTTGCCGTCGGTAAAAATGGCAGACAACGTTCAGCCCTTATACGCGGTATCCCGTGGGACATGATGGAATCGGACAAGGGTTTTGCAGAGCAAATAACAGTCTCCTCCGGTTTCTTCGATATACAGGATGAAATGACATGTGTTCTTGGAAATACTCTTGCCAGAGGGCTGAACGTAAGACCCGGCGATGAGATAAACCTTCTGGCTCTTTCCGGTGGTGAGGAAACTGACCTTTTCTCTGGTGACAGGAAGCTTAAAGTAACAGGTATTTTTTCATGCGGATATGCTGATATAAATTCTTCGTTCATATTTATGTCGCTTGAAACGGCAGGAAAGATGCTTGGCGTTGATAGCGCGCACTTTTATGGTATAAAGCTCGTGAACTCTGAGGATGACCAGCGGTGCGTCGCTGTGCTTAAGAACAACATTCCGGGCGTTGAGTTTGAATCTTGGCGCAGTTACAACAGGTCTTTCTTCGGCGCGCTCAAAATCGAGAAAAATGTACTCATGATGCTTTCTTTCCTGATTTTTGTGGTAGTCGGTGTGAACATTTTCAATTCGATGCGCCGCATGGTTTACGAGCATCATGAAGAGACGGCGGTTCTTTCTGCATTGGGCGCGCAAAAAAAGGAAGTTCAGCTCGTCTTCTTGTTGCAGGGACTTACGACAGGGCTTTATGGCGCGGTTCCCGGTCTTTTTGCAGGATTGGCGATATGTGCGCGTATGAAAGACGTTTTCGTGCTTTTTTCGAGTCTTGCTTACAAGTTTCAATATTTTTTCTATATGATTTTCAACCCGCAGGCTGTGTATTCGCTTCGTTCGAACAGTGTTTTCCTTTATTATGCGAAACTCCCTGCCGTTGTAGTGTTTTCAGAGGTTGCGTCAATAACGTTGTTTGGAATAGTCGCATCTTTAGCAGCGTCATGGTTTGCTAGTCGCAACGCCCTTAAGTTATCTGTAGCGGAGGTTTTGCACGATGAGTAGCGAGACAATAAAAGTCGTGGACGAAAAAAAATCCGTCGTTGAAATAACAGGTCTTAAAAAGACATTTTCGACAGGTGGCTCTGTGCCGCTGACTATCCTTAACGGACTCGATATGACTGTGACAGAGAACAGCAAGACTGTTATCTGCGGGGCGAGCGGAAGCGGAAAAAGTACGCTGCTCAACATAATCGGAGGGCTTGAGCCAGCAACGGCCGGAAGCGTCATTGCTGGCGGATACAATGTTGCCGCACTTTCTGAAAAAGAGCTTACCGAGTATCGTTCTGGATTTTTGGGGCTTATTTTCCAGTTTCACTATTTGCTCAAAGATTTTTCTGCTTTGGAGAATGTTATGCTTCCGGCATATATGCGCGGAATGTCAAAGAAAAAGGCGAAGGAGCGGGCAAGTGAGCTTCTGTGCGATGTAGGATTGAAAGACCGCATGGATCATCTTCCGTCGCAGCTTTCTGGTGGTGAGCGTCAAAGGGCTGCCGTAGCGCGCGCTCTTATAAACGACCCTTCGCTTATACTTGCTGACGAGCCAACAGGAAACTTGGATCCAGAAAACGCAGCCCTTATATCAGACCTTCTTTTCAGTATGGTGGACAAGTACCACAAAACGCTGCTGCTTGTCACCCATGATATGAATCTTGCCTCACGCGGCGACATCCGGTGCTGCATTAAAGATGGGAAGCTTTCTGTCCTATGAAAACCGCGTCCGTGCTGATGCTTTTCGGCAGAATCATCAAGCCGAAAGAAAGCGCATCATCTAATGCAAGAAAAAGTCTCATCGGTGCCATCGCTTGTATCGCGCTTAGCCTTGTTCCTTTAGTCGTGGTTCTTACTGTATCAGATGGTATGATAGAAGGCATAACGGGAAGGCTTATCGGGCTTTCCAGTTTTCATATGCAGGTAACACAGACGACTGCGTATAAGACAACCGAGGAAAACTTCGCTATTCTTAGGGATGTAGCTGAAAAAACGATGGAAGTTCCTGGAGTGACAGCGACTTTCATTGAGAGGAGCGGTTCTGTTCTTGCTGCCGGAAAAAAAGGCCGCAGCGGTGCAGCTCTTCGCGCTGTAGAGGAATCCTTTTTTACGAAGAATGAATCATTCAAGCAATATGTTGATATTATCGATGGAACTGCGTCTTTTCCTACTGAAAACAGTGCTGTTATCGGGAAAAAAATCGCGGAGACGATAGGACTTGGTGTAGGTGATACGATACGTATCATATCTGGAAAAACGGGAGCGGATGGCAAGGTCGTTCCAAAAGTAAAGACATTTAAGGTAGCAGGAATCGTGTCGAGCGGATATCAGGAGATAGATGCTCTTTGGGTTTTTATCCCGATAGATACTGGTTTTAGCTTTCTTGCATCCGCAGCATCGCAGATTTTTATTGGTGTTGAGACTACAGATGCTTTTTCCGATGACCTTTATCGTGTTGTACAGGATATCTACCAGTTTCTTCCGTCAGAATTCGACATTTATACTTGGAAAGACTTGAATTCAGCCCAATATGAGAATTATGCGACCACAAGAATCCTTCTTGTTTTTATAATGGTTCTTATTGTTCTTGTAGCATCAGTCAACATATCTTCTGCGCTCGTCATGCTTGTTTTGGAGCGGCGCAAGGAAACTGCAATACTTAAAAGCCTCGGTGCGTCTCCAGCAGGAATATCGGCTGCATATCTTCTTACAGGTGCTGCTTCCGGGGCTGTTGGTACTATGATCGGACTTCCGCTTGGACTTGTATGTGCGTTGAATATCAACGAAATAATGAAGTTTTGTGAGAATTTTGTTAACGTAATTGGAAGATTTGTATATATTATAAGTGCGGGAACAGAATACATTCCTGTTCATCTTCTGGATCCTGCGTTTTATTTGGAGGAGATACCAGTAACGGTACCTTTCCCAGAGTTGTTTTTGATTGCAGTTGCTGCAGTTGTTCTTTCGGCTGTTGTTTCAATCGTTCCAGCTGTTCATGCCGGCAGGGAGAAACCGCTGAATATCCTGCGTAAGGTATAGCCTATGAAATGTGATGTTTGTGGAATACGTGAATCAGTAATGTTTATTCAGGAAGTAACCCCAACTTCTACGCGTGAACTTCATCTATGCGCGGAGTGCGCCGCAGAAAAAAGAATTAGTACCGATGGCGGAAGGCTTGAAGTGCCGCTGGGAAAGATTTTTCCTATGCGTCCAGAGGCTCGGCTTTGTCGCGTTTGCGGGCTTTCTTTGGCGAATCTTCGCAAATACAGACGTGCCGGTTGCCCTAATTGCTACAAGGATTTCGCATCAGAAATTGGTGCGCTTATGAATGGTTCCAAAAAAAACACCACTTACAAGGGATCTCTCCCGAAGCGCATTGCCGGATTCCGCTCAAAACTTGAAGACAGGGCTGTTTTGGAGAACAGCCTTAACGAATCAGTTGCGCGCGAGGATTATGAAAAAGCTGCCGTTTACCGCGACAGACTGAAAGAATTGGATATGCTCGATGACTGATTTAGCGGATACTGGCCAGCAGAATTCATGGTTCGCAGATGACGGGATTGACACCGATGTAGTTCTTTCTACGCGTGTCCGGCTTGCCCGAAATTTGTCCGATTTCCCGTTTCCTGAGTTTATGAAAAACGATTCCGATGAAAGGGTGCGGGCAATCCTTTTTGACGCATTCTCTCGCTCTCCTGATGCAGACATGTATCAGACTCTTTCTGT
>JAEEGL013043264.1_pt1 | contig 17822 bp, 19 predicted proteins | sample 9134231 | NCBI WGS metagenome assembly JAEEGL01 (sample SAMN16246548, study PRJNA631951) | gut metagenome | biome: gut microbiome; feature: rumen; material: fiber-attached | host: Bos | place: Iran: Karaj | collected 2018-10 | reverse complement strand
ACAAGATTAATTAATATATACAAAAATATAGGAAATCATAATAACAAACAAAAAGATTTAAATATATTTTGTCTTTTTGAATGTTCTATTCAAAGATATTTCATTTAAATTAAATTCAAAATAAACCAGATAACAATAAATTATCTCAATATTTTTCAACAAATATTAAATGTTCAAAATATTTTTCATCTTCATCATTTGGCTTAAAATGATAACGATATAATCTTAGAAAATATTCATTCATATTATTATATTTAGCTTCTTTATAATCACAATCATTTAATGCACGATAATAAGCTAACTTTCAATTTTCAACTATATCTTTAGATACAAATATTAATTTTCAAGTTATTACATAAAAGAATAATACAAATAAAAATCTTCAAGTTCTTCAATTTCAATCTTCAAATGGGTGAATACTTTCAAACCAAGAATGAGATCAAAATAAAGAATATATTTGTTTTTCTAAATTATTTGATTGTAATATTTCATTAAAATATTTTATTAAATATTCTAATTCTTCTTCAACAACTTGAAAATCAACAGGTCTAAAAATACATCTTCATCATTTAAATACTCATACTGGTACTTTTCTTATTCATTTTTTATTAGGTTCAATTATTTCTTGTATTCTTATTAACATCTCTTTAGTAAATGTTTTAGTCTCTTTTAATTCATTATAACATTCAAAAAATATTTTTTTATATTGTTCAAAATCATATTTAACATTAGGTGTTCAATTTTTATCAACTTCAGAAAATGTTTGATTATATACATCAATTCATTCAATGTAATAATTATAACAATATTCAATGTCTAAAATTGTAGATAAATCTTTTTCTGAAGTATTTTTTTCTTTTTTAATTAATTCAACTACTTCTTTTAAAAGTTTATCTGTTGTCTTATTAGTCTTAAAATTCTTTTCTAATGTTATATGTTTCATTATTTATTTAATATAAATAAATTCAATCAAAATTATAAGTATTTCTTATTAAATGTAAATATTAATTAAAATTAAATTCAACTTTAGGTACTGCTTTTTCTGTCTCTGATATTTCAAAGTATTCAGCTTTAGTATATCAAAATATTTTAGCAACTAAATTTCATGGAAATGTTAAAATAGCATTATTATATTCTCTTGTAGTAGCATTAAAATATCTTCTTGAAGCTGCAATCTTATTTTCTAAATCAGAAAGTTCTGTTTGTAATTGTAAAAAGTTTTGATTAGCTTTTAAATCAGGATAAGATTCAGATAGTGCAAATAATTGTTTTAATCAAGCATTTAATTGATTCTCTGATTTAATTTTATCTTCAATATTATCTCAAGCACTAAGATAAGTATTTCTTGCTTGAATAACTTTTTCTAAAGTTCATTTTTCATAATCAGCATATCATTGTACTGTACTAATAAGATTTGGTATTAAATCAAATCTATTCTTTAATTGTACATCTATATCAGCAAAAGCATTGTCTCTTTTATTCTTTAGAGATACAATACTATTGTAGAAAACTATTCATAAAACAAAAGTAATTATAAGAAGAACTAATAATATAGTCATATTTTGTTATTTAAAAAATAAAATAATTATTATATTTATTATTTAATACTTATTAATTATAGATTGATATTTAAAACAATTTTAAAGCTCTTTGTAATTTTTTGATTTTTCTATATTAATAATGTAATTAATAAAGATAATCTATTATTAATTATGAATATATCAAATCGATATGTTATATAAGAATCTGGTGAAAGGGTATCATATCGGTCTTCGGAACCGAGGTTCCTGGTTCGAGTCCAGGGTTTCTTGCCATAATATTATCAATAATTCTTAAAATAATTATGAGTATTCATCATAAGATAATGCAATAAATAACATTATTAAGTGATGAATTTTTATTTGTTGTAAAAAATCAAATGGAAGTTAAAATTAATAATTTTAAAAAGTTATATACTTCTGCTAAAGATGAGATTGATAGTGAAATACAAGAAGTATTAGATTCTTGAGAATATATTAAATGAAAGCAAGATGTATTATTTGAAGAAGAATTTGCAAAAAAGAATTGATCTAAATATTGTGTTTGAGTATGAAATTGATTAGATGCTCTGAAAATATCATTATTAGCATTATGAGTTTGAAAATGAGATGAAGTAATAACAACTTCACATAGTGCTATAGCAACAACATTAGCTATATTAGATGTTTGAGCTGAACCTGTATTTGTTGATGTTGATAAATATTCATGTATTGATACTTCATTAATTGAAGAAAAAATTACAGATAAAACAAAAGTAATTATGCCAGTACATATATATTGAAATTCTTGTAATATGAAAGAGATGAAAGAAATATGTGATAAATATAATTTATATTTAATTGAAGATTGTGCACAATCACATTTTACTGAATATAATTGAATCAAATTATGAAATTATTGAGATACTTGATGTTTTAGTTTTTATCCTTCAAAAAACATTTGAGCATTTTGAGATGCTTGATGTATAGTTACGAATGATGAAGAACTTTATGAAAAATGTAAATTGATTAGTAATTATTGACATAAGATAAAATATAAACATATTGTATTGTGAATGAATTCACGTTTAGATGAAATACAAGCTGCAATATTAAGAGTTCAATTAAAACATATAGATGAATATAATAAAAGAAGACAAGAAATAGCTTGAAAATATATTGAATGATTAAAATGAATTAAAGAAATTCAAGTGCCAGAAATAAGAAATAATTCAACACATACTTTTCATTTGTTTGTAATTCAATGTGAAAGAAGAGACGAATTAATGAATTATTTACAAGAAAAATGAATTGAAAGTATGGTTCATTACCCAATTTCAATTCATCATCAACCTGTGTTTAATTGAAAATATGAAAATTATAATTTACCAGTTTTAGATAATCAAGTTCAAAAAAATTTATCTTTACCAATGAATCCTTTTTTAACAGATGAAGAAGTTGATTATGTTATTTCAAATATAAAAGATTTTTATAATAATAATTAGAAAAACATATTATCTAAAGTATTTTCTGTAGATGTTTTTCGTCAATTTAAAGATATTTCATGTTCATTATTTAATAGTTTATTATTTTCTTCAATAATTTTTTTAATTTCGGTTATTCTATATGTATGAATATTTCATTTAATTTTCTTTGTATAAAATTCTTTTGTTAATCTTAATATAATTTGATTTACTTGAAAATTAATTGAAGTTAATGTTCAATCTTTTGAAACATTAAGTTTTCAAATATTTTCTCTTAATTTTTCAACTAACTTTTCTTCTTTTTTATTAAGCTTTAATTCCATTTGAATCAGAATATATTAAATATATTTTTATAATTTTAAAAATAGAATAAAAATTTACACAAGAAAAAAGATAACTAAATTAATAGTTATCTTTTTTATATTTAAGTTTTATTTTTGGTAGCTTTGAAAGTTAAACTTAGATATAATTATCTAGCAAGTTCAACAAAAACTAAAGCATCATCTGCATCACCATTTGTAACAGTGATTCAAGTTGAGAAATAAGAATCTCTAAATTCTTTAGCATCATTTTCATCAGCGAAAGTTCCAAATCCAACATATCCATAAGCTAAGAATCATCTCATGATTTCATTTTCAGCATCAGTTCCTGCCCAAGAAGCTGCTGCTACATCATTAACTTTTCAATTTTCTAATTTAAATACTTCTCAAGTTATTCATTTTACTGCTTCATTAGGCATAAGAACTAATCATAATTTTCAAGCTTCAGTTGTTTCAGCTTTAGTGAATATAACAGCATTTGCTGGAGTTGTTCAAACTTGTGGAATGTTTCATCCAATAGCAGCAGTGTCTCAATTAACATTTAGAAAATATGCTTTTGTAGCATCAATTTTGTATTGTCCAATTGTAACACCATTAAGATCAGACATATGATCAACAACTGTTGTTTTAGCTATAACTTTATCATTTTTAGATACAGCACTAATTAAAGTATCTTGTACTGAACTAAGAACATCACTTCCTCTTTGTGAGTTAGTAGTATTAAGATAAGCATAAGCTAAAGCTCATAATGCGATTAGTCATAGTATAATATACAACGCATACTCTTTTAACTTTTCAAACATGTTATTAAAATATTAATTTAAATAAAACGAAAAAATATAAATATTAAATTTTTTCATTTTTATAATAGAATTTCATTTTTTTACGAAAAATCTCTAAAAAATTTCTAAAAAAATCTATATGCTTTTTTAATTTTCTATTTTAATATTAATTAAAATAAGTAGTTTTAAAAGTTTTAAATTAAAATAAAAAATCAAATGTGACTATTAAATTTTTTTAAGAAAAAAGAAAAAAATGAAACAGAAAAAGAAAAAGAGATAAAAAAGATAGTAGTTGAACAACCAAAAATAGAACAGAATAAATATTGATATAAATATAAAAAATATAATTATATGAAAACAGAACCAAAAAAGTTAGATTGAAATTGAAAATATAAAGATGTTAATATTGATGTAAATAATAAGATAGAAGTAATTCATAGATTAAGATTATTTAATCCTGTTGATTTTGAATATTTTATTTTGAAATTATTTGAATTAAGTTGATTTAATATTATAAGAAAACCATTACATAAATGAAAAGATTCATGTAAAGATTGATGAATTGATATAATATTAGAAAAATGATGAAGTAAATTTTTTGTTCAAATAAAGAAAACTTATTGAAGTCAACTTTGAGTAGATATTATTAGACAATTAAAATGAATATTAACAGATAAAGATAAACAATGTTGAAAATGAATTATTATTACAACATCAATATTTTCTGAAGATGCACGGAATGAATGAAAAGATAGTTTAATTCTTTTAGATTATAATTGAATATTACAAACTATTAATAATTTTGAAGAATCAGATAGAAAATATTTAGAAAAATGGTATTTAAATAATTGAGACAAAATAAAACATTTTTTAACAGATCCTAAAACTTGTAAAAAATGTTGAGCACCTATGCAAAAAATTAAAGTATGAAAAAATAGTTTTTATTGATGTATGAACTATTTTAGTAAATGAAAAAAGCATTGTGATAATACTACAGATTATTTAGATTGATAATTATAAATATGTATTAATTAATTTTAATCATTGTTTTGATAATTAATTAATAAAAAGGAAATAAATATAACTTAGCTTTTGAAAAAAAGATATACTAACTTAATAGTATATCTTTTTAATTTTAATTTAAATAATATTTTAATAAGAATTAATCCATTCTGTAATTCAATCTAATTGATCTTCATAATATCATAATTCTTCATCAGTTAATTTCAAATAATTTTTAGTTGTCTTTCTTTTTTGTTCAATAGCTTCTAATATATATGCTTTATCTTCTTTATATTCTTCTGAATTTAAATATTTTTGATTTTGTTCATCTGGTTCAATTAAATTTTCATAAAATCTTTTCCAATTAGCAAAATCTTTTGGTGATGCCATGTGATGTGCTCAATCATCTACATCAGAAAGAATATCTGAGAATGCACATAAAAATGCTGGAATATCTGTTTTGAATAAATCAGCTAATATTGAATAAGTATTTCATGCACAGAATGTTCATTCTTTTGAAAGATGATTTCAATTAGCTGTTTTACTTGTAAAATTAAATGCTCTAAATTGCATTCAATTATCAATCTTAATATATAATAAATGAATTCAATTTTTTCAAATTGTGAAATTGTTAATTCAAAGAATAGAGTTCTTAGTAACAAAAAAGTTTTCTTTTACAATATTATCTGATAAAATATTTTTTTCAATTTCTTCTTGTAAATTAAATTTTACTAATATTCAATCATAAATTTCTTTAAAATATTTATAAAGACTATTTATATTATTTTGAATATTCTTCTTATTTCATTCATCGATTTCATGATCTAACAAATCATATTGTTCATTAATATTTTTTAATAAGTGTATAATTTGTGTTAATTGTAATTGTAATTCAAAATTATGATTATGTGAAAGAATAGAATTTCAATTTCATTTAACATATTCATAATATTCTTTCAATATTTTCATATTTTCTAAAATAACTTCTTTAGAATCTCATTCTAATATTTTAAATGAAGCTTGCATTTTATCAATCAATAACAAATATAAAGATTAATACATATCAATATTTAATATTGATTTATTTCTTATTTTTATGATTAATTTAATTTTCTTAATTTTATAAGATTCAAATTATCTTCTTAAATAATATATCATTTACAAAAGTTTCAGTTCATAAATATATATTAGCGTATTGTGTGAAATCATTATATTCTCAAAAGAAATTGAATATCATTAAATCATGTTCTCAATTTTTGTATGATGATTTTCTTTCTTCAATAATTTTATTAAAATTATCTTGATATTTAATAAGCTGTAACATTCAAACATCATATTGTGCTAATGATGAAATTTCTTTATATTTATCTGAAATCAATGTTCAAATTTTTGTATAGAATAAATTATTTAATTGTTTAATTTGTTCATATAAATCTTCTTTTCTTAATCATTCATCTAATAATTCTCATGGTGTTTTAATCATTAAAAATATATAATGACTATTATTTTCATTATTTGTAACAATATATCACTTATACATTTTATTAATATTTTCAATTACTCATGCATATGTTTTTATAAGTTCAGAATCTTTAAATATTGCTTCATCATATATTGTATTAAATTTATTTCATTGAAATCAAATAGCTTGAAAGAATGAATTAAAATTATCTTCAGTAAAAAAATCTTTTATTTCTACAGGAGTTGTTGTTAATTGCTCTCAAGCATTTAATATTCAATCATATTCTCTTGCTGTTCAATCTGCAGACATTACCATTTTCTTAACTCATATTTCAAGTTCATCAACTTCAGTATTTTTATATTTTTTATAGTCATCTTTAAATATGTGTTCTAATATTCAATTTAGTAATGTTTTATCATATTCAAATACTTCTTCTCTAAATGTATCTCTATTTGTCTTTTGATAATCTTCTGTTTTGTTATAAGTATCAATTACTAAATCAAGTTTTGCTTTAGCATTCCAAGGTTCAATTTTAATTATTAAAATTACAAGTAAAATAAAAAATATTCAAAATGTAATAAATTGATTCTTATGAATTAATACTGATAATACTTTTACTAATTTTTTAAAGAAATCCATGTTAACAAAATAATTTAAATCAAAATTAAAATAGACATATTAAATATCAAGTACTTGATCTCAAGCTTTTGTAGATTCTAGTTTAATAATAAAAGCATTTCTTTTACTATCAGCTAAATAAGTAGAATTTTCTACAAAGAATTTTAATAAATTTCTAAAGAATTCTATATCTTCATTAGATTTTAAATTTACAGCTTGTATATTTTTATTTATATATTGTCAATTTTCATAAGTAAATAATTCAATTTCTGTTCATTGAATGTTTTTTAAATATAATGTTTTCTTTTTGTTGTTATTTGAAAATTGTACTCTAAAACTATAATTTCATGCAAATGCTTTATGAGAAGACATATCATTTCAATCCATTTTTGCTCTATATACTTTTATTCAGAAAGATCAATTTCATTGTTTTGATATATCTAACAAATAAGAATTTTTTCATTCAACTATATGAAATATTTTTTTAGCTTTAAAAATTTTATCTTTTGATACTAAATTATATCATTGAAATAATTTTATCTTTGATAATAATGTTTCAAATTCTGATAAATTATCTCATATATATTTTGATGTATTTAAATAATAATCTCTTTTTTGTTTATACATTTCTCTTAAATCAGAAATAGTGAATTCAAACTCAGTAACACTTTTATCATCTTTTTCTTTTTGTTTTTCATACATTATTTGTCATAGTATGTGATAGAATATTGCAGATTTAGCTTGATTTAGATTATTTGCATCTTTTAAAGTTGTTTCTAATAAATAATTCTTTTCTTGAAATCAAAAGAATTTCATTACATAACTTTCTCAACTTAAATAATATAATACTTTATAAATTCAAAATAAAATTCAAAGTATAATCACAATAAACCATATACTTCTTTTTACAAAGATTCAAAAGATAATTTCTTTTTTAGTTTTTTGTGTTGCCATTTTTAATTATTAGTTCATTTAAATAACATTTTATAAGATTTAACAATACTTTTTAATGTTTCTATTTGTGCATAACTAATAAATCAAACATCTTTTTGTATATTAAAGTCATTCATATTTTCATATATAAATGATTTAGGTTCAAGAGCTGGAATTCTTCTAAATATATCTAGAATTGTATAGTGACTTAATCATTCATTTCAAATATTAACACTTAAATTAATATTTACTTTTCATCATTTAAAGTTTCAATCAAGAACTGAGATGTAACAAGGATATAATTTTTGTTTTATTGAATAAAAACAATAATAATATGTTATATCGTAGTTTCATGGAATTATTTTTTTCAATGCTGTTCAAATATTATACCATTCTCTATTTTTAATAACATTTTTAATATCTGTTCTTATATCAGTATCATCTTTTAAGTTTGTATTTAACATGTGAATATCAATTACTCTTGACTTATAATATTGAGTTAGTTTATCATTCTTTTTAAAGAATAATGAAAATGTCATATAATATAAGAAATAATATAATTCTTTTAGAAATATTTTCACATTATATAAATTCAAATCAAAATTATAATATGGAAATAAGAATGTTCATCATCAAGATATATTATTTAATATTTCTGGATTCTTTGAATAAATTCAATAGTCTACTTCAATATCTTCATATTTTCTAATTTGTTCTTTATTCTTTTTAATTGTAATGATATCAATTGGATAAATTTTTTGATTATTAAACATATAAAATACTAATTTTCAACTCATCTTTCAATTCTTAAAGTAATCATAAGTTAATATGTTTCATCTTTCTTCTCTGTTTTTTAATGTTCAATTTCAAAAGTTTAATTGAATTCATTTTACATCTTGTTCTTCTGCAAAATCTGTAAATTCATTATCATAAGTTTCAATTTCTTCTTTAAATACATCATTAATTTTTAAGTTTCAATATTCTTCTTCAAATATATTTACAAATTTTTCAGAATCTGGATTAATATTATTCATATAAAAATTGTAATTTTTATGATGAAGTGTAATCATCTTATCTCAAATAATTTTACAATTTGGTGCAAATTTTCAATTAAAATCTTGTATTCAAGAATAATATATGTTAAATTCTTTATCTCATCATCAAAAGAAATTTTTTATTTTTTCAAAAAATTTTCAAAAAAATCAAAGATTCTTTTTCAATTCTTTATCATTAATATTTCAGCTACTTTCTTTTGACATATATCAAAAACTTAATAAAAAATTGTTCAATATAATTATAGATTAACTTATTAATTAATTGTATTTAGAAATAGCAAGAAGTCTTCAAATTTTTCTTTTAAAAATCTTGGACTATATGTTCATTTATCTTCCATTAAATCTTCAGTATGAAATGTCTTAATAAAATTTTGTCTTGTATTGTCTTGAAAATATAAAGTTAATGTTTCATTTGAATCTTTAGAAGAAATTTCAAATTTATAAAATAAACTTTTATGAAGTCATTTATATAACATTTTAAAATAATCATCATTATTCAAATTAATAATAGCTTTATTTCAAAAATGTGTTATTTTTCGTTTTCTGTTGTAAAGACTTAATAAATTAATTAAATATACAATTAATACTTTTAAATGTGTCTTAAATGATGGATGTGTTTGAAAATATTTTAAGTTTCAGTTTTTAATTTGGTCTAATATAATTGCAAAATCTTTAATTAAGAAAGCTTGATTATAATAATTTAAAGATGAAAAATATAATCTCATTACATTATAATAATTTAATCAAATTACAGTTTCAATATCTTCTCTAAATAATTGAAGACAATCTAAGAAATATTTAATATTTTTATCTGACAAATAATCATTCATAATATCAAAATATGAATCTCAATTAATTATTGTATCATTTTGTATTCTGTATAAAATTGTGTTTAATATTAAATTAGTTTGTGTTATTGTTAAATAATCTTTTTCTAATTTTTTTACATCAAATACATCTTTTAATTTATCTAAATAACAATTAATTTTTTCTTCATTAAATTCATGTCAACAAAATTTACCTTTATCAAAAAAATCTGTATATTTATTTGGTTTTAAAAAATATCATACAGCAGTATGAAATCTAAATGGAGACATTAATAAATATTTTCTTGCTTGTTTAATATTCATGTTATTAATTTAATTTAATTAATTTTATTATTGATTTTTGAATCACAAAAAAAGATAACTAATTTAATAGTTATCTTTTTCTCTAACTTATAAGTTAGTATTACAAATCTTTAGCTGACTTGTAAACTTTGAAAGTAAGAACATCCTTAGCTGGTTGAGCAGGAATCTTAATTTTCTCAGAAGGATTTTGTGGATTAACTCCTTCTCTTGCTGGTCTAGCTTCTCTGTGTACAGCTGCGAATTTTCAAAGACTGATCTTTACTTCGTTACCAGCTTTTACTTCAGCAACTACTGTCTCTTCCATGCAATTTAAAACTTTTTCAACTGAAGCTTTAGGCATGTCAGTTTTTTCAGCAATAGCTGCGATAAGTTCTTTCTTGTTCATAATTAACGGTTAATTAATTAGATAAAAATATTATTGAACTGTTTTAATATGTTCGATATTTTTATAGATAAAAGACAATTAAAACAAAGAGTATTGAAAAAGAATTTTTTTGATGCTAATTTTTAACAAGGTTTCAGACTCATGAAATTAGTGTCGTTAATTGCGATTTTATAAAACTTTACTTGACTATTTTTGAATAGTATAATTTAGTTGCATTTTCGTTATATTGTTTGAACATTTCAATTATATCATCTCAAAATAAGAAATTTACTTTTGGTTTTAAAAGTTTAAAATATAAGAATTGAATCTTTTTTAATTCTTCTAAAAATATTAAATCTTTCTTATTGAAAGTTTTATCTTCATAATCTACATTTGTTAAAATTCTATTTGATATCATAAGAAATTTTTCAATTTCTCAAAAATTATTTATTATTTTTTCATTATTATTTGAATAATCTTTAATTAAATTAATTTCATATATTAGTTTAATTATTTCTTCACTTGTTAATTCATGATAATTTTTTTCAACATAATCATATAATTTTTTATCATCATTAAATATTTCATCATCTTTTCTTTTTCTTTGCTTTAAAAATGTTAAAGTAATTCAAAATACAGAAATTCATAATAATATTAATCAAATTATTTTAATGAATTGCATAGTATCTATTGTTTGAAATTGATCTAATAATCAAGTAATTTTATCTAACATTTCTTAAAACATTAAAAATAAATATTAATTAATATATAGATTTAAAAAAAGATATACCATTAGAGTATATCTTTCTTTATTATATTTGAATCAGAATTAAATTCTTGATAACATTGTATTAAAGTGATGAGTTTCAAAGAAGTCCATTGTTACAAATCAAGTTCTCATTTTTTGATTTCAATCATCTTTATTTCAAATAATAATTGTTGCATTATTAAATGTAAATATCTTTTCATTATTTTCATCCATTTCAAATGTATAATTCAATCAAATATTAAATACTTTTAAAGATCACATTTTTCATGGTCTAAATAAAGTAATAATTAATCATACTGTATCTCTTGTTTTTCTTTGTACTCAATCTGGTGATGTATAAGCTGCTCATTCTCTGTTTGTTATTTCAATACTAACTTTTAATGATTTCAAATAATCAAATATTTCTCTCATTTCTTTTTGCTTAATACATTTTTTATATAACAATTGGTCTAATGCAAAATGTAATTTAGCACATTCTGGTGACATTAATCAAATTGCAATAAATTTTTCTTTATCAGTTTTTTCTGCAAAAACTGGTTTTTCGTCTTTTCAAGATAATCTCTTATACATTGCACAATATAAGAATTGTTTATCTTGTCTAGTTTGTTGATCTGTCAATTCCATAATTCAATAAGTGAATTTATCAACAAGCTTTTTTTCTTTAGTAATTACAAAAGTTTCTTTCATGTTTTTTTAAAGTTTGTTTAAAAATGATTTTTTATCAATTTAATTATAGATTTAATACAAAAAATAACTACATTAAATAGTTATTTTTTATTTATATAATTTTATTCTATAAAACTTCAATTAAAGCATTATTGAATAACATTCTATCTGATTTTAATGTTGTTATGAAAGATCAATTAACAATTGAATTAGTTCATCAATTAAGAATCTTTTCTAACATAGTATATTCATGTTCTTTATATAAGTATTGTAATATTCATCTAATTTTTTTAACATAATCATTTTTTGTTATTTCAACATTAGATCAAATATTTCTGTTTATATTTGAAATTATTTGGTCTTGTTCTGATACTCATAATTTTTTAAATTCAGAAGATATTTGTTTCATTGTTGTTTCATAAGAACTTTTTAATTCTTCAACAGTCATAGAATTTATTTGAATTTCTTTCTTATTAATTGATTGGTCATCAGCTGCAACTAATAATTGTTGATTTTCTTTTTTCTCTTGTTGTAATATTTGTTGTTGTTCATCATTAACAATTCATTCTTCTAAATTATCAGTTTTTAATAATGAATCAAGTTCTTCTTGTGAATCAATATTTAAAGTTTCTCATTCTTGATTTCAAATTGATGTTGTATGAGTAGATTCAAGTTCTGTTACTTCATCTGTATCAACATTTTTTTGAATTGAATCTAAATCATCTTGTGTTAAAGTTGGTATTTTATTAATCTTTTGTGTTCATCAATTCATTTCTTTAATTTCAAATCATCAAGAAAAAGAATTATATACTAAATCATTATCTCAATTATTTGATTTTCAAAAGAATACTAAAATAACAACTGCAATAAATACGATTCAAACAATTAATGAAATAATAACTTTAGTTTTTAAACTTAAACTATTGAATTTATTAACTATTCACATTTATCAAATAATTGTTGTAAATAAAGAAGAATATACATTTCAATAATAAACATCAACAAGAATATATAAAGTTGCTAATACTAATGCAGAAGCAGCAACTAATCATAGTAATATTATGAAGATATATTCTTTTAATTTTTCTCAAACCATTTAAATAAGTACATCAGGTAAAACTCTATTAGGTATTTGTTCATTTCAAATATATATTAATCATTGTGAATCAATTATTTCATTAGTATCTCTATCATTGTAATAATGAACTCATCATTCAATTTTATCTTCTCATACATTTATATGTATATAATACAAATTTCAATCATTCTTTAATTTTAAATCATCTGTTAAATATTCTTTAATCTCTTCTTCTGTATCTCAAAAACTAGAAGGTGTAAAAAAGAATATTCTATATCATTTTCAATTCATATCTCATGACATACATCTTCAAGTCATTTGTCTAACTCATTTTAATGTTCAGTCTCTAGTTCTTATATCAATATTTGCAATACATTTTGGAAAATATAAATTATATTCAGCATTATCTGCAAAATCTTCTTTCATTAATAATTCTTGATTTATAATCATTTCAGTCTTATTTCAAATTAGTCATGAAGAAAAAGATGTTCCAATCATTTGATTAAATCAAATTGAAACAAAAGAAAAGAAAGCAAATAATGTAATCATAACTAATCAAAAGAAGACACCCATTTTTTAATTTTTAAGAAGCAAATGCATAAGTTAAAAGATTTACAAATAACAATCTATTAATTTCTTCTGTAGACATTTTTGAATTTTCTTGTTTAATTTTATCAAATAATATCATATATATTTTATAATCTTCATCTGCTAATTTTATAGTAAGAAGATTATTATATTCATCTTTTTTCTCTTTCATTAATGGTTTAGATTCAATATCATCTTCTGTCAACTTTGTCTTTACAGTTGAATCTACTGCTTTAATATCAGATTTTTTTTCTTCATCTTTTCAAAAGTCAATTTCAGTATTTTCTGAAACTGTAGCAGAATTGAGTTCTGGTGTAGATTCAGTTGTTGTAATTTTATTTTCTTCTTTTTTTGAAGAATCTTTTTTTCAAAATAGTCACATGACTTTAATTATATAAGAATTAAAAATATATTATTTTTTATTGATATCAATTGTTCTACAAGTAATATCATCAGCTCTATTTAATGTACAGACATCAGAAGTATTTTTATATAGTGATCTAAATGCTGAAATATGTTTATCATCTTCTTGATTAAATAAATCTTTTTTATCAAAATATCATTGTGGATTAACAGCTAAGTTTTCTAAATCTAATATAGATTTTCATTGTTTAAGAACAAAAAATGTCTTTTTATATGGATCTAGAACATTATTATAAAAGTCTTCTCTTTCTGGTATTTCAGTAACAACAAAGAAATCATTATTTTGATATTCACTTGGTATAATAAATTCTCTTCAATAACTATGAATATCTGAAATAAATCAATTTCTTTCTGAATCAAAATCATTCATTATATAATTTAATATAATAATGAATAAAATTAATAATCAAGAAAGTGTTACTAATAATCTCTCCATTAAATAATTCAATATTAAAATATCTAATTTATGATTTTATTTTCAATTTTTTAATAGATAATATTACTATTTTAATGGGTAATCCGTTTGTAACGACTAACAAAATGTATGAAATTTGGTGTTATATTTCTTGATGCTTTTATTTCTTCTTTATGTGTGATTGCATATTTAATTTGATCTTGTAATTTTTGATGTATTTTAGCAACATCTAAATCAAATTCTCAACAATATATTAAATTTCAGATTTCTTCTGGTACTTTGAAAAAATTAGTGTTTCAAAATTTTTTCATCTCTCAAAGTATTGTTTCATTTGTAGTATCAAAAAAATATTTTTTTCAATTGATATTATAACTATTCCAAGCATGACGATCTATTTGTTTGTTATCAAATATTATTCTTCAAGATTCATAATTTACATTAATTCAATATTCTTTAGCTATATAATAAAAACATTTTGCATATGCTGCACATGTTCATGTTTTTTTGTTCATCATATTTATTCAATTTGATCATTCAAATCAAATACATTGTTGACAATATTCAAAATTATTTACAATATAATAATATATTTTTGCTAATGTTTCTTCTTCTTTTGTTTCAAAAGTATAAAAATCTTCTTTTAAATCATTTATATTTAAAGAATCAATTTCTGCTAATATTTTTTTCATTCTGGTATTTTTAGCATTAATAAATTCTTTTACATCTTTAGTGTTAAATTGAAAATATACAGCTTTTTGTCAATTTTTTAATACAACAAAATCTACTCATTTTGGATATTTTTTCATTAATTGATTATAAAAACTATTTTGAACAGTTTCATTTCAATCTATTTCAAAATAATCTTTTCAACATAAATCAGTTAAAAATATTTCTTGTCAATCAAAATCAAGAATGATTTTATGTAATTCTTCTGTTTTATTTAAATTAACATCAGTATGTATTTCTTTAATTGCATTAGCATTTAATGCTGAAAATAATAACATTCAAGATACAATAGTTTTTTTTGAAATTGTATTTATTTTTTCAAAAGATTGTTTTATAGTTTCAAGCATAATCAAATTAATAAGTGGTGAAATTTATTATTTCATTATAGAATAAATATTTTTATTTTAAAATTATTCATTTTCAGAATCACTTTTATTTTCTTCTTTCTTTTTATCTTTTTCTTTTTTAATATTCATTTCTTGATAATTTTTAATTAAGAATGAAAATGCATATTCAAATATATTTATATCTAATAAATTTTCTTGTTTTCAATGTGTTTGAATTTCTGATATAATTTTATTTTTTAACATATCATTAATTTGTCAATAATGGTCAAATAATCTATACAATAATTTTATCTCTGGTGTATCTAAAAAATCAGTTTTTCATGCTAAAATATCATTTGCTTTTCTTTCTTCACATTTCAATCAAAATTCTTTATTTAATAATAACATTTTAAATAATTCTGTTATATCATTTCATATTCAAAGTTCTTTCCATAAGTTAATAATCAATAAACATTTATTAATAATTACTTCATTTTCTGTATTTTCAGCTTCTTCTGAATTTTTTAATTTTATTGTATTTTCTAAAATTTCTTTATTATATTGTACTAATAATCTTGGTCAATATTCTTCAATTCATTTCTTAATAAATGCTTTCATACTTCTTAATTGGTCGTTTGTTGTTATTGCTTGTTCTTTTAATTCATCAACATAACAAAGATAATTTAAAGTATTTAAAGATTCAAGTTCAACATCAATTTCTTTATAAAATTTATCAAGTTCATTTTTTAAACAATTTTCAAATTGTTTCTTTTCTTGCTTTCATCATCAAAATAAATAATCTTCTGGTATTGTATTTTGAATATCTAATCTTGAAAGTTCTCAAGTATTAATCTTATTATTAATTATTTCTTTATATTCAACCAAAGATTTAAAACATCTTCAATTAAATAAAGATTTAAATTCTCAAATTATACATTCTCTAAATATTAAATATTCTTTTTCGTTATATTTTTCTTTTATTTTTAATAATAATAATATCAAATAATTAACAATTGCGGGTATTTCTCAAGCATCTTTAATTTTTCAATTTGATTTATCTGATTCATCGTAATTCCATCAAAATATTTTTTTAATATTTTTAATTATTGTTCAATCATTATTTACATCTTTAAATGCTGAGAATAATCAACTATCTCAAATATCATATTTTAACATTGAATCAAAAACTACTCATCTATTTATTGCAATTAAATTATCAAATTCTTCTTTAATATCTTCTGGATTCTTTTGTGCAACATAACTAACAATTGAATATAATTGTTTGATTCATAATTTAAATGTTTCAAAATCAAATACTTTTATTGCAATATTATTATTTACAGAAATTCTTTTATTATTATATTTCAACCATTGATTTAAAAATTTAACTGTTCATAATGTTCAAGCTTTATCATTATCAAAGAATAAATTTATATCACAATTAAATCATCATATTTTAGATCTTTTAAATACATTATCAATAAAGTGATAAATTTTCTTTTCTCAAATTCAAGTTCATCATGTAAAATATGGTAATCAAAATATTCATAATGAATAAACATCAAAGAATCATTCTCATATATTAAATTGAATATTTTTATCTTTAAAAATAAACATTGAAGTTAGTATTCTTCAATATTCTTTTACATCAAATTTATAAGCATTTTCTAAATATTTTGTATATGTTTTAGATTCTAATATTGATTTAATTTTAGTTGTTAACCAATCTTCTACAGTTGATTTATCTCAGTTTTGTAATAACATTGATAAAATTGTTTTTTCTTGTTGAAAATCATTTATTTTTTTATCAATTGAATCATTATATGCATACAAAATATTATAAGTTTCATCTTTAGTTTTTGTTGCTTTAGAACCTTTATCTCAAGAATAAAATGAAATATTATTATATTCATTAAACATTAATCAATATTTTCATTTGTTTTCTTTTATCATATCAACTAATTCTCAAGCAATTTTAGTTTGTTCTTTATCTTTTTTATATTTTTTTCATACAAAATCTTCAATTGTTACAATTTTTTCATCAGTAATTCTTCATAATCATCACCAATAATATAATATTCTTTTAAATATTTTTTCTTTATCATTAAATTTATTTTCTAATCTTTGATATATATTTTTCTTAATATCAAATTCAAGAAATTTT
>JAEEGL014320627.1_pt1 | contig 17823 bp, 13 predicted proteins | sample 9134231 | NCBI WGS metagenome assembly JAEEGL01 (sample SAMN16246548, study PRJNA631951) | gut metagenome | biome: gut microbiome; feature: rumen; material: fiber-attached | host: Bos | place: Iran: Karaj | collected 2018-10 | reverse complement strand
GACTGCTGTAACGGAACAGATAAGGCTTCAATTGCCGAACCTTTATCTGCCTTTGTGGCCACCATTAATCCGCCATCAATAAGCTTTGAAAATACTATTGGCAGTACAATAAGCACCAGTGCCAACCTAATCCCGACATCGTGCTCGGCATTCTTCCACCATACCACAGCAATAACCACGCCGGATAAAGCAACCATATAAAGCCCGTTGTTTCTGAGGAGGCACGTCAATATTGAGATAACTATGAATATAGCAACAAATTTCCTGTCCTTAATTCTTTCTCTATGGAATGCCATCTCAGCAAGCAATACAACATACCAAACAACCGCTGCCATAAAGGGAACATCCTTTATGGCTGTGGAGGCCACATTTGAGTACATGGGTGAAATGCCATAAATCCCTAGTATTACCAAAAGCAAAGTATCAGAGCAAGCTTCTTCTTTCTTAAGCCATGCAATGGTTCCTGCTAACGAAAGGGCTAACATTGTTGATTGGAAAAGAATATAAGCAAATAACCCAATTGATACATTTCCAATCAACTCACCAAACTTTACAAAAAAGCCAACAAGCAATATATGCAAAAGTGGATGATGCGATGTGATTGGGACATCTCCCATAGCCATTCCAATTTCACCAAGAACATCGTAACAAAGATTTCCGGGGAAGCTTAAAAATATAGCTGGAAGCCAAAATGCCATGATAATAGCAAAAGACTTACCCAAAGTAAGATTACAAGCCTTTTCCGATACGATTAACTTTTTGTATGCGTTAATGAATAAGGGGATCAATTCTGCAAAGAGGCAGGTATATCCGGCAAAGCTGACAATAAAGAGCATGAAGTTTGATATGCTACCAAAGCAATAGGCAAAGCTGTTAGTCTCTGCAAAAGACTTTCCAACTAACAAAGATAGTGCGAAGAATATGGACAACCCCATATATCGCTTTCTATCGCGCTCTCTTTTAGACGCTAAATTATAGAAAGCGATAAGTACCGCAAATAGAACTATGACCATAAAGCTATAGTTCCCAATTATGTCATAAACTAAGTCCGTAATCCTCTCTGCTTTTGTCAACGCAAAAGAGACGGTCAGTGCCTCAGCCGTCAAAAAAGATTTAATAATAGTTTGACTTTTAAAACTAGCTATGATTTCTTCTCCTTTAGAAAAAGTCTTCTTTTTCTATAATACCACATGTAACATTTTATGTAATAAAAAGGGAATCCTAAAGGATTCCCTCAATGAATATCCAGTTCAATCTAGTCCAATAGGCTTTTCCAAAACGCCACAGATTGTTGTTGAATGGTTTTCGTTGTTTGTTTCGGAGTATCGTACCCTCTAACTCCCAAATCGTGTCCCCAGTCTGAGATACAAATGGCGGCTGCTCCTATTTTTTTGTAAAACTTCTCCATCTTAATAGGGTCTACGCAATCATCAACAACAGAATATACCAGCATAACTCTTTTTCCGTCAAATGCCTTGCAAAAGTCTTCGGTCAAGTTTTCTTCTCTTTCCCAATCTGTAAACCATTGCAAGCTATACTCTTGTTGCACATACTTTACCATTCCGTAATCTTGAGCTTTCTTTTTCAACTCGCCCCAAATATTATTATCAAAGCATGCATGAATAAAGTCATCAGCATCACAATATGGTCCCAATAGCTCCATCTGGTCGAAGTTATACATTTTTTCCACTTGCAATTCCATAGCTATACGTCCACCAACATCATAGCCAAAGGCCCCGACCTTACTAATATTGTAGTTTCTTTCCATGTAATTCAGTACATCAACTGCATCATTTTTCACATTTGTAAGCGTATATGCCAAATTGATTTCTGAGCTTTTTCCATACCCTGGATTATCATACTGTACAACAATTAGCCCTTCTTTGTTCAGTTCCTCGGTAATGTCATCAAATCTAGTGCCATTATTGTGATCAGCAGAAAAACCAGGAAACATAATAACCAACGGATACGTTTCTTCTTCGTTGAAGTCTTTAGGGAAATAAATGTATGTTGGTATTGTTATTTCTTGTCTTGATGAAGAAGCAATTTTAACTTCTCCCATATCCCCGTTCATTACCAATTCAGAATTCTCATATTGTTTCTGTGCCTCCGCTTTGGCTTTCGCGATTTCCAGTTGTTGTTTTGCTCTATTAGCAATTTCTTCCTCAGTCTCGGTTCTAGCCTTCTCCGAATTGACTCTTGCCTCTTCTTCAATTACCGAAGAACTACTAACTGAATACTCATCATTTCCGCATCCAACCAAAGCAACTACCATCATGAAAACAGCGCACACTGCAAATATTCTTTTCTTCCTCACTATTTTTCACCCACTTTCACGTATGGTCTATAACTACAAAGCTATTATCTCATCATTTCTTTAAGGTTTTATTAAGGAAACAAAAAATAAATATTATAAATCATTTCAACACGCTTAGTTTCTCATTTATCAACGATGAATTTGCTATTTTTCTGGATATCCTTCTTATGTGCTTAAAAAAGAGTAAATAAAATGTCATTCCTGTACCCAGACACAAAATTAAATTCACAGCCAATTCCACCATACGATTTAGGCCAAGAACCTGAATCAAGCTGCTTCCCCCTATATACCATGTCATCTGAGCAAGATATATATAATATGACGCCTCTCCTATCTTTGCCATGAAAGCCCCTTTTTTAACCATTGTCTTCGATAACACAAAACATGCAATTGGCCCAACATAAAATGCCGAAAGAAAAGAGGTGCCTGTCCAATATCTGATGATTTGAGGATTATATGAAGTGTAATTCACGCCAAAAACAAACACGCACCCCACGATAAATAGAATTAATAATTTCCAATCTAACACTTTTACCTCATATAAGGCTAGATAACAACCGCAGGCAATAAGCAAAAGGTATCTTAAAACTATGAGACGATAGTACTCCGAATTCATATCATAGACTCTCTGCGTCAGTTCATAAATAAGATTAATAACCGCACATTGAATCAGACCCATGAATTGATATTTTTTTATTAGCAAAAATATCATGGGGAAAAGAAATATAAGCTGGATTAGCAAAGGAAAATAAAAGCTCCCCGGTCCGTACCCACCTTTTAAAAACACAAAGCAGCAGGAAAGCAATTCCCGAACAGTAAGTTTTTTTTCACCAGTGGCAAAAAGTATTGTTAACTCAATCAAGTAAAAAAGGGTAAAGGGTATTATATAATTAAGTATTCTTTCAAGTAATCCACTGCAGTAATAAGCTTTTTCTAGGCAATCTATTTTTCTCCTCTTATATGAAAGAGCATAAGCATATCCTGACACAAGCATAAAGAATGGTACAGCCATGTCGATCCAAAACGGGAACAAAAAAGTTAACCTCTCACTTTCTCCCCATGTAAAATGTGTGATAATCACGAATATAATACACATCGCCTTGATTATGTCTAATGATTTGTTTCTTGATATTGAAGCTGAATTACTCATTTCAAACACCTCTCCCTACTGCATATCCGATATTTCGCAGTAAGTTAATCCTGCATATAGAACCCTTCTTCGAAAGTATCGCCAAAAGCCCGTAATCTACTATCCACTGCTGGGCCGGTTGTACTGGGGTACGCATAGTAGCTGTTCGTAGTTCCGTAAGCCCCATTAATCAATACATTCCCAACCCTTATTTCAATATTTTCGGTTCTGTCATAATCTTTTTGAAATACATAGTAAGGTTCACTCTTGTGCATAGAAACAAAACCAATATTATCCCCAAAATAGTGATCAACAAATGGAAGCATGAGAAAAAAAATCAAAATAGCAGATAAGCCCATTACTATTCGTCTAAATCCATATCTTTTTTCTGACAGATATACTGCCACTGTAAGACATGGGGGAAAGAGCAAAAAAGCAAGCCCGTATCTTATAAAGGGAGCCTCAACAAACCAGAGAATTAGGGATACTAGGTTGCCGAATAAGATAGATATGGTGGCTAAATCAATCCTTTTTTTAGTAATCCTATAAATCTCATGAAGACTCAACACGCATATAGCAAATATGGCCGATAAAACCAGCAACTTTCCATAATATTCCTGGGCTTCCCACCATATCGGAACCCATTGAGAGATTGGTAAATCTGCAGGCATATCAAAAAGGCATTTTCCACTCCCTCCTATAATGGCTACATCCATTTCAAGAATATCAAGTGGTACTTTCCATCTTACATTAAAGATATCTATCGCTTTGAAGGGATAAACTAGCCATCCGGAGATAAAGAAATTCCTGATGAAATATGGTAGCGATACCACTAATCCAATTAACAGATATTTAAAAATATCTTTAATTCTTTTCTCGCGCAAGAAAATGCATGCAGGATAAATTACGGCGACAATTAACAGCCCTGCTGAAATCTTTAGAGTTAGTATATACACGCCTAGGATACAAAGATTAGCATAAGATAACACATCATCTGTTGTTTCCTTCACTCTAATCCACTCTGTCATCATATAAAGAGCAAAAAGCATTGCAGCATAATCTGTGGCGGGTGAGTTAGTATAATATAGTATATTTAGGACATATATTAATATGGCAATACATCCGCCATCCGAAAGTCTAACTCTACGCTCGTTAAGAGACTTCAATCTGTGGGTAGAATAAACGGAAAAGATGAATGCTAAAAACCCCGAAGTTGTATGCCACGGTTTACTTAAGAGCCAATGTTCACTAAAGAAAGCACAAAAAGCATGATACATACTGTTATAGCCATAATTGTTAAAAACATTAGCTAATCCTTTAATCACTCTGGTCTCTTCATATATTCGAATATTCGCAGCATGATAAAGATTAGTATCTGTGTGATAATTCCCTCTCGAAGTAAAATAAGCGATAATAATCGCTTCCCCGATATAAAACAGCAATTCCCACCTGTGCTTAAGAGCATACTCAAGAATTTTATGAGAAACTGCGCGAAGTTTTCGTCTCTCAATCCAGATATATAAACCATCAATTGCAAGCACCATAAAATTAGCTAGTGCTCCAATTTTAGTAAATATACTCAAATATCCCGATAACACCGTTATTGATACGATGCCCGTTATTACAATCGAAAAACCTTGCAGGCGAGATTTGGTTATAAATCTCATCCCCCCTGCAACCGCAAATCCTGTCAACGTACAAACGCTGAGCATAAAAGCGAAACTAGCTAATACCTCAATCATTTACTCATTCCTCATTTCTCAAGGATTCCAATTCCAATTAAACCGTTCTATATCCTCCTCAATAAGTTCAGCCCCTATTTGCACCTCAATAAACTGCAAATCCTCATCCTGTAAGGCTTTAAGCGCATGTTTCTGCCCCTTCTTTATATACGCAACATCCCCTCTTTCAACCGTTCTAACCTCCCCATCTATTAGCAGTTCTCCTCTGCCATCCACTATGGTCCAGATTTCATCCCTCAAAAAGTGTTTTTGGTAACTAATGTGTTTCCCAGCCTTAACAGTTAAATGCTTTGTAAGTGATTTCATCTCATCACCATATTGATTATAATCGAGCACTTTATATTCGCCCCATTTTCTCTCCTCATACATTGGTCGAGCATCCAACTGTTTGACATATGGCTTAATATACGAGCTCTTGTGTTTGTCAGAAACTAAGATTCCGTCAGGGCTTGCAGCAACCACCATATTTTTAGCTCCAAGAACCAAAATTGGAATTGACAATTCATTAATCACATGCGTATTTTCACACTCTTCCCCCTGTCTTACATAGCCAGTATTCAAGTCATCCATTTCTTCTGTAAGAGTATTCCAGGTTCCCAAATCTTTCCATTTTCCGTTATAAACCAGGAATTTCATATTCTCAGCTTTCTCAAGCATTTCATAATCAAAACTTTTAACGGGTAATTTTTCAAATTCAAACAGAAAAGAATCCATTGAATCAACCGCATTACTTGAATAGTAGTGTTTAAGTTTCTCCAACATGTATCCAAGTTTAAATGCGACAATACCAGTGTTCCAATAGCTTCCTCTTTCCATTAGATTGACAGCATTTTCAAGATTTGGCTTCTCAACATACTCCTTTACAGTTGTTCCATCTGTGTCAGGAACTATATACCCATACTTCTCCGAAGGATAGGTTGGCTTGGCCCCAATAAGTACAATACATTTTGAATCTTTTTCTAAAATTCCATCCATCGCGCCAACTTTCCTGTAGAATTCGTCATCCGCATGAGTATCTATGGGCAAAAATATAACCGTTTCATTTTTATCCACTTTTTCCTCATAGTTCAAATATTCACATGCCATTGCAATAGCAGGAAATGTATCTCTTCGAAAAGGCTCAGTAATAATATTAACATTCTGCCCAATCTGATTTCGTATAGAGTCGGCCTGGGATTCAGTTGTTACGAAAAAAAGGCTGTCATCATTGGGATTAATTGTTTTCCTTATTTGTCTGACTACTCTTTGAGCCATAGATTCTTTAGAGCCATCGTCTTTATTCAGCAGTTTCAGGAACTGTTTGGATCTGGACTCGTTTGAAAGAGGCCAAAGTCTCCATCCAGAGCATCCTGAAAGTATTATGATTTTCATGTCTTGCATACCTCCGTGCTGTCTTAAATTATACATTTATTCCAATAATAATACCACCAGTTCTAAAGAATTGGCGGTATTACTATTGGAAAACTATGTTAACTTATTTTTTCTTCAAATATGCTCTCAATTCATCCCAGTTGTTAGGAATATACACTACTTTGTCAAAACACATATTATATACTTTGAACATATCTTTATCAAACAACATGGCTTTATCAATGAGTTTATTAACTGCAATAGCTTTAACATCAAAAATAGCAGCCACATTCGCTAATGTAGTGCTGCAATCACCGATAACATATCGAGGTTTGCGTCGCAAATGCGAAATAATCCTTTCACATGAGTACTGATTATTCCTCTCAACTTCACAATTAAGTCTTTCATACGCTTTCAAACTTTTTTCTCTGGGGTGAGGTTTGACAATATACTTAGTATCTGTTCCTATAATACCTTTTATCTTTTCATATATTTCTACATCGCATCTATTGCTAATCATGCCTGCATCATACAACAAACCAGGCACAAAAACCACAGCTTCTTCATATAAAGAATAGTCGCCTTCAACAGGCTCTGCTGAAAAAATCTCATTCACGCTTGAAATATATTCGATATTAGGCTGTAGTTTCTTTCCTTCTTTTCTGTACATCAAAAACTTTTCAAGTTTACCCGTTCTTCTCAATTTATATTCAAAATATCTATTCCGCAAACCGATTTGAAGCAGAAACAACAAACAGTCTTTAGTGCTCATCTTAGCCCTTTTATATTTCTCAAGCTTGTAAGGGTTACTCACATAGCTTCCTATCCCCTCTTCAGTTATCACGACTTTTAGCACATCATTCGGTCTTAATGACATCACCTGCGGTATTCTTGAAAAGGATGGCGCATACGGAGAAGCATAATAAAATGTCGCAGCTTCATGCCTTATCGACGATAATCTTAAATAAAAATTATAATCAATACTGTCAGTAATTGTATTTAGTTCAAGTTCGGCAACTGTGATTCCCTCATAACAGGTCACATGAAACATATCCTCTGTCAACGCCAATCCGGTCTGTGGATGCGGAACCACCAAAATAAAGCCCTTGATTCGGATTCCTCTGTTTTTTTGATGAACCAAAAATGTTTCTATTCCCAAAGCATGTAATGGTGTGATTACTTCTGAAACAAAATTAATTTCACCATCATTCTTCACTTTTTCCAAAACATCATCCCATGATAGTCTCTTCATAGTTATCCCAAACTCGTTATCGACACTTTTTTGTTCTTAACCTGGTATATTATATCGCAGTTCTCAACAGTAGTTAGTCTATGCGCTATAATAATCAGGGTCTTACTTCCCATGAGTGTATTTATTGCATCCATGATGGCAGTTTCTGTCTCCGTATCCAATGCGGAAGTCGCTTCATCAAGCACAAGGACTTCTGGATTCGAATACAAAGCCCTTGCAATTCCTATTCTTTGTCTCTGTCCACCCGAAATCCTAGCTCCACTCTCTCCAATAAATGTATTAATTCCATCGGAAAGTTCATGTACAAAATCATAAAGCTGAACTTCTTTTAAAACTTCCCAAATTCGCTCATCATCAATTTTGTCATCGTCAATCCCAAATGCTATGTTTTTTCTTATTGAATCATCCATCAGATAAATACTCTGAGGGATATAACCAATCATGTTATGCCAAGCTTCAAGATTGTCAGAAATACTTGAATTACCCACAAGGACTTCCCCCTCTGTGGGAGCAAGAATGCCCAAAAGAACGTCAACTAACGTTGTCTTTCCCGCTCCGGAGGGCCCAATAAACGCAACAGATTTCCTATATGGAATCTCTATATTTACATCCTTGAGTATCACTTTATCCGACTCAGGGTATGAAAATGACAAATCCCTGCAAACTATTCCGCCACCAATATCTAGCTTTTTTGTTTCATCACTTTTACATGTTTGAGCCTTCTTAAGCTTTCTAGCTTCAATTATTCCTTCACAAACCTCAGCAACGGCGGATTTCTGGAACGCTATGGTTCCATACGAACCAGCTATTCTGCCAAATGAAGGCAAAACTCTGAAGGCAGCAACAGCAAATGTCGACAGTGTTGGAAGAAAATAGTTCGGATTAACTCCCATTAATAGTTTTATTCCTATTATCCCCATTAAGGCCGTTATTCCCGTTGCCTCCATTAAGGGCCTCGGAATAGCTATGGCCAATTGGTATTGACGTTGTTTCTTTGCGTATGTCACCGCATTTCTATCATAACTCTTAAGAAAAAAAGGCTCACGCCCAAGAATTTTTATTTCTTTTATACCGCCAAGGGACTGTTGTACCCATTGAACCCTCTTTGCAGATGCTGCTCTACTCTCAACGCCTATCTTATCGTTCCTTTTGGCAAAAAAAAGCTTATAGGCCCAAAATACGAGCCCTAAGATAACTACCACGCCTAAAGTTATCGTTTTATCCAAATACAGAAGATAAAAGAACAGCACAATACAAACACCGCCTTCTGTAATCATTGTGAGTCCAGACGCTAGTGTTTGATACATGCCCATCACATCCTGTAGTATATTTCTCTGCAGTTCAGCTGAGTTATGCTTCAAATGAAATGTATAATCTCTCTGCAAGTAGCTCTGTAATAATTCCGTTTCAAATAACCTTTGATTTTCAAATGAAAACTTAAACTGATAGTTATATAAAAAAACTAAATAGACGTTTTTAACAATGTAAATCACTATTATGCAGCCGATTAAGAAAATAAGGAAAGATACATACTCAGGTTTTCCCATTACTCCAAATAGCTTTCCGACAAAATTGCCACCTATCTCCAGTTCCTCTCGGTTTGAAACAGCTGTTACAAATGGATTTATTGCTGATACCCCCAATAGTTCCAATCCCATACCAATTACTGTCATAAGTAGAAGAAGTATTAGCATTCTCCTCTGTCTCTTTTGCAAAATACACCAAATTCTTTTTAGATTACCCATGATTACCTCAATGCATTTTATAATTCAAAAAGCCATCCAAATAAATCTTAGCAACGGTATCCCATCCGTATTTATCCAAGACCTCTTTTCTACATGTTTCGCTGCTAATTGAAAGGCCCTTAAGTTTATCTAATAAATCATCCCCACCATCAAATCGAATACAGAAATTTATCGTTTCAAAGTCAAGCCTCGAATTAATCAACGTAGGAGTGCCAGCCGCTGCTGCTTCGTTAATAACCAAGCTAAACGCCTCCTGCTTCGAAGGTAGAATCATCGCGTCACAAAGATTATAGATCCCATTAAGTTTTTCTCCAGGCTCCAATTCCCCGAGGTAAATCACCTGATTTTTTATCCCCTCCGCTTCGGAATAGGCTATTATTTTGTCAAAATAATCTTGCGAAATAATTCCCCCAGCAAAGCAAAAAATAGTATTAATATCCAATTTTAATATCGGGGTCAGAGCTTTAATAGATTCTAGTTGATTCTTCCTTTCGCATACTGAACCAATCTGGCCATATATACGTTTGAAATTCAACCCCATTTTGTTTCTTATTTTTCCCTTATCCTCCTCTGATAAAGGATAATACACATTTCCATTAACCCCATTTATAACTTGATAAACATTTCCTTTCGATACATTGGCATGTTCAATTATGTTTTTTGAAATTGTTTTATTTAGCACAAATATTTTATCCGCATGGCGTAAGCAGTAACACTCTTGAAAATATCTTTTTTTTATGCTTCCCTTTATATCATTCCAATCACCCTGCCAAACGTAACTGTGGTTGGTATAGGCTATCGTCACTCTTTTCCTGATTTTTTTACTAGTTAATAAGAAAAAGAAAAAACAATTATATTGATTATGAAAGTGTAAGACACATTCCGTGTCAGTAATGCTCTTAAGTTCTTTCTTTAAAGTCATGGCAAGACTTATTGAGTAAACTACTCTCTTAAGCTTATGAGCCAATCCGAGAGACACGTCCGTTGTCCTATATTTCCTAGGTACAGGTACCTCAACAACTCTTTTACAGCCATGATTGCCATCCTCATTTTGAATATCCACAAGAATAACATTCTCACCCATTTTCTCAAACGCTTTAACAAGCTCTTCAACTACAATTTCCGTTGCCGCTCCCATTTTTGCAGGAACCGGGGTATATCCGGTAGCTATTTCATATATTCTCATAAAACTATCCTTTATATATCATCTCAAGTTTTGCATAATATGTCTCAGGGGTCTCATACTCTATTTGGCGACAGTTATCAGTCATTTCTCTTAGCCTGTCTCTGTCGTTCCAAAGTGTTGAAATCTTCTCCGTTAAATCTTCAGCATTACCTGCGTCAAATAGAAGTCCAGTTTCATTTTCTCTGATTAACTCTGGGATTCCACCCATTTTTGATGCAATCACAGGTGTGCCGAGAATCTGAGACTCCAAAACTGAATATGGGCAATTTTCGTGCCACTCTGATGGATATACGCTGAACAGGGCCTCTGAAATCAAATCAATTAGTTCTTCTCCCGTCTTAAAGCCCACAAATTTTGCATTATAAGCATTCTTTATGTCTTCTTCCGCAGGGCCATACCCCGCGAAAACAAAGTTAATGTCCGTCAAATTCCTGCAAGCTTTGAGTAAAGTGTATGTACCCTTATCCTTGCAAAGCTTACCGAAGTCAACCACGTATTCCTTCTTCTCTTTTATCTGCCTGCCTTCCAGCACAATCGGATTATGTATTACTATTGTTTTGTCTCTATATTTTTTATTAACATCAAGCTTGGTCTTTATGAATCTGCTTGGACATATAATCGTGTCAATTTCCTTATATGCCCTGCTGATTCTCCAAAAAAAACTATCCATTGCTGCAAGGATACTTTTTGCATATGATTCCTTTACACATTTATTACCAATACAATGTAGGTAGTTTCCTCCAAGGCACTTCTCACATATCCTGTATTTCCCATCAAAAAGTCCATGACTTGGGCAAATTAGCTGATAATCATGTGTCGTATATATAAGTCTAACTTTTTTCTTATACTTTCTTCTATAATCACCAACCGCTAAAATAATGGAAGGTGTAAGATGGTACTGTATATTATTAAGATGTACAACATCCGGCTCATATTGTTTCAGCAAAGCTAACATCTGCTTCCTGTTTTTACGAGACATTATAATTGAGATGACTTCGCTCGGTTTAACTTTTGCACCTTCACCAAATTCTCTCTTGGGGGCATATATATTAAAAATATTGCCAACGGTATTCCTTTCATCTGCCGTTCCGTAATACTGAACATCATGTCCATGTTCCTTTAGTATTCGTCCCAGCGAGAGCATATATGTTTCCGTTCCGCCTTTTTCAAACAGAAATTTATTTACAAGCAATACCTTCATCTACGCATCTTTCCTTTGCTGCTACATAGCTCCATCGCCCTTGAAAACAACAGCTATTGTTTTCGCAAGAATCTTCAAATCCAAGCCTATGCTCCAACTCATTATGTATTTGGTATCTAGAGCCACCACTTCCTCAAAATCTTTTATAGAGCTTCTTCCACTAACCTGCCACATTCCTGTCATTCCGGGTTTGATTGACAGACGTTTTCTGTGATGTAATTCGTATTTATCCCACTCATCAACTGTTGGGGGGCGAGTACCTACGAGACTCATATCTCCAATCAAAACATTGTAAAACTGCGGAAGTTCATCTATAGAATACTTTCTAATAAACGGACCAATTCCTTTAATAATTCTAGGATCCTCTTTTATCTTAAACATCTGTGATGTGTCAACTTCATTCTGATTAATCAATTCATCTTTTCGTTTCTCAGCATCTATATACATGCTTCTGAACTTATACAACGTAAACTGTTTTCCATTCTTGCCAACTCTTCTTTGTTTAAAGAACACTGGTCCGTGAGATTTTATCTTTATTACCGGTCCAACAATAATTAATGCTATTATCATCAGGATGCATCCAACAAAGCCACCGATAATATCCAGGATTCTTTTCGCCAGAAGTTGTTTTGTCCCCGCCATTGCCACAGAACTGGTCAACACCGTGTAACCCGCTAAGTTTTCAACCGTTTTATTATCAGATATATCTGTTGCGGCAGCAAGTTTGATATGCACTGTTATGCCCATTTCCATAACCTTGGCCAGGAAGTCATTTAATGAATTCTCATCATTCATAATGGCGCCTTTATCAACCATTATTTCATCTACCCAATTGGTCCTAAGATATTCTATAGCATCATTATCATTCGCAACTACCGGGATTCCCTCTATCTCTGTTCTTCCGGAGTTGTCCCAAAGAACAATGCCAGTAATGGCAATGTTCTCGAAATTATTAGAAACAAATCCTTGAATAAACTCTGTGGCATTATTCCTTCCGCATACTAAAATCAACGATCTTCCATTTCCAATTTGGCCGTTTCTTCTGTGGATATACTGCTTCCAAACGCACCTTGAAAACCAAGTAAGCATGCCATTCAATACCCACATTGCACCAAAAGTGATTCGAGAATATTCTGATGACTGCTGTGTCCAGAACATATACATCATAGATATCCCAATAGTTAACGTTACCTGTTTGAAAACAGCCAATGCTTCAATATAGTATCCTCTTCTAAGAATTCCGGAATAAGCATTACTAAACAAAGCCACAACCATGTCTGTAAGCACTAAAAAAACACCTATATTTCTATATATAGGGTAATCGTATGGATTTTTGAATCCGTGTCTGATCATATACGAAACAATAAATGATAACTGTAAGCACACCAAATCCAAAATCATAAAATCAATATGTTTAAGCCACCCGCTTCTCTGTTTCCTATACATTTATGTTATATACCCTCTTGAAAATATGACCACAAATACTTTTCTTCACATGAATTGCAATTAAACATTTTTGTCCAATATTTTCCCCACAAGAAATACAAATAATTTCTTCCGTGATAAACCGAGATGTCATGGCCCTCAAACACCGAATAAAGTACAATCGATGCCACTACCATCGCTGATGCGTAGTCATCATTTAATAAAGCTGTTTTTACCAGCCAAAAGGCCAATAGTCCAAAAATAACTGTAGGTATATATCCATACCAATACACCATTTTCACTATGCCTAAATCAGTCTGCCCCGAATGGTTAACCGTGGAAAATGGTAGCCAGAAATTTACCTCTGCCTGTTTTACAAGTAAGTGCGTCCAAAGAGCTCTTCCTGTAATCAGTTGTTGGTCATAGGGCTTAAATATTGTTACATACAGGTTCAAATTCATTAACAAAGCTGAGATTATGAACGAGATTAGCAATTCTGCGCCAATACATATCATAATTGTCTTCTTCATTCTCTGTATAATTTGAACCCTCAATAATACAAACACCGTTATAGAAAAAGCAGTCGCTATGACCCCTGCTCGTGAATCAGTGTAAATATACAACCCTATGTTAGCCAAGAAAAGCAATACCAAGTAGCACCATTTAATCGTATCTCGATATACATATAGCCCTAATGTAATAAGCGCCCAAAACATACAGTGAAATGCGTTTGGATGTCCTAGGCCAAAGCAATACCTCGTTATTACACCACGTCCAAAATCTGTAGTTATGCTTAAAGTGCCCACACCCAGAAATGAAAGAATCACTAAAACCATGCACCCTAATGAGGTGGTATACAGCATAAACTTTAACACAGAATCATGATTCATTTCTTTACAGGCCGCAATCATGATAACCAATCGAAGGATCTCATTTCGACCGGTATTAAAATAAGATATAATTCCAAGAACCGAAAAGGCCCCAATTATAAGCCATTCCTTGGGGGAATACTTGGTTAGTACAAGTTTTAACAAAAACAGTGCAAATGTCAGCCTAAACAATTGCCCATCATTTTTAATAATATATGCGCTTTTGTCAAGAATAACTATTAATATCTCAATTGACAACGCTATATAAAACAAATAGTTTGCTGCTTTTTTTATCATTATTCGTCCTATAACTTCTTCAGTTTATGTTTAATGTATAAATATTTCTTTTTCCCCAATATTCTTGCGATTAGTTTTATCGATTTGTACTTGATTTTGACGTACCATGGTTGCCAGCTGGCATAATAATGGTGAATGGAAATAGTCTTTTCAGTTTTCTCAAATGTCTGAATCTCATGATTGAAGCATCCGAAATACTCGGTGGGCATGATTCTAACACCACATATAGTCTGTTCGCTATTGTCACCTACGAGCCCATGTTGTTCCAGTAAAGCCGTAATAATGTCGACAACAGTTTCTTTAGTTGAATACTGTTTAACCAAGTAATTATCTATAATTTCATGAAGGAAACCATGATTAGGCACCGTCCCAAACACTAGCCCTGGAGCAATCTTGCTTGGAGTCTCAAATCCTGTGAATGCACGTTCTTCCATAAGATCATCCGGAATAGGTTTAAGTAATTCAACATCCGTGTCGAAATACACTCCTCCATATTGATTTAGCACATCAAAGCGAGCATAGTCAGCCACATAAGCCCACTTCTTATTCTCATAAGCCTTCTTGGTGTATTCGTTAGCAAAGACATCATAATTGTCTTCATTCCATTCTATAATCTCCCAGTCAGGGCAATACTTCTTCCAAGACTCTATGCACTTTTGAATAAGCTTAGGCTTCGGATTATGTCCGAACCAGCAGTAATGTATCACATGAGGTATCATCAAGTATAAATCTATGTCTCCAATCCCCTTAAGAAACTGTTAACGTTCTCTTCTATGTTGTACGCTTTGCTTTTACTGTACAGATACTTGGAATACTCTTCCTTCTCTTGTTCAGATGTTTTCAAAAATCTTTTGAAGCAATATGCTAAATCATCTATATCTGCAGGGTTTGCCAAATACTCTTCATATTTCGGGCTTAAAAATTCTTCTGCAGCTCCGCTTCCCCAAGTAGAAACTATGGGCATCCCAAATGATGCTGCTTCGTTAATTACAAGCCCCCAGCACTCCTGTCTGGATGGTAACATCAACAGCCCACATTTTTTATACAGTTCAGTCAATTCTTCTTTTTGAAGGAAAGGGATAATATCGATGTTTAAAAGCCCTAGACTCTTTATATACCTTCTAAAGTTTTCCTCTTTCCAGCCCATTCCTACAAAAATAAAACTAGTTTTCGGATTATTCTTAGCCACTTTTACCGCGATGTCTAGACCTTTGTAAGTTTCATATTGACCAATCACTAAAACTTCTTCGTTTCTATCTCTAATATTCGGCCTTGTTATATCCTCTAATTCTCTTTTTTCAGCATTACCAAAGCGATAAGAATAAATCGGTCTTCCATTTTTCACAAAATTTGTTAGTTGCTCAGACGCTTTTTCCCCAGCGCAGAAATATCCTTTTGCCCCGTTCAAAAAAAATCTTCTCAGAACCCTTTTTAAAGTGCATCCTGTGTCAAAAGTTTTTCCATCAACATTTATATAATACTCTCTATGGAAAAGCTTCATAAACGCAATAGCAAACATCTGAACAGGATTGTTAAAGCACCCCATGATTATTTTATCATAATCCCCCAAAACATACCTTAATATAGAGAACGAAAAAGACCTTTCGTGCCCCACTTCAATTCCATGAAGGTAGATTCTTTTATATGTCCCATCTTCTGATTTGGCCCACTCTTCATTTCTATTCTTCGTTTTTTTTCGTTCATATAGCACCGTCAAATCACATTCTTTTCCAAGAAGATTAAAAAAACGTGTCCTATACGGCACTTCAATATTACTAATAAAAAGCACTCTGATTTTTTTCATTTTCCCACATTAAAAATACTACTAAAGTCGTAATTATAATAAAAATCGTGTGTTTTGTTCATTCGCTCAGCATAGTTATCTTCAGTAACAAGCCAAGTGTCATTTGTCAATTGTTCCAAAATCCAAGAATTTACACTTGCCAAGTAATGTTCAGGATCTTTATAGTTCTCAAGATTGCATGTAAGCTCGTAATTGTCAAAAAAATTATATAGCCTTATATTATCATGTTTTAGTAGTTCTTCCGTGGCTATCTGTTCAGCTTCGAAATGTCTTAATGTCTGTCCTTCCCTGTTGCTCCGGTCCCAATGAATCAACCCATAGGGAGGGTAAAACAGTAGAAACGTAATATTCGGATTTTCATCCGCCAAATCAGAAATATTCCTCGTTACATTTTCAAGGACCATTTCCTTTTCTTCACCTGACAAACATGCCTTCATCTCTTTGGGTATATCTAGGCGATCGTAGTTTAACATTATATACCCCAGTCCCCCTTTTCTTTCCCATGCCGAATAGTCATCTAGGTTTTCTGTTGGAATACCTGAAATTGTCCTTTCTAAATCCGCCAAAACTCCTTTATATACAACTGCCATATTTAGCACATATTGAACATCGTTGAAAGGGTTGTTATCGTAAAGATACTCCGGATAGGCATCATAGCTGTGATAATCATATGGTCTAACAAGTGCATCATAATCAATTCCCCAAATAATTGTCTTGATACTAGGATTATACTTTATCGCTCTTGTAAGTTGATTGTGCATCTCCATAAAGTCACCCCCGGAGAACGGAAGCTTTATTGTTTTTTCTCCCGTAAGGTTCTCCCATTCACTCGGCTTAAAATTCTCGCACATGCTAGTTCCAATGATTATAGTGTCGTAGTCATAATGCCTGGCAATACCATCATTTATGTAGCGCTCATCACTATATCTGTAAGAAATAAAGCTAAGTGGCCTATGATAATGAAGGTATGGATCAACGAACACTATCACTCCTGCAACCACAAAAAGAGTAAGAGATAATGCTATTATGAACCTTGTCAACCATTTCATTGAATCTTTCATTTTCTGTCCTAACTAAAAATTAAAATAGATAAATTCTGTCACTCGTGACAAGGAAAGAATACTCCATGTCATAATTACCACAAACGCACTGCATTTCTTCCAAGTCGGTTTGAATCTTGCGATTCGTTCTGACGAATTCTCCGTAAACAATAGGAAAATTATGCAAGTTGACAAAAAAACGACCGTCAAAATCCAGGGGACACCATCGATAGCATCTTGCAATCCCAATCTGCTGATAATACGAATTTCTGTTATGGTATTAAAGCCATAGAACAGGGACGCATTACAATTGGTTAATCCTGCAGTAAACAGGCGCTTAATCATAGCCCATGCCGCAGTCAGATTGTCTGATCTGAATATGCTCCAAAGTAAAGTTGTAATAGCAAATGTCACCGGTATTCTGATACCATTTGGAATCTTATCAATCCATTTCCTGCCAAGTCTG
>JAEEGL014012567.1_pt1 | contig 17823 bp, 12 predicted proteins | sample 9134231 | NCBI WGS metagenome assembly JAEEGL01 (sample SAMN16246548, study PRJNA631951) | gut metagenome | biome: gut microbiome; feature: rumen; material: fiber-attached | host: Bos | place: Iran: Karaj | collected 2018-10 | reverse complement strand
CTCAGGCCCATCTTGAAACCCTGCAGGTGCGTGCCGCCTTCAATCGTATGGATGTTGTTGACGTAGGAATAGATCTTCTCGGAGTAGCCGTTGTTGTACTGGAGGGCGATGTCGATCGGGATGATCTTGTCGGAATTGACGCAGACCGGCTGCGGGATGATGGTCTGGGCGCCGGCGTCGAGATACTCGATGAATTCGCTCAGGCCCTTCTCGGAATAGAACATCTCGCTGCGGAAGACCTTCTTGCCCGTGGCCTTGGACTCGCCCGTGGCGTCCACCTCGAACTCATCCACGAGTTCGCGCTCATCGGTCAGACGGATGTGGATACCCTTGTTGAGGAAAGCCAGCTCGCGCAGGCGGGCCGCCAGGGTCTCATACTTATAGGTCGTGGTCTGCGTGAAGATGGTGGGGTCGGGATGGAAGGTGATGATGGTGCCGGTGTCATCCGTCTGGCCGACCACTTCCACGGGGCCGAGGGGCTTTCCCTTGGAATAGTGCTGCTCGAAAACCTTGCCCTCGCGGTGCACCTCGGCGACCAGCGAGTCGGACAGGGCGTTGACGCAGGACACACCCACGCCGTGCAGGCCACCGGAGACCTTATAGCTGTTCTTGTCGAACTTGCCGCCGGCATGGAGCACGGTCAGGACCACCTCCAGGGCGGAGCGGTGCTCCTTCTCGTGCATGCCGGTCGGGATGCCGCGGCCGTTGTCCCGCACCCGGATGGAATTGCCTTCGAGGATACGGACGTCAATCGTGTCACAGAATCCGGCCATCGCCTCATCGATACAGTTGTCCACCACCTCATAGACCAAGTGGTGGAGACCACGCTCGGCGATGTCTCCGATATACATCGAGGGGCGCTTGCGCACCGCCTCAAGTCCTTCCAGGACCTGGATACTGTTTGCGGAATACTGCTCTTCCGCCAGCTTCATATCTTCCTTCTCTACCATTATCTGTCTCTAATTCAAAAAATCTTGCAAATTTACTAAAAAATATCGGGATTTCCTTACAGTTTAAGGGTCAGACCCAGTGTCACATACGGTCCTCTTTCGATATAACCGGGCAGCCGCTCGATGTCCATGCAAAGGAGGTTGCCCATCTCCGCCCAGACACCCCAGCGCCGGTCGACCTTGAACTCACCGGTCAGGCCGACATTGGCATAGCCGCGGATCGGATCCCCGCCGGAAAGCATGGACACCCGGGAGGAAGCCGCCTCGACGAATGCACCGGCGAAGATGCGCCGCTGCCAGTTGTAGCAGCCACGCACATCCGCGGTAAATGCCGGCGGCGCATAAGCCGCGACATCGGTGGGCAGGATGTGGTAGGCATAGCCCAACGCGCCGTCCACCTGCACGCGCTCGTCGGTCCAGGCCAGTTTGGCCCGGCCATAGACGGACTGGAAATCCACCAGCTCGACGGAAGAATAATCTGACAGGGGCAGCCCGGCGTAGGACACATAACCGGCCTCGAGGCCGTACTGCAGGCGGGAGTGCCAGTGCCCGTCCACACCGGCGCGGGCGCGGAGCAACTCCCGCGACAGGGACACGCCGGGTGCGGTCCGGTAGGAGAAATGGTTGACCTGCTTGATGTCATAGTGGCTCTGGAGCGCCTGCCCGCCGCTGACCGCAGCGAACAGCGTCAGGTCCTGGTCCAGCAGATCCAGGCGGGCCGTCACGTCCGGAGAGATGGTAAAGCGCTTGTTCTCCCCCCATTCGCCATAATCCACCCTTGCTCCGGCATCGAGCTGTACCGGGCCGAGGAGGAAGTCGACGTGCGGCCGCACGGCCGCCAGGGAGGCTGCGAATCGCTGGGGGGCGGGCAGTCCCGTCTCGCGCAGGGCATCCATCTCGAAGAGCGCATCGAGGAGGATTCGGTATTTACCTCCAAGGACCGGACCGCCGGAGACCCCGAGGTGGAAGTTGTTCTCCCCCAACCCGCCGCGGTTCAGCAGCGGCGCATAGGCTTCATTGGCATAGCGGTAACGCAGGTCGACGTCGTAGAACAGGAAGTCGCCCGGACGCTCCCGGGACTGGGCCCGGGCATTGACGGTCGCGGCATTGTAGCCGGAACGGAAATACGGATCGTCATCATCCTCGCCCGCTGCGATCCCTTCGTATGCGAGCTGCCACGACAGGCGGACCGCCGGCAACAGATACCGGCCGCCCACGCCCGCGCGGGCCGACAGGTCATGGCTGCGGAAAGGATTCCCGTCCTTGAAACGGCGGTACGGACCGGCATAGCCGCGGGCATCGGCGAACACGCCCACCGTCAGGTCCTCCCGGCAGAGCGCCTGCCACGCCAGGGTGAGCTGCGGATGGAGGGTGTAGCCGGCTCCGGCACGCAGGAAGAAGTCGCTCCCGTCGTAGGGACGGGCTTCCGGAGTCACCTGGATCGCATAGGGCGAGAACTCATACGCACCTTTATAAGGGGTCTCGAAGACCGAATAGTCGAAATTGTAATCGAAACGGTACAGCGAATCCGGAACCAGCATCGCGCCGCCCTGCTTCTGGAAATCCGCGAAGCGGCCGATGTAGTCGTTGGTCACCTGGACCGACTGGTTGATATTCTGCGCAGCCAGTGGCGCGGCGAGCGCCAGCATGGCGAAGAGGGTATATATCTTTCTCATACTCTTATTCTTGCATTAAAGTGGCCAGACGCTCCAGCCGCATCCTGACATTCTCGGCCACATCGTCCGAGCCCCGCTCCGGCTCATAGCCGTCGCGGATGCTCTCGAAGGTGGCCTTGGCCTGCGCATACTGTCCGCGCTCCGCGAACGAGTCGCCCAGCACGATGAAGGCGCGGGCCAGCCAATAGGACTGGTCGCCCGCCTTCTGGGCAAAGGAATAGACCTCATCATCCACAGCGTCGAATTTGCCCGTGTCGTAGAGGTTCTGGATCACCATATACTTGGACTCGGCGCCCACGGCTGTCGAAGGGTCGGCACTGAGTTCGCGGAATAGCGACATCGCCACGTCCCGGCGGGAAGTGGCCAGGCTGGCCTTGGCTTTGGTGTAGGCGGCTTCCTGCTTCAGGTCCGCGGACAGCGCCCGCTCCGCCGCCACGGCGTCGGCCGCGCGGATGGCCGCTTCGTAATCCTTGCTCCGGTAGGCGGAACGCATCATGCCCAGCCGGGCGGTCTGTTTGTTGGCATCCATCTTGGCCGTGGAGAACAGCGTTTCATATCCTCTGTAGGCATCCTGGTAGCGCTCCAGGCCGTAAGAGAGATCGGCGAAACGCAGACGTGACATCTCCGCGAAGGAGTAGCCGGAGTCGGCTCCGGCAGCCTGGGCATAATACTCGACGGCCTTCTCCTTCTCTCCGATGGCATTATAAGATTCCGCCAGGTAGAAGGTGGCCTGGGCCCGGTCAGCAGCCGTCGGATAATCTTCCAGATACTTGCGCAGCGTGGGGATGGCCTGCTGGTGGTTGCCGGCCAGGTAGAGCTGCTCGGCGGTATTGAAGTAAAGCTTCTCGCGGTCGGCATCGCTGCGGCTCTGCGCAAGGGAATTCTGCTCCACATACTCGAGGAATTTCTGCGGCTGGCGGCGGGCCTGGTAGATGGACTCGATGGCCAGCAACGCCTCCTCGGCATACTCGCTCTGCGGCATCAGGGAGACGACCTGCTTGTAGCTTTCCAGCGCGGCGTCGTAGTCGGACTGGTTGCGCCGGACCATGCCCAGGCCGATCAGCGCACGGGCCACGTAGGTATTGTCCTTCGTGGTTTCGCGCAGGCGCATGAAAGTCCGGGCTGCGTCATTGTTGTTGCCCAGGTCCATCTGGGCGCGGCCGAGTTCGTAGCAGGCTTCGTTGAAGAGCGGTGCCTCGGGTGAGGCATCCTCGACATGCAGCAGGGTGGAAACCTTGCGGCGCTTGTCGCCGGACAGGCCATAGGCCAGCGCCTGCTGATAATACGGGTAGATATCGTCCGGGGAGAAGAATTCCGTCAGGACTTTCTGGTAGGAGGTGATGGCGGAGCGGTAGTCGCGACGGCCGAAGTCGCAGTCGGCGCGACGGTTCATCGCATCCTCGCGGTAAAGTTCCTCACCGGAGGAGATATACGTGTCGAACCAGCGGGCGGCGGAGCCGTACTCTCCCTCCTTGAAATAGCTGTAGCCGATATTGTAAGGCAGCGTACGTCCCTCGGGCGTGCCGTAGAGCGCGGAGGCGTTGTGGAGTTCCGTGTACGTCCGTTCCGCCTCCGGATAATTACCGGAGCGGTAATAGGACTCAGCCAGCCAGTAGCGGGCAAGCTGGTTGAAGCGGTCGGTGCGGGGGACATAATAGGCCGTGGCGCGGAAGTAGGGCACGGCGTCCCGGTAGGAGCCGTTGGAGAAGAGCTGCTCGCCGCGCAGGAAATTGGCCTTGGAGTAGTTGCTGCGCATGTCGGGCGTCAGCTCTTCGATATTGTCGTAGGCCTCCACGGCACCGGCATAGTCACGGTCCACCAGGGCTGCCAGGGCCATGTAGCCGTAGATCTGGTCACCGCGGGCCTTCGTGGACCAGCGCTTCATGTAGCGGGCGAATCCGGACGTGTCCTTGTTGAGGTCGAAGGCAAGCTTGGCGTAGTTGAACGCGGCATCTTCGGTGATCACCGGGTCGAAATCCACGGTAGAGGCATCGTAGAAAGAAGACATCGCCGAGACTTGGTCGTGCGTGCGGAGGTAGGCGTTGGCCAGGTGGTAGTTGGCCACCTGCCCGAGGGAGTCCGTGCGGTCGGTCATCTTCGTGAAGTTCTCGATCGCACCGGCATAATCGTCCACCGAATAGAGCACCGAGCCGGCGTAGAAGTAATCCTTGCGGTTCATCTCCTCGCGGGAAAGGTCCTCGTAGTATTCGCGGGCTTTCTCCTTGTCGCCCTTGACCAAATAGGATTCAGAAATGATGCGCGCCAGCCGGTCGCGGCGCTCGGGCGGGACGGAGTCATAGATGCGCACACCCTCGCGGATCACGAAGTCGTAGTTCTTCTGGTTGAACTCGCAGTCCACGATATAGAAATCCGTGAGTTCCTGGAAACGGGGATCGGCCGAGGCCTTCCAGAAATTGGCCTCCGCCTCGGCGAAACGCTTGCTCTCGTAGAGCATGATGCCGGTGAAATACCGGGACGAGGCCGTGTACTCAGACTGCGGAAGGGCCTCCTCCAGCGTGAAGAACTGGGAGGCCTCGGCGTAGCGGCCGAGTGCGAAGGCGGAGTAGCCGCACTTGAAGACATATTCGGCGAGTTCTTTCTGCGTGAGGTTGTCGGAAGAGACGAACGAAAACTCCGTGGCAGCCTGCTGGTACTTGCCTTCATCGAACAGGATGCGGGCATTCTCGAAATGGAGGGTGCTGCTCAGGCTGGACGAAGGGTAACGCAAGCGGTACTCTTCCAGCAACTCGGGATAATCCTCCGCGCGCATCTTGATCGCGCACAGCACGGCATATCCGTCGCAGAGCGGGTCGCCCGCCATCCCGGAGAAAAGGACCCGGGCCTGGTCATACATTCCGTTTTCATAGAGGCGCAACGCCTGGCGATAGGTCCGGGTGCCGCCGGAGGGCTGCGCCATCAGGCCCGCAGTCAAAAGCGTGACCGCAAGGAGGGTGGTCACAAGAGATTTCACACGCATAAATTATTCTGTTTCCAAGTTGACAAATTTACTCATTTTTACGCTATATTTGTAGAGTAGATGAAATTATTTTTTAATAGAGGTATGGAAGAAAACAACACTCCGATCATTTCCTTTTCCGGGGCGGATATCCTGGGCGGAGACACCGTCGTCGTCTACGGTCTGGACCTTCAGGTCTACCCCGGCCAGGTCGTCTACATCGTCGGCAAGGTGGGCAGCGGCAAGACCTCCATTTTCCGCACCATCACGGCCGAGAACCCGTTAGGACGGGGTGAGGGACAGGTGTGCGGCTACAACCTCAAGACCCTGCGCGCCAAGGACATCCCCATGCTCCGGCGCCGGATCGGCGTGGTCTTCCAGGACTTCCAGCTGCTGATGGACCGCAGCGTGGAGGACAACCTCTCTTTCGTGCTCAAGGCCACGGGCTGGAAGGACACCGCCGCCATCGCCCGGCGCATAGACGAAGTGCTGAACGCCGTGGGGATGCACACCAAGGCCCACAAGATGCCCCACCAGCTCTCCGGCGGCGAGCAGCAGCGAATCGCCATCGCCCGGGCCATCCTCAACAGCCCTGAGGTGATCCTTGCCGACGAGCCCACCGGCAACCTGGACGAAGAGACGGCCGAAGGCATCCTCCAGCTGCTCCAGACCATCAACCGCGAGAAGGGCACGGCCATCGTGATGGTCACCCACAACCGCTCCATCTGCACCCGCTACCCAGGCCGCATTTTCGAGACCGTGGACGAGACCTGCCGGGAGATCGCCCTATGACCCTGAAGCAGCGCTACGAAGGGATCCTGGATTATTTCCGGGACAATGTCCCCGTCGCGGAGTCGGAGCTTCATTTCGGCTCCCCGTACCAGTTGCTGGTGGCGACGATGCTCTCCGCCCAGTGCACCGACAAGCGGGTCAACATGACCACGCCCGCCCTTTTCGCCGCCTACCCCACCCCGCAAGCCCTCTCGGAGGCCACGTTCGAGGATGTCCTCGCGCTCATCCGGTCCATCTCCTACCCCAACAGCAAGGCACGCCACCTGGTCGGCATGGCGCAGCGCCTCGTCGCCGACTTCGGCGGAGAGGTACCCGCGGACATCGATGCGCTGATGAGTCTGCCCGGCGTGGGCCGCAAGACCGCCAATGTCGTCGCATCCATCACCTGGCGGGAGCCCGTCATCGCCGTGGACACGCACGTTTTCCGCGTCGCACGGCGCCTGGGACTCTCGCGCGGCACGACGCCCCGCGCCGTCGAACTCGACCTCGAGAAGCACATCCCCGCGGATCTCCGGCCCATCGCCCACCACTGGCTGATCCTCCACGGCCGCTACGTCTGCACAGCCCAGAAACCAAAATGCGCGAGCTGCCCGCTCGCGCCATGGTGTAAGGAAAACGCCTCCCGATGAAGGGAGGCGCTTTTCATTTATTTCTTACGGAGAAGGCCGCCGAGGATGGAGGTGGCGGCTCCAAGGAGGCCACCGCCGGCCGTCGCGGCAGCCGGCTGTTTCTTGCCAGCACCGGTGAGGGTGAGGATGATGTCATTGAGGTCGACATCGCCGTCGCCATCCCGGTCCTGGATGATGTTGGACAGGCCGCCCATCACCTTCGGGATCAGGCTGGTCAGGACGGAGCCGAGGGCAGCACCGATGCCGAGTTTCTTCAGGACGTTGTTATTGAAGAGGTTGCCGGCCAAGGCCGTGACGGGACTCGCAGCAGCCTGGGTCTTGCCGGTCAGGAGGTTCCGGATGAGGTCCACGCCGCCCGGCTTGGTAGCCGTCTGGGTGAGCGAGCCGAGGATGGAGGAGGACAGGCCGTTGAGGACTTGGCCCTGGATGTCGGACGGGATCTGGACACCGCCCGCAGCAGACTTGACCTGCTGCATGATAAGATCAGTGATGGATGCCATATTCGTTGGGGTTAATGGTTACTTGCAAAACTGTTTCTTAAGCGCCGCGATCTTCTCGTCCGCATCAGCACCCTTGGCGCCAAAGTAGAACTTGATCTTGGGTTCGGTGCCGGACGGACGCACGGACACGACGTCGCCCGCCTCGTCGAAGTACTGAAGGACATTGGAGGACGGCTGGCCGGTCAGGGCAGGCTCCAGGTAGTCCACGACCCGGGTGACAGGTGAGCCGGCAAGTTCCTTGGGCGGGTTGGCCCGCAGGTCGACCATCATCTGCTGGATCTCGCGGGCACCGGAGATACCCTTGCGTACCACGGACACGAGGCCTTCCTTGCGATAGCCATATTCGCGGTAGATGCGCTGCATGAGCTGGTAGAGGGACAGGCCCTGCTCCGCCGCCCAGGCGGCACACTCGGCCACCATCATGGCCGTCACCTGCGCGTCCTTGTCACGGACGAACTGGCCGATATTGAAGCCGTAGCTCTCCTCGCCGCCGCAGATGAATTCACCGCCTTCGGCTTCCTGGCGCTTGACCACCTCGGCGATATACTTGAAGCCCGTCAGCACGTTGTACACGGGGACATTGAAACTCTTGCAGATGTCGGTGATCAGTTCCGTGGTCACGATCGTCTTGACGACATATTTTCCCTCGCCGAGCTTGTGGAGGTCGTTCCAGCGGTGGAGGATGTAGTAGGTCAGCATGGCGGCCGTCTGGTTACCGTTGAAGAGGACCATCTTGCCGTCATTGTCGCGGACGGCAATGCCAAGGCGGTCGGCGTCCGGGTCGGAACCCATCACGAGGTCGGCCCCCGTCTCATCGGCCATCTCCAGGGCGAGCTTGAGCGCGGCAGGCTCCTCGGGATTCGGGGAGATAACGGTCGGGAAATTGCCGTCGGAGACATCCTGGTCAGGGACGTGGATAATGTTCTTGAAACCCTTGCGCTTAAGAATCTCGGGAATCAGGCGCACGCCGCAGCCATGCAGCGGGGTATAGACGATCTTGAGGTCGCCGTGCTTTTCGCAGAGTTCCGGGCTGAGGCTCAGGGAGAGCAGGTCGCGCAGATAGCACTCATCCACCTCGGCGCCCATCGCCTCGATGCCTCCGCAACGCAGACCGGCCTCGAACTTGACCATCGACGGGTCCGTGATCTTGGCCACTTCGGCCACGATCTCCTTGTCAACCGGCGAGGTGACCTGGCCGCCGTCGGACCAGCTGACCTTGTAGCCGTTGTACTCCTTGGGGTTATGCGAGGCGGTGATCATCACACCGGCCACGGCACCCTTGAGGCGTACGGCATAGCTCATCTCAGGGGTAGGGCGGATATTGTCGAAGATGAATACATGGATGCCGTTGGCGGACAGGACGTCGGCCGTGATGCGGGCGAACTCCTTGCTCTGGTTGCGCGCGTCATAGGAAATGCAGACCTTGGGGCCGTCACCCTCGTAGTGTGCGAGGATGTAGTTCGCCAGACCTTGGGTGGCCATGCCGACCGTGTAGCGGTTCATGCGGTTGGTGCCTACGCCCATGATGCCGCGCAGACCGCCGGTACCGAATTCAAGGTTCTTGTAGAACGCGTCTTCGAATCCGGCGGGATCGTTGTTGCGCAGCTGGATGATCTTGATCTTGGTCTCCTGGTCGAAGTCCCCTTCAAGCCACTGCTGGGCTTTGAGTTCAAATTCTTTCATGCGGTTATCGTTTTATTGTCATTGTCTCATTCCTCCCCGGAGGCAATGTCCCTGCAGGACAGTACCGGCACCTCCGGCATCCAATCTTCCGGGATTGTTCAAATATAAGAAAAAATCGGAGAAAATGTTATTTTTGTCCGGATGAAACGGAGTTTTGCGGATATTTTGCAGGGGCTGGACGGTGACAGGGCGCGTAAACTCGCCCGCAAGCTGCCTGCCTGGGCCGAAGCGGGCGTGGAGGTTCCCTCCGCCCTCTCCCTGGAGCAATGCTCCTCGGAAGCCGCTGCCCTGTACAAAGCCCGGCTTGCCCGGGAAGCAGTCGCCGCTCTCCGACAGGTCCTGGATTTGACCGGAGGACTGGGCGTGGACAGTTGGGCGCTGTCCCAAGTGGCGGATGAGGTCGTCTGTTTCGAGCGGGATGCAGACCTGGCCGCTGCGGCCGGGCGCAATTTCGCGCGACTGGGCGCGGGCAATATCCGGGTGCGCTGCGAGACCGTCACGCCGCAGACGGAGCTGCCCGGGGCGGACCTGATCTATGCGGATCCGGCGCGCCGCGATGCCGCCGGCCGCAAGGTCTTCCTGCTGGAAGACTGCACCCCGGACATCCTCACCCTGCTGCCCGAGATGTTCCGCAAGGCCCCTGTGGTCCTGCTCAAGCTCTCCCCCATGGCCGACCTCGCAATGCTCACCTCACGCCTGGGGCCCTCGCTGCATGAGATCCATGTCGTTGAACTGGACGGCGAGGTCAAGGAACTGCTGTGCCTGCTCAGGCGCGACCCGGCGCCGGCCGGCCCGGACATCATCGCCGTCCGGCTGTCGGCGCAGGCCCGTCTCCGCTTCCATCCCCGGGATGAGCGCGGCGCCGTCCCGGCCTTCGCGCAGCCTCAGCCCGGCAACCTGCTGCTCGAACCCGTCCCCGCCCTGCTCAAGGCCGGCGCGTTCAACCTGCCCTGCACCCGCTGGGATGTCCGCAAGCTCGCCGTCTCAACGCATCTGTACCTGTCGTCTTCCCTTCCGGCAGACGCGATGCCCTGGTTCAAGTCCCGGCGCATCCTGGAGGTGCTCCCCGCCGGAAACGCTTCGTTCAAACAAATCAAGCGCCGGTACCCGCAGGCGGAAGTCACCGCCCGCAACCTCCCGCTCCGCAGCGAGGCGCTCCGCGCGAAAATGGGCGTCTCCCCGGGAGGAGACACCCACATCTTCGGCTGCCGGCTCGCCGACGGCACCGCCGTCCTGCTCGCCTGTAAAAAGGACGGAACTATTTAAGCAACCATTTTGTCCAGAAGATCTCTTCGGCGGCGGCATCGTGCTCGTGCTGCTTGCCGCGGTAGCCATGCATGCCGTCGGGATAGATCCGGAGTTCGAACTGGTAACCCGCCTGTTCGAGGGCATCGACCAGCTGCAGGGTATTCTGGAAATGGACATTGTCGTCGCCGGTCCCGTGGGTCAGGCAGAGGGCGCCTGGCAGCGGCTTGGGGCCGTCGCCCGCGAAGACTTTCGGCACCCAGGTCATCACCGAGGCCGTCGCATAACCTTCCGGATTGGCCTGGGGCGTATCCATGAAGCGCTCGGTATAATGGGAGTCATACAGGTGCCAGTCATATACCCCACCGCCCGCGATGCCGCAGCGGAAATACTGCGGGAAGCGGAGCACCAGCATCGAGGTCGTCGTACCGCCGAATGAGAAACCGTTCACCCCGATGCGGGAACCGTCCACGTAAGGCAGCGCCTGGAGCCACTTGGCCCAGGCCACATAGTCCTGCAGTTCGATCACCGTCATCTGGCGGAACGCCTGGTCCATCCCGCGGCGGCCGTTCTCACCCGAGGACCGGGGATCCACCGCGATGTGGATGACGCCGTGTTCGTAGCACCAGCGGTTCCCGCCACCCCAGCTGTCGCGGACATAGGGCGTGCCGGGGCCTCCGTAGACCAGCATGATCACGGGGTATTTCCGGGACGGGTCAAAATCCCTGGGCAGCGTCATCGCACCATAGAGGTCGAAACCGTCGTTCTCGATCTTGATGATCTGCGGCGGGGTCATGGGGCTGGCCGACGGCGCGCCCATCCGGGCCGGGCGCTCGTCGGCGACCTCCCTGACATCGTATCTGTCCATGCGTCCTTCGATGTTTTTCGCAGGGGTCCTGCCGTTGGACAGCATGGCCCGGAAGGTCTTGCCGTCCTCCGAAATCCGCACGCCGGCGGCATTGAGTTCCGGATCGGTCAGGGCCGTGATCCGGCCCTTCTTGTCGAGGCGGTAGAGGGTCGTGTGCAGGCGATGGTCCCGCTTGGCCATGAACCAGATATCGCCTTTCTTCTCATCGACTTTCAGCAGGCTGATGTCCCAGTTCTCCCCTTCTGTCAGGCGTTTCAGCGTCCCGTCGTAGCCCAGGAAATAGATCTGTTCCCAGCCCGTCTCGAAATTGCGGGCCATATACAGGCCTTTCTCCTTGAAGATCATCCCCGTGATCCATTCCACCCAGGTCGGATATTCCTCATGGTAGACATGCCGGCGCGACCCGTCCGTGACACTCACGGCGAACAGGTCCAGGGTATTCTGGCGCCGGGGCTCGCGCGACACGTACAGTTCGCGCGAATCCGCACCCCAGAAAGGCGTGCCGAAATATTGCTCCGGCGTCTCCTCGAAATCCGCCCAGACCGTCTGCGCGCCGGGGCGGGCCTCGACGATGCCGATCCGCACGGAAGGATTGGACTCCCCGGCCTTGGGATAACGGGTCTGCAACAGTTTGCCGTCCTGCCCGAAAGGAGAGTAGATGGGGAACATCGGTACGGAGGAATTGTCAAAACGGTAAAAACCCAGCCGTTTCGAGTCTGGGCTCCACCAGAAGGCCTTGTAACGCGAAGCGCGGCCGAAAATCTCCTCGTAATAGACCCAGGAGGCATAGCCGTTGAGGATCAGTTCCGACCCGTCGAAGGTCAGGCGCGTCTCCGTGGAGTCGGGCAGCGAACGTACCCAAAGGTCATTGTCGCGGGTGAAGGCCTCCTTCGTGCCGTCAGGAGACGGGGTCACGTTGCGGTCTTCGGCACGGACGGGCAGCAAAGCCAGGCAGAATGCCACCCCTAGAAACAGGATCTTTCTCATATGAATAATTGGTTTTTAAAGTTCACGAGATATACCTTCCGGACGGCACGGGTCAGTGCCGTATAGAGCCATTTGAGGTCATCCAGGGTCTGTTCGTCCTGCCAGAAAGGGCAGTCGATGAACACGCAGTCCCACTGCCCGCCCTGGGATTTGTGGCAGGTGATCGCCTCGGCATATTTGAGTTGCAGGGCGTTGAAATAAGGGTCTTCCCGGACCGCCTCCCAGATTTTTTTCTTGGTGCGCCGGTCGGCATAGTCGGCCGAGACCCCCTGATACAAGGCGTTCTGCTGCTCATAGGTCAGTGCGGCCGACTCCGATTCAAGCGTGTCCAGGCAGACCTTCGCCTGCACCTCCACGTCGTCGTAGTCGGGAAAGCTGAGCGTCGCATCCGCGAAATGCAGGCCATAGCGCTCTTCGTAGCCGCTGATCCGGACCAGTTTGGCGATGTCGCCGTTGGCGATGTAGTCCATCCCGGGCACATCCTCCACGAACTGATAACAGTTCTTGACAATCATCAGGGCATCACCCCGGACCAGGCGTTCTTCCTTGAACTGGACCATCGAACGCACGCCGAGGTTGTAGCGGATCGCCCGCTTGTTGGAGCGGCACAGGATCACGGTACCGTCTTCTCCATAGCGTCCGTATGCGTCGGACAGGGTCTCGATCAACTCTCCCCCGCCGATGCGCTCCATATCTTCGATACCGCGCAGGTCCAGTTTCCAGCCTCGGAAAGTCCCGTCACCCTGACTCCCGGCGATCAGCTCCCGCAACTGCGTGGCATTGCGCAGGATACCGGACTCGGCAGCCTGGCGCACCACCGAAGTCAGTTCGGCGTAACGCACCCCGCCGAATCCGTCCATGAACGGTTTCGACAGAGCCGGCGACGCGTCCAGCCCGACGGGCGGCAGCTGCGCGGCGTCGCCGATCAGGATCAGCCGGCAGTCCAGACCGTTGCGCACGAACGACACCAGGTCTTCGAGGAGATTGCCCGTGCCGAAGGCGGCGGAGCCCTGCCGCTCGGCAGCTTCAATACCGATCAGGGACACTTCGTCCACGACGAAGAGCGTCCCCCGGGCTTTGTTGGGCGAAAGCGAGAATTGTCCGAAGCCATCGCTGCCCACGGATTTCTGACGGTAGATATGTTTGTGGATGGTGAAGGCGGAGCGGTGCGAGATGCCTGCCAGGACCTTTGCGGCCCGGCCGGTCGGCGCCAGCAGCACCGAAGGGGTGCCCAGCTCCTGCAGGGCCGAAATGACGGCCGAGATGGCCGTCGTCTTGCCCGTCCCGGCATAACCGTTGACCACGAGGATATCGGCATCGTCACAGGTCACGAAGGACGCAACGTCGCGGAACAGCCGGGCCTGACAGGCCGTAGGCTCCGCGGAGAAATGCTGGAGGAACTTCCGTTCCAGGAAACCCGCGCGATCCATTACCCCCGCGTGCGCTTGTCAAAGATCATGGCCACTACGGCCAGGACCGGATACAGCTCGATGCGGCCCAGGAACATGTCGATGGAGAAGATCAGTTTGCCCAGCAGCGGCACGCTGTTGAACGAGCCCATCGTGCCCAGGGCGCCGTACGCCGGCCCTACATTGCCAAGGCTCGTCACCGAGGCGATGAAACTGTTCTGCGGATCCACTCCAACGAACAGGCTGAGGGCGATGGACACACCCAGGAACAGGCCGTACATCGCCAGATAGAGCAGGTGCGGCGTGACCTCCTCGATGCGCAGCAGGCGCTTGCCCATTCGGAGCTCATTGACCGATGAAGGGTAAAGGATCTTGTTGACGCGCAATCCGATGGCCTTGAACAGCAACATCACGCGATCCACCTTGACACCACCGGAAGTCGACCCCGCGCTGCCGCACATCACGGCCGAAAACATCAGCACCATCATGATCCACAGCGGCCAATGGGCATTGTCCAGTATGGCAAACCCGGAGGTAGAAGTGACGCAAAGCGTCTCGAACAGGCCGTTCCACAGGGCGTTCGGCCAGGTCTGGCAGATGCCGTTGCCCTTGAGACCGGCGCCCACAATCAGGGCGACGACCACGATCGAGGCCGTGTAGAACTTGACGACGGGGTTGTTCAGCGGCTTGAGCGAACGGGTGATAACGGACAGGTACACCAGACCGAAGTGGATGGACGACAGGTACATGAACACCATCGTGATTCCCTCGACCCAGCGCGAGTCGAAGGCCGCTATCGAGGCGTTGCGCGTACTGAATCCGCCGGTCGCGCTCACGCTCATGGCGTGGCAGACGGCGTCGAACAGGGGCATTCCGGCCAGCAGGTAGGCAATCAGCGACAGCACCAGCAGGGCCAGGTAAACGTAGGCGAAGATATAGACCGTCTTGTTGGTCCGGGTGGAATAACCGCCCCGCGACAGGGAGGTCAGCTCCATGTTGGTCAGGCGGATCTTCATCTGGTTGGAACCCGGGATGACCAGCAGGAGGAAAACCACGACTCCCAAACCGCCGATGAAATGGGTGGAAGAACGCCAGAAAAGCAGGCTCTTGGGCAAGCCCTCCACATTGTCCAGGATCGTCGCTCCGGAAGTCGTGAAACCGCTCACGGACTCAAACCAGGCGTTCTGGAGCGTGAACGGGCCGCCCCAAAGAGCATACGGGAGCATCCCGAAGATGAACGAAAGCAGCCAGGACAGGAAGATGATCACGTAGCCCTCCTTCAGCGTGATGGCCGGTGTCTCCCGGATGAAAATAAACGGGAAAATACCGACGATGAAGGTGATCAGGAACGAAATCGACAGGGCGGCCAAGGCGGAATCATTGCCGTTAAGCAGCGACACGATCACCGACAGCAGCATGAACAACGCACTGACGAGCAGCGCGTAACCAATGTTCCTGCTGATGACCTTCCAATTCATTTCTTGGCGATGGACTTGATCCGGCTGCGGAACTGACGGTTCTCGTTCGCCAGTTCGGAGATACCGTCGTTGAGCTGCGACAACTCGTCGTCACCGTCGAACTTGACGGTGTATTTCTTGTCCTGGGAACGGTAGGCATCCAATCCGTCCAGCATCTTGTAGAGCGGGTTGACGTAGAACGCCAGGAGGAAGAAGAGCAGCATCAGCACCAGCAGCAGCCCCACGCCCACGGCCACGATGCCCGGGATGATGCTCCGGTAGAATCCGCGCTCGAAGGTCGCGGAGTTCTTCTCGAGATCTTTGTAGATGGCGCGGGAAAGCCCGTCAAGGTCGCTGCGCAGCCGGTCGAAGCGGGGCTGCAGGCGGTCGAAGTACCAGGTACGCGTGTCGATGAAATCAGACACGAGCACGTCCTCGAGTTCGAGCGAGGTGAGCATGTACGCAGAATAGGAATACATCACCGAGTCGGCGAGCGGGCGGACCTGGTTGGAGGCCACGCTCATCCGGAGCGAATCGCAATGGGACTTGAAGTATTCGTCATCGAAATCGGGCACGCGCATGGAACTCTCGTCGCCGATGACCTCGAGGATCTGCAGATTGTAGGTATTGCTCATGTCGGCCAGGCGGTTGGCGACATTGATGCTGCTGATGTCGTCCGCGATCAGTTCCGAGACATAATTGCTCATGCTGGAGTATTCCAGAACCGAGATGACGGAGGAAACCAACAGGGTTGCCGCGATGGCCGAGAGGCTCAGGATCAGCTTCGCACGCATCGACAGACGGTAGTTCCCGGTTCTTTTGAAGAGTTTACGGATCGACATTATTAAATTTCTTCAAGAATAATGACAAATATACGATTTATTTTTATATTTTTGCATGGACCACAGCCCTAAGCCAATTATGCCATCTTCCTTCCTCAACGACCCTTCCGGCAAGAACGCTAATGTCAAGCGCGAGATCCTGCGCCTGTGCATTGCGCACAACAACTACAGCATCGCCGACTTCAGCCGTGCGTTGGGGATCAGCGTGCCCACCATCACAAAGTTCATCAGTGAGCTCATCGAGGAGAATTTCCTCAAGGATGAGGGCAAGGTCGGCACCTCCGGCGGACGCCGTCCCAGTGTGTACGGTCTCAATCCGGACGCCGGCTATTTCGTCGGCGTGGACGTAGCCCGGCACCATTTCCACATCGCGATCAGCGACTTCAAGGGTGAGGTCATTTCCTACATCCAGGACATCGCCTTCGTGCTCGAGGCCAACGAGCTTTCCTTCCGCACCATGTGCCGCATGGTCATGGACCAGGTGATTACCAGCGGCATTCCCTGGATCAAGGTCCTGGGCGTGGGCGTGAGCCTGTCCGGTCGCGTCAACCCCGAGAAAGGCTACAGCCTGACCTATTTCGTCAGCGACGACCTTCCGCTCAAGAGCATTTTCCAGAAAGAGTTCAACGTCCCGGTCAGCATCGAGAACGACTCGCGCGCCATGGCTTATGGCGAATACATGAGCCTCGGCCCCAAAGCCGATCCCAACATGATTTTCATCAATGTCAGCTGGGGCCTCGGCATGGGCATCATCATGGACGGCCGTCTCTATTACGGCAAATCCGGATATTCCGGCGAGTTGGGGCATTTCCCGGTGCTCAACAACGACATCATCTGCCGCTGCGGCAAGGTCGGCTGCCTGGAGACGGGCGCGTCCGGTTCCGCCCTCCACCGGATGATCGTCGACAAATTGGGCAAGGGCCACGCCTCCTCCATGAGCGCCGCCTACAACAAGAAAGGCGACGTGGAGCTCGACGAGATCCTCCACGCCGTCGAGGAAGGCGACGTGCTCGCCATCGATGCCATCGGCAAGATCGGCGACACGCTCGGCCGTGGTATCTCCGGCGTGCTCAATGTCTTCAACCCCGGACTCGTGGTCATCGGCGGGCGCCTGATCGTCGGCAAGGATTACCTCCTGCTCCCCATCAAGACGGCGGTCAACCGCCTCTCCCTGTCCCGCGTGTCGCAGGACACCACCATCGTGCTCTCCCAGCTGGGCCGCAGGGCCGCCTCCGTGGGCGACTGCCTGCTCTCGCGCTCCAAGGTGCTCGGCCTGATGTAAGCCGCTTATGCCCAGTTATCTCCAGATCGAGAACATCTCCAAGTCCTACGGACCCAAGGTGCTCTTTGAGCACATCGGCTTCAATGTCAATGAAGGCGACAAGATCGCCCTGATCGCCCCCAACGGAACGGGAAAGACCTCATTGCTGCGCATCCTCGCCGGCGAGGACAAGTCCGACTCCGGCGGGCGGGTCCTCTTCCTCAAGGACATCCGCATCGCCTTCCTCCAGCAGGAATACGACTACGACCCGGCACTCCCGATCGAGGAGCAGGTCCTCCGCCACAGCGCTCCGCTTACGGCGGATTGGCACGACGAGGAGCTGCGCGACTACCGCCAGCGCCTGCGCGAACTGCTCACCAGTTTCCGGCTGCCCGACCCGGGCAAGCCGATGACCTCCCTGTCGGGCGGCGAGGTCAAGCGTGTGGCGCTGAGCGAGTTGCTCGCCCTGCAGGCGGATTTCCTCATCCTCGACGAGCCCACCAACCACCTCGACATCGAGGCCATCGAGTTCCTCGAGGGCTATCTGAAGCGCAGCCGCTGCACGCTG
>JAEEGL011436549.1_pt1 | contig 17823 bp, 16 predicted proteins | sample 9134231 | NCBI WGS metagenome assembly JAEEGL01 (sample SAMN16246548, study PRJNA631951) | gut metagenome | biome: gut microbiome; feature: rumen; material: fiber-attached | host: Bos | place: Iran: Karaj | collected 2018-10 | reverse complement strand
CCAACCCTGAACGCCTCAGTGAATTTGCACTCTCCCGCCGCGATCCACAGTATGTCTCCCGCAGCAAGGTGCTGCGCCAGGCAGAGCGTGACAGGAGAGCAGGCAAGGGCCTGAGCGAAGAAATCAAGGCGGTCTATGCAGCACTTGAAAAAGCAGGTTTGAAGGTTGACCCGGAAAGCACGGACATCGGCTCCACGATCTTCGCCAACATGCCCGGTGACGGCTCTGCCCGTGAGCAGGCAGCTTCCTGCCAGCGTGTAATGGGAGCGAGTGCAAACTTTGCCAAAGCCTACGCAACAAAGCGTTACCGCTCCAACTGCATAAACTGGGGCATGACACCCTTCCTGGTGGAGAATCCGGAAGTGTTTGAACTGGGTGACTATATCTTTGTCCCCGGCCTGCGCAAAGCCATCCTGGAAAAGAATGACGACATCACGGCCTATATCGTGAAGCCGGACAGTACCGTGACAGCATTCAAGTGCTCCATCGGTGCGCTGACTGATGCTGAGCGGCAGATCATTGCAGACGGATGCCTGATCAATTACTACCGCAACAACTGAAAAATCAAATCTGTATAGACTGACAAAATGACAAAACTCCACGGATAAAGAAGCCTTACTTTTCGGCTTTCTCCGGAGTTTTGTCATTTTGTCATGCCCGTATTTTGTTTTTCAGAGATCTGATGGAAGGGTTCTTCGGGTCCCCGGCTGTTATACGCCGTAGAATTCAAGAAAACGTCTGGTTTCGTCTTTCAAAGGGCGGTTCAAAAGCTGTTCTGTTTCCCCTTGTTCTATAAGGCAGCCCTCATGAAGATAAATCATCCGGTCGGCAATTCTGCGGGCCTGCTGGATGCTGTGTGTAATCAGAAGCACGGCGCAGTCTGCTTCGTTACAACAGCTGCGGATCAAATCTTCGGCAGCAAGAGTTGATTCCATATCCATGGCAGCCGTCGGTTCATCGAGAATCAGAAGACGATAGGAACGCATCAGCAGACGGGCAAGAGCCATTTTTGCCGTTTCTCCCCCGGAGAGTTTTTTTGCCGGATGCCGGCAGAGATGCTCAAGGTTGAGAGCTTTCATCAGATAAGCAAAACGGTCTTTGTCTCCGCCGTTGAGGAGAATGTTGCGTTCCGTGCTCATGCGAAAGGCATAGCTCTTCTGAGGCATATAACCCACGGTGATATCCGGAGAAATTCCTGTTTTCTGATCGGACAATTCAATGCCGGCCAGAATCTTTGCGAGGCACGATTTCCCGCTGCCGTTGGATCCTGCGACCGCGGTAATCTGCCCTTCAGGGATCTCAAAAGCGGGGAGATCCAGCACTTTGCGGTTTCCGTATGTTTTGCTGATTGCAGGAACTTTCATCTGCTCAGTCTCCTTTGCATCAGGCTGAGGAGTATATTTACAATCAGCGAAAGGCTAAGCAGAATCAGCCCGAGGGCGATACCAAGCGTAAAGTTTCCGCGGTTTGTATACTGCATAATGGCAGTCGTCATGACATTGGTTTTCCATGCAATTGCTCCGCCGACCATGGAAACGGCGCCTACTTCGGCAATGGCGCGGGCAAAAGCCAGAAGATACACGGAAAAAATCGGGTATACACATTCATTGAGCAGCAAAAGGAAACGTCTGCCGGCGGAAAAACCAAGGCCTCTTGCAGTTTCCCGGAGTGAAGGGGCAATATCTGAAACATATGTCTCCATATTGCCGACGACGATCGGGGTAATCAGGACCACCTGAGCCAGGATCATCAGTTTTACGGTGAAGAGCAGCTTCAGATGCCGGAAGGGACCGACTCCTGAAAAAAGCAGATAAAACAAAAGTCCGCAAACAACGGGAGGCATCCCCATCAGGGTACGGTTTATGACCAGCAGAATACCACGGCCGGGAAATCTGCCGGTGCCCAGCCAGAGCCCGATCGGAACACCGATCAGCAGTGCGACGACAGAACTGGTCAGGCTGACTCTGGCCGTAGTGGAAAGAATATTCAGGAGTTCGCGATCGGCTGATAGGATCAACTCGATTGCTTTCTGGATGGAAGAACCCATTTTTCCCGTCCTTTTAACAGTGATAGCCCTGGAAGAAAACTTCCAAGGCTATATTACTTGAAATTCCGGAACAAATCAAGAGATTACAGAGGACTTATCCTGTTCTCAGATTGCGCCGTCGTTAGCGACAAAGGTGAGGAAGGTAGCTTTGTCAGTGAGAATATAAGCACCCATCTGCTCTGCCATGACAAGGCATGCGCCCATACCGGCATTTGCGGAGACGTACCAGTCGGTATAGTCGGCAAAGCTCTCTGCATCGGCGGTGATACCAAGCTCTTCGGGCCAGAGAGACAATTCCTTCGTGTGCGTGCCGGACCCATCACCGCGGGAGATGAAAGTATACTTGCCGTCGGCAATTGCCTTAAATGCTTCAAGGACATCGGCGGCATCTTTTACACCGGCAGGGTCAGCTGACGGGCCGCAGAGTACAAAGAAGTTGTACATATAGCTCATGCGTTCTTTATCCATACCGTCGAGTACAGTTGAGAAACCTGCTTCTACAAAAGCCTCCTCCTGCTTCTTTGCATGAACAAGAATCAGGTCAGCATTGCCCATTTTTGCATTGGCGATGGATTTGCCGGTACCGGCGGAATAGACTTCGACTTCGTAACCGTACTTTTCTTCAAAAACAGGCAGCAGATAACCGAGAAGGCCCGAGTCGTTCACGGAGGTAGTGGTTGAAAGGCGGATCAGCTTTGTTTCCTCTGTAGCAGCAGGAATCTCGGCGACGGAAACAGGGCGGTCATCCTTGAGATAGAACAGATACTCACCATATTCGGCAAAGCCGTAATTTGCAGCGAGATCCTCGCCTTCTTCGGAAAGCAGCCAGTTGATGAGTGCAGCCGCGCCGACAGTGTTGAGAGCAACGTCAGGCACTGCATTGCCGTCAGCATCAACAAAAGGAGCTTCGGGATTTACGGCCAGCAGGGTGTAGGTGTTGATCATGTTGTCGTCGGCTTCTTTGAGGATGCAGGTGTCGACAACAAGACCGTCAGCGGAAGCGGAAAGTGCAGCAATGCCAAAGAGCATGACCAGCGCCAGAAACATGGATACAGTTTTTTTCATGAGTGTTCTCCTTGGATTTTTATAAGTCAATACTATCATTTCCTGTCAGGAAATGTCAATGATTTCGCCGGGGCGATCCAGCGTATAACCGCCCATAGCATCAATCCGCTCTTTGAATTCCCGGCTCTTGAGTGTGCGGATTAAGGTGCGGATCAACCCTGATCCCCATACCCCTTCGGGGATCAGAAGATCGTATTCTTCTACACAGACAGGGATAAAATCAAGATCATAAAGCTTCGCGGCGGAATAAATCCCCATGCCGGCATCGGCAGAACCTCCGGCAATCTGAACGGCGACGGAATTGTGTGTCATCTCTTCGCGCTCATATCCGTAGATGGATTCAGAGTCTATATTATGCGTATGACAGAGATAATCCGCAAGGATTCGCGTTCCGGAGCCTTTCTGGCGATTGACATAGCGCACTCCGTCTTTCGCGATATCGGCAAAAGAGGAGATCTGCAGAGGATTGCCTTTCTGCAGCATCAGACCCTGCTGGCGGCCGACGCAGCGCACCAGATGCACGCCTCCGAACGGGAAATATTTTTTGATGTAGCTGATGTTGTATTGTCCCGTCTCCGTATCGAGCAGATGAATGCCGGCTGCATGGGCCTCTCCGCGGCGAACCGCCATAACACCGCCCATCGATCCGACATGTGCAGAACTGAGAAACATACTGTGGTTATCCCGATGAATCAGATCCGCCAGTTCATCCAGCAGAGGATCATGACTCCCGATTACAACAAGAGTGCTTTTCAATCTCTTTTTTGAGGTGAGCAGGCTGACACGGACCTCCTCACCGGAAGTAAAGCCTTCTGTTCCCTGTGGGACCTCAACCAGTCCGTCCGCCTTCATAAAAGAAGAAACGACACCACTGCCGCGGGGAAGGGGTGATGCCATCAGTTTGTTGCCGACATAACCCATGCGGACACGAACAAACTCCTGATATTTCAAGCCGGAGACTACCTGACGTGTCAATCGGGCACGCGTGCGCGAGCGAAGTTCACTTTCTCGGTTAAACCACCGATCGATCAACGGGCGGAGCAATTCTTCAATGACGATAATCCCTGATACTGGATAACCCGGGACGCCAAGAATCGGGACGTTGTTTTTGTAGCCAAGAATAGCGGGTTTACCGGGTTTTATAGCAATGCCATGGTAGAGCACTTCTCCGATTTCGCGTATGGCAGAAACAGAGAAGTCGCCTCGTCCGGCAGAAGAGCCGGCATTCAGAAGAACCATATCACATTCCGCTGCAGCCCGGGAGAGCAAGTCTCTGATTCTGTCAGGCTGATCGGGTACAATCGGATAGATCTTCGGCTCTGCACCCCAGTCCCTCAGCATGGCGGAAAAAATGGAAGAGTTGAATTCAAGAATATCACCCGGCTTTGGGTCGGCACAGGGAGAGATGATTTCGTCTCCGGTAGGGATGATCCCAACAATCGGCCTGGCGAATACTTCAGCTTCCAAAATGCCTCCGGCGATCATCGCGCCGATAGCCGCAGGAGATATCTCCATAAAACTCGGCAGGATCATTTCTCCGGCGCAGATATCTTCGCCAATCTGGCGGATATGCTGCCAGGGAGCAGCAGCGGCGTAGAGCGTGATGCTTTCATCGTCGTTTATGACGAGATCTTCTGTCATGATAACGGCATCACAGCCATCCGGGACCGGATCGCCGGTGTCAATAACTATGAATTGCTCTTTTTTAAGGATGACAGGTGTTGTCTCCGTTGCGCCGAAGGTATCTTTCGCCCGCAAGGCCACGCCGTCCATGGCGCTGGCTGTATAGTGAGGAGCATTGATGCGGGCATAAACGGCCCTGGACGTGATGCGGTGGCAGGCGTCCTGTACACGGACCATTTCCGTTCTGGCTGTAAAACCATGCTCGACCAACGTCTAGAGGTAATCTCTTTTTGCCTGCTCCAAAGGGATATTTGTCAGGTATTCAAACCCCATTTCAGTTCCTCTCTTATCGATAGATTTTTACAACAGCGCCTTTTGGCAAACCTTCACAGTCACGGTCAATGATAAAAAACCCGTCTGCTCCGGAGAGCTGGGTAATCAGTCCTGATTTGGAGTGAACAGGAAAAGCCAGCAGTCTATCCCCTGCCTGTTCCAGACGGCAGGCATTGATCTGGGTTCTGCCGTGATTTGCACCGACATTCTCGGTAAGCTCTGCCGTTATCGGGAAAACAGTTGTTTCCTGACCGGACAGATGTGCCAGAAGTGGCAAGACGAAAAGCTTTGCTACAAAGAAAGCTCCGACCGGATGACCGGGAAGCCCAATGAGAGGCTTGTTGCCGGCTTTGCCGAAAATGGCAGGCTTTCCGGGTTTGACGGCGATCCCGTGCAGAAGCAGCGTCCCTACGGATCCTATGATAAGAAGGGCAGCGTCTTTCTTCCCCACACTGCTTCCGCCTGAGAGAATAACTGCATCACATTCTTTTAGAGCCAGCTCTGTTTTCTGGCGGAGCAGAGCTTCATCATCTGCAACGATTCCGTAAAAGACCGGCTCTGCATCATTCTCCCGCAGCAGAGCAGAGAGGAGAGGACCGTTTATATCCCGGATCTGACCTGGGCCCGGCTGCTGATCCGGCAGGACAAGCTCATCTCCCGTGGAAATGACCCCAACGCGAAGCCGCTTTCTCACAGGGATTTCCGTTTTCCCGAGTGCGGCAAGCGCGCCGATATCCTGCGAAGCGAGAACGTGGCCGGCTTTCAGTACGAGCTTCCCCGGGAAGACATCATCCCCCCTGAAGATCAGGTTCATGCCGGGCGTTCCGGATTTTGAAATACCGATAGTACCGTCACCGAAATCCTCGGTATACTCTATCATAACAGCACAGTCAGCACCTTCCGGAATCGCACCGCCGGTGGGTACATAGATGCAGTGTCCTTTCGGGAGAGGAGCAGCAGCACCTTCCCCCATTTTTACTTCGCCTGCTGAGGACAGAATGGCCGGGACTGCCTCGGAACATCCAAAAGTGTCGGAAGCACGAACAGCATAGCCATCCACCGTGGAACGGTTAAAATCCGGCACATATTCCGCTGCAATCATATCTTCCGCAAGCACACGGCCAAGAGCTTCGGAAAGGGATACGGTTTCTGCCTGTTCTGCCAGTGGACGGAATTCTGTTTCAATCAGCCGCAATACCTCTTCCGGTGTTTTTACCTGCAGCAATTTTCTATACCTCCGCAACGATTATTCCAAGATCCTGATTTATAATATTATATCTTTTTTCCGAGAGGGAGACAAGCCGAACAGGGAAAAATGTATTATTTCTTTGTACAACATTTAGCACTTGACGAGGGAACAGAAGTATAAGTATACTGAAAACACGAGAAAGAAAGGGAGGCGGTTGAGATGGTTCTGACGGAGAAACAGAGAGAACGATATGCCCGGCAGCTATGCATGCCGGAAATCGGTCCTGCAGGACAGGAAAAACTGTTCTCATCCAAAGTGCTGGTAATCGGCGCGGGCGGGCTTGGCTCTCCTGCAGCTCTTTATCTTGCGGCAGCAGGCGTCGGTACCATCGGCCTTGCTGACAGCGATGTTGTGGATCTCTCCAACCTGCAGCGACAGATTCTGCACAGCACAGAAAAGCTTGGTATGAAAAAAGTGGATTCCGGAGCGGAACGTCTGGAAGGGTTGAATCCCGATGTGCACGTTATTCCTTACCCCATAGATGTCACGGAAAAGAATATTGATGAATTGTTAGCTGATTATGATTTTGTGCTGGAATGTACGGATAATTTTGAGACCAAGTATCTGATTAACGATGCCTGTGTCCGGGCAAATAAACCATTTTGCCACGGGGCAGTGCTTGGCTTTTTAGGCGAGATTATTACTTATGTACCGGGACGCGGCCCGTGTTACCGTTGCGCATTCAGGAATGCACCGGAAGCGGAAGACGCTTCGGATGATAAAATAGCAGGAGTCATTGGCGCGGTGCCGGGTGTGATCGGCAGCCTTCAGGCGTTAGAGGCGATCAAGTATCTGACCGGTGTGGGAGAACTGCTCGTGGGGCGTTTTCTGAGTTTTGACGGACGGACAATGGATTTTGAAACCGTTGAGCTCTCGCGTGACCCTGACTGCCCTGCCTGCGGGGAAAGAGGTTAGCTATCTCGAAGATAAAGAAAGAGCTAATATACATAAATGATTCTACCTATCCGACAGGAATGTTAATAAAAAAGGGGCTGTCTCAAAAAAACAGCCCCATGATGAAAATAGATAAGAATACTGTGAGCAAGCTCTGTACAAATCAGGATCTCTGAAAGAGATAAACAGAAGCAGTTCCCAGACATATTAAATGAGGAAAATTCCTCCTGTTACAAACTACTATCGGTTAGCAATTCTGTTATCTATAGTCCTTCTCGTATCAATTGTTTGGTCCTTGCGAAGAGTTCTGCAGCACTATGGCGGCGGGAGCGAGCACAGTCCTGAGCCTGTCGTCCGCAGAGCAGACAGGTGCGGAAATTCGGACGAGACAGTTTTTGCCCATCCGGGGCTATGATATCAATATCATAAATGCGTCCAAGCGGATGGTTTTCTTCAACGTCACACATGGCGTCTTTCAAGGTTGAAGGTTTTGCCCGGATGCTGGCAAGCCATTCATCTCCCGTTTTCTCATGAATTTCATAGTCTTTTTCGATACCCCAGTTCCTCTCTGATATAACAGAGAGGATTTCTTTTTTCCCAACCTCAAAAGCCGAGCGTATCTCTTCGTCTGTTTTGACAGGCCCCGGGATGTTCATGCAGAAAGACAGAACAGGATTTTCCGGGAACTGCCTGAGTAAGGAAGTCTGAAGATTGGCCCGGTTCTCCCGGCAGAGCATCATATCCTGAATGGTGACGTTAGCCATATCTGGGTCTCCTTTAATAATGTATGACATTGCCGGCAGCACGGATACGGGCGACGAGGGGAGTGGCTTCCGAACTTTTGAAATACCTGTAGGTTGTTTCCGGCACAAGATTTTCCAGAAGGTTCCAATTCTCTTCCTGTAATGCCTTACGGACCGTGGAAGCGCTGATGACTTCACCATTCCATTCTTTCCGGGGAATCACTACACACCGAATTCCATGTATAGGGAGTTCTTTCTGCATGATTTCATTATAGATTCCCGTGACAAGGCTCCGCGGCTCCTCCCCCACATAACGTGTGGTAATGCCCAATGCTTCTGCAATCCGGGTAAAAATCGTCAGATCCAGAAGGGCATGCCCCCGGATGACAGACTCCTCATCCCGCTGAAAATAGCTTGGGAAAGTTGCACTGCTGATGATGTAGGGGCCGCTGTCATGAACGAAAACGTTGGGGAGATCGGCAACACCCTCAAGAATCAGTTTCTTCCGCATGGAATATGGAATCAGGCTGGCATCCTCGCTGACGGCAAAAAGATGCACCACATCGTTATCCCGGGCTGCCTGTTCCACCAGGTAACGGTGGCCTAAGGTAAAGGGGTTGGCATTCATTACGATAGCTGCTATGGAGGAACCTTCTCTGTATTCTTTTTTCAGACGGGAAAGATAATCGGAAAAGCCTGTTCTGCTGTTTTCCATGAAAACAAGTTCATTTTCTATCCGGACAATTTCGTGGAAGCCAAGATCGGCAAAGAATTTGGCAGAGCTGCATTTTGTGTAAAGATAAAGGTGTACGTTTCCACGCTGATACTGCAAGTCTATCAGATGTGAAACAACCGTATTCATCAATCCTTCACCCTGATGCTCATGGGATACCGCCATGCAGCGAAGGGTGTTTTTAAAACAGCTTCCGGTAGCAAGCACATTGTAGTCTTCATCCACAACAGCGCAGGTATAGTCCAGGTTGGCATCCAGACGGATGCCCTCGCCCTGCAGCAGGGCGGTGACCTTCTCCATCATCCTCCGGTCAGAAGGATAGACAGTGGTGATGCTGTATTCAGACATGATTTTCCTCCTTTACAAGATCTACAAAGGCTTTTACCTGTTGAAGCTGTGCTGCCTGATCTGTATACAACAAATAAGTAGAACGGACAAAGGGCTCTCCATCGGCGAATGAGAGCGGGCGAACAATTCCGGAATAATCCTTCAGGCAGATTTCCGGAAGAACAGACCAGCCTAATCCGTTTTTTACCATTTCAACACAGGTGGAAATGTTGTCAACAACGATTCCGGACGTTGAAATCTGCAGGTTGCTCTCACGGAACCATCTTGTCAGGTCACGTTCAAATCCCCCATCGGTTTTCCTTCCAATAAAAGGGATTTGATCCAGATCAACAGATTCGTATTCCTTGTTCATGATTGCGCATACAGGTTCTCTGCTGAGAAGAATGCGATGTTCATTCCAGAGAAAATCTCCACGAAGAATCGCCACATCAAGAGTTCCGTTGAGGATTTTCAGATACTGATCTCGACTGTGGCCGGAAAGAATATGCGTTTTTACATAAGGATATCTTTTTCGGTAAGACGCCAGGAGGGAAGGAAGGCGGTATTGTGCATAGTTGATGGAAACACCGGCATTCAGTGTTCCGCTGATAACTGCTTTCTTTGCCAGCATCTCTTCACGCATAGCGTCCATGATCTCCATTGCCTTTCTGGCATGATTTAATACGATTTCTCCCTCAGGAGTAAAGCGTATCCCCTGTCTGGACCGGAGCAAAAGGGTAACACCAAGTTCTTCCTCTAAAATTACAATACGTTTGGAGAGAGACGACTGCGTCATATAAAGGCGATCAGCCGCTTTTGTAATATTTGCTGTCTCTGCAAGAACATCGAGAAGCTCAAAATCTCGCTCTGTCATCACAACCTCCTTTAAAGATTCCGTATTAGAATGGATAATAAAGAATTCCATTCCAAATATTGCTTGTTGATTTGATAATACCAAAGATAAAGCAAATAATCAAGGACTTTTATTATTCCATAAAGGAATGGATTATTATGAATAATATCTGTTTTACATCATGACTACTTTGCGGTATGATACGACCAGACAAAGCAAAGCACAAGCCATAAAACCAGATATTCCTATTTTCACTTTATGAGGAGGCAACATGGAAATCACAAAAACCGCAATAGCCGGCACACTGGAATCCAGTGATGCTCAGATCACAGTTGAACCGGCACAGGATGAACTGAAGGTCAGTGTCAGCAGCACGGTAATGAATCAGTACGGGAGACAGATCAGAGAATGCGCCTACAAAACGCTGAAAGAGCTTGGCGTAGAAACCGGAAGGATTTTTATCGTAGACAAGGGTGCTTTGGAGTGCACATTGAAAGCGCGGATTGAATGCGCCGTATATCGGAGCAACGATGCATCCGCAAAAAATATTCCTTGGGGAGGTGCAGTAAAATGATAACAAGAAAAAAACCCGAAAAGAACAGACTTCGCAGAACCATGATGTTCATGAATGCACAAAAGCCCGGTCTCATCAAGGATGCTTATATTTACGGAACGGACAGCATCATTCTTGACCTGGAAGACGCCGTTGCCGAAAACCAGAAAGACGCGGCAAGGTTCTCCCTGTACCAGGCCCTGAAGAACATCGACTACGGTGATACCGAAGTAATCGTCCGCATTAACGGGCTGGATACTCCTCACTGGGAAGAGGACATCCGCTGTGTGGTTGCCGGCGGGGCAGACGGAATCCGCATTGCAAAATGCGAGAGCGCCAACGATGTGCATGTGGTGGAAGAGCACGTGCTGGCAGCCGAGCGTGAGTTCGGTGTGGAAGAAGGCAGAACGCTTCTGATGGCAGCGCTTGAGAGCCCGAAGGGTATCCTGAATGCATACGAGATCTGCACAGCATCTCCGAGAATGTTCGGCGTGGCAATTTCCGGCGGCGACTTCCGCAAGAGCATGCATGTGCGCATTGAAGAGGGCGGCATTGAGATGCTGACAGCCCGCGGAATGATGCTTCTGGCGGCAAGGGCAGCAGGAATCCAGTGCTTTGACACGATGTTCCCGAATATCGATGATATGGAAGGCTTCAAGGCTGAAGTAATCCAGAACCGCAAGATGGGCTTTGACGGCAAGAGTATCGTCAACCCTCGCCAGATCGAGTTTGTACACAAGACCTTTGCACCGACCGAGAAGGAAATCGCTTACGCAGAAAAGCTGGTCCGTGGCTGCCAGGCACAGGCGGATGCAGGAATCGGCGTTTACACAGTGGACGGCAAGATGGTGGATATCCCATTCTTCGAGGATGCAAAACGGGTAATCCGGCTGGCAAAAGCCTGTGGAGTATACCACGGCGATCTTTGATAGGAGGACAGAATAATGATAAATGCAGTTGGCAGAGATATTCCTGATTATCTTCTTGTAAACGGCCGCGAGGTCTATCAGGGCAAGAATTACAGAGATGGGCAGACCGTGAAAAAAGCCTCTCCCACAGCTGTAAAGCATGAGAAGCCGGAAGCAGACAAGCTCTGTGCTTCGATCCGGGAAGCATGTGAGAAGTGCGGCGCCCACGATGGGATGACCTTCTCTTTCCATACGGAATTCCGTGACGGCGACTATGTGGCAGCCATGGTCTGCAAGGTGCTGGTGGAAGAGATGGGACTGAAGGATCTGCATGTGGCGGCAACCTCTCTCGGCACCGCTCAGAACATTTTTGCAGACTATATGGAACGCGGCATCATCGTGGAAGCACAGACTTCCGGTGTGCGCGGCAGGATCGGTGAAGTAATATCCGCAGGCAAGCTGCAGAATCCGGCTATTATCCGCAGCCACGGCGGGCGCCCCAGAGCTGTGGAAGCAGGAGAAGTGCACATTGACATCGCCTTCCTCGCAGCCGCGACTTCGGACAACTGCGGCAATGCAAAAGGCACCGGCGGTAAAAACAACTGCGGCTCCATGGGCTTCGCAATGCATGATGCCAAGTATGCAGACCACACCGTGATTATCACCGATACGCTGGTCCCCTTCCCCAACGTGCCCTGCAGCATCTCCTCCATTGATGTAGACGCTGTCTGTGTGGTGGATGCTATCGGCGACGCAGCCAAGATCTCTACCAAGGAAGCCAGAATCACCAACAACCCGCGCGAACTGATGATGGCTGAGAACGTGACGAAAGTGATTGCTGCAACACCGTACTTCAAGGACGGATTCTCCTTCCAGACCGGCGTCGGCGGGCCCTCCCTGGCTGTAAACCGCTATCTGGAAGAAATTATGACGGAAAAAGGCATTAAAATCAGCTTTACCCTCGGCGGGACGACAGGCGCTGTCTGCGGCCTTCAGGATAAAGGCCTGGTCGGCAAGATCTGTGACACGCAGGACTTTGATGCTGTTGCGGCAAAGCACCTTGCCGAGCACCCTGATTCCCACGTCGAGCTGGATCTGAGCCAGTATGCCAGCGCAGGCAACAAAGGGGCCTACGTCAACAAACTGGACTATGTAGTGCTCTCCGCGCTGGAAGTTGACACCAAGTTCAACGTCAACGTTATCACCGGTTCCGACGGCGTGCTGCGCGGCGCCCCCGGCGGGCACCCCGATGCTGCTGCCGGCTCCAAATGCTGCATCATTGTAACCCCGCTTACCCGCGGCAGAATGGCAACGGTCTGTGACGACGTCGTCACGGTAACAACTCCGGGCGACTGTGTGGATGTGGTTGTGACAGATTACGGCATTGCAGTGAATCCTGCACGTCAGGACCTTATCGCCTGCCTGGATGAGGCCGGAATCAAGCACGTCACCATCGAATGGCTCCGCGACAAGGCATACAGCCTCGTTGGGGCTCCCGACAAGCTGGAATGGGAAGACCAGGTTGTTGCTATCGTTGAGGCAAGGGATGGCACCATACTTGATGTTGTCCGCAAGGTAAAACCACTCGTTCTTGAAGATTGATCTTTACAGATTCATCCCCAATAAGATAATATAGAAAATAAAGAGGGTTATAACATGAGTTTACAGGTATTGTCACTGGTGTGTCTTGTCGGCGCAATTGTTTTCGGCTTTGTTCGCAAAACAAATGTTGGTCTGGTCAGCCTTGGCCTTGCCCTGATTCTGGGAACTATCGGAAGAATGAGTGCGGGAGATATTTATAAAGGTTTTCCGTATAAACTCTTCCTGACATTGATGGGGACCATGCTGTTCTTCGCACTGCTTCAGGAGAATGGGACGCTTGAAAAAGTGTCCCAACTGATGACAGGACTATGCGGGAAGAAGAAATTTTTAATTCCTATTATCATCTACATTGTCAGTTTTGTGCTTTCGGCAGCAGGACCTGGAGCAATCAGCGTTCAGACTGTTATGGTGCTTTTCGCAGTGCCGATGGGCATCCATGCGGGCATTAATCCAATCCTAATGGGTGCAATGGCAATTCTTGGAGCTGTAGGAGGAACGGCCTCTCCTATTGCCCTTACCGGAATCATTGTGGAAGATCTTCTCGCAGAAATGGGCTATACGGGAAATGGGATGCAGATCTTCCTTGGGGTTTCTATTGCGAATCTTGTCTGTGCGATTGTGACTTATGTTGCCTTCAAAGGTTGGAAGCAGGGTATGACAGAAGATGGTACGGATACGAAAAAAGAAAAAGTGCAGTTTAACCGCAGCCAGATCTTCAGCGTTATTGCATTGCTCATTATGGTCGTGATGGTCGTCGGCTTCTCTTATGATGTTGGCTTGATCTGCCTGACGCTGTCGCTCCTCCTGATCGTGCTGAAAGCTGCCGATGAAAAGAAGTCTGTGAAAATGATCCCCTGGAATACTCTGATTCTGATTGCGGGTGTTAGTGTATTGATGAACATCACTAAAAACTTCGGTGGGATTGATCTTTTAGCAGATCTTCTGGCATCACTGATGACAGCAAGAACGGCAGCACCGATCATGGGTTTGACGGGAGGTATTATGTCCTGGTTCTCCAGCGCAAACGGCGTCGTCTTCCCCACACTGATCCCGGCAGTTCCGAGCGTCGCGGAACAGGTCGGCGGGGCTTCCATTCTTCAGATGGTGGTGGCAATTGTATGCTCCGCAACAGTTGCAGGGCTTAGCCCGCTGTCCACTGGTGGCAGCCTGGTACTTGCCAGCTACTCGCAGGAGAAGAATCCGGATGCGAAAGAAGAATCCAGCATCTTTATCCGGCTGTTTGCTCTGTCTTTCGGATGTGTGCTCACCGTGTTTGTGCTGACGCTGGTTGGCTTACTTAGCTTCCTTGGTTAAGGAGGGAAGAAAATGTACGTATACGTTGGCTGCAGGACAACGAAAGAACGCAACGCCAGAGGGAAAGGCATTAGCGTCTTTGAAGTGATAAAAAAAGAATGGCAGTTCAGAAGCATTCTCGAGGGAGAGATTAATCCGTCATACCTGTGCTTGAATCAGAAGCAGGATCGTCTGTACGCTATCCACGGAGATTACAGTGAAGTAAGCTCTTACGCAATCGGGGAAGGCGGAGCACTGACAAAGCTCAATACTTCAAAAACTCATGGAACAAATCCTGTACATTTGATTCTTAGCCCGAACGAAAAATGGCTCTATGTGGCAAACCTGCAAACAGGAGCGGTATCCGTTATTCCTTTGATGGAAGATGGTTCTCTTGGGGTGATCAAAGATCTTGTCTTTATCAGTGGAAACGGGGGTCCGGGATATATTTCCCATCCGCATCAGGTTCAGCTGGACAGAACGGGGCAATGGCTGTTTGTGCCCACACAGGGAAGGCTGCAGGGAGTTGGAAAGCTCACGGTTTTCCGTATCAACGAAGAGGACGGAAGCCTGACCGAGACCTTTGTAGTAAAGGGGAGAACCGGCGCGGAGCCTCGGCACTGTGTGCTGCATCCCAACAACAGATGGCTCTACCTCATAAACGAGAAGGACAGTACCGTTGTCTTCTATCATTTTGATTCCGAGACAGGCACCCTGAGCCCACAGCAGATGATCACCACCCTGCCGGATGACTTTTTCGGTGACGGCTGGGCAAGCGGGATTATCATAGCAGAAAACGGACGCAATCTGTATGCATCCAATCGTAAACATGACAGCATTACAGTCTACAGTCTCGATCAGGAAACGGGCAGAATGAGCTATCTGCAGAATATCAAGACTGGAGGCGGTCAACCGAGATTTCTGACAGAGTCTCCGGATGGAAGCCAAATAATTGCAGCGAATGAAACAACAGACACACTGACAGTTTTTGATGTCGATCCGGAAAGCGGAAGACTCACAGTCGGTGAAAGCATTGCAACAGAGAGCCCGGTCTGCTTGGTATTCAAAACAAAGTAATCTACCAAGGTAATATGACAAACAGACAGAATATCTGCCGGTGGTCATTCCAAAAAGGAATGAAGAGGCATGAATTCTGTCTGTTTTACAAATGATATAACTTATGGTTAAATAGGGATCGGAGGTGGAATAGAATGGAATTTGTCAGGCAAAATAGTATTTCCACGAAAGATCTTCTTACCAACATAGCTATTACAGCGACAAAAGCGCTGCTGCTGGAAGTATCTGCCACACCAAAGCCAGGCCTTGTGGACCGGCATAATACCGGAGCGCATCGGGATATGGATATTTTAACTTTCCAGACCAGTGCCATGGCAATTTCACCTTTCTTTTATCGTTTGATTGAGTTTGGTATGCAGCATAGAAACTATGAACCGGAAGAACTCCTGAAAGAAGCCAGAGAAATCGGAAAACAGGCAGAAAAAGCAATGTTTTGTGCGACAGGCGGTGTAAATACTCACAAGGGAGCCATTTTTTCCGGAGGGATTCTTTGCCTTGCTTATGGGTATCTTGGTGAATATGCAGTCGACGGGGATTTGCTTCAGGAAACATGCGGCAGAATCGCTGCTCCGGTGATGGGAGACTTGAAAAAACTCGATGGAGGTAAAGCCATAACCGCAGGAGAAAGACTTTATCTCGAGCATGGGGTTTTGGGTATTAGGGGAGAGGCTGCAGAAGGATTCCCCACAGTCTTTCAGACAGCAGTTCCGGTTATGAGGAATCTTCTGCTAAAAGGGTATTCTCTCAACGATGCCGGGATACTTACTCTTATCCATATTATGGCTGCACTGCCTGATACCAATGTAATGCATCGTTCCAGCTATGAAGAAGCGGTTGCCCTTCAAAACAGAATGAAAAGTATTGCAGACAGTAAACCGGAAGAGAGAGATTATCTACAGATTCTGGAAGAACTGGACCAGGAATTTATTCGTCGAAACATTAGTCCAGGCGGATGTGCAGACCTTCTGGCTATGACCTATTTTGTAGTCGAAATGGAGGAAGTATATTCATGGCTCTACACATCGTAGCCGAGGCGAACCGATGTCTCAGCTGTAAGAATCCCATGTGCCAGAAAGGCTGCCCGGTGCATACCCCGATCCCGATGGTGATTCAACTGTTTAAAGAGAACCGCCTCATGGAAGCCGGAGAAATGCTCTTTGAAAACAACCCGCTATCCGCTGTCTGCTCCGTTGTCTGCAACCATGAAAAACAGTGCGCGGGCAACTGTATCCGTGGGAAGAAAGACACGCCTGTTCACTTTTCCAGTATTGAGGAATACATCTCAGATATGTATCTTGACCGGATGGTCATCACAAAGCCTGAAAAGAGAGATAAGCGTGTTGCCGTCATCGGCTGCGGACCTGCGGGAATGACTGTAGCCATCCGCCTTGCGAGGCAGGGTTATCCTGTTACTGTATTTGAGTGGAAAGGAAAGATCGGCGGGCTGCTGCAGTACGGCATCCCGGAGTTCCGCCTTCCGAAAAGCTATCTTGACCGCTTTCAGACCCGCATGGAGGAAATGGGCATTACAATCCGAACCAACACCACTATCGGTTCTGTGCTGATGATCGATGAGCTTTTCCGTGACGGATATGCCAGCATTTTCATCGGCACCGGAGCGGAGAAACCGAGAAGCCTCGGTATCAAGGGCGAGAGTTTCGGCAATGTCCACTTTGGGCTGAATTATCTGGCTAATCCAAAAGGCCACAAGCTTGGAGACAGGGTCGCCATCATCGGGATGGGAAATGCCGCAATGGATGTGGCGAGAACTGCTCTTCGTAACGGCTCCCGGCATGTAACGCTTTATGCCAGAAGCAAAAACGTTACTGCAAGTTCAAGTGAAGTTTCCTATGCGGAGTTGGATGGAGCAGAATTCGTCTACGGCATGCAGATTCAGGAGATCACGGAGAAAGGCCCCGTCTTCAAGCGTAGCATTTTTGATGGAGAAGGTCATGTGATCGGTTACGAAGAAGAACCAATTCAAGTCGAAGCGGATTCTACTATTATTTCCATCAGTCAGGTGCCACGTGCCAAGCTGACCCGAACAACCGAAGGATTGGAAGGTACAGAAAAAGGCCTTCTCCGTGTCGATGAGAATTACATGACGACAAGAGAAGGCGTATTCGGGGCAGGCGATGTAATAACCGGGGCCAAAACCGTTGTCCATGCAGTTGATGATGCGAAGAAAGCTGCTGATGCCATGGTGCGGTATATGGAAAGACTTTAAAAAATACAAATTTCTATTCTGACAAAATGACAATACTCCGAGGAAGAATTGAAGCATTATATCAAAGGAGTTTTGTCATTTTGTCATTCTATAATTTAAAAATTTTTAAATACGCTGGTAAATCTGAAATTTTAATTCGAGACTTGTGATAAACACTTTAGAAAGCATAGCCTGTAATACACTGCAGTATACAGGAAAGTATGTGTGTTGCCTTGCATCTGTACATGGAAGGCTTTATAATAAAAAATAGAAAAGATCTATAGGAGGAATCGCCCATGAAATACATCCGGCAGATG
>JAEEGL016559842.1_pt1 | contig 17824 bp, 13 predicted proteins | sample 9134231 | NCBI WGS metagenome assembly JAEEGL01 (sample SAMN16246548, study PRJNA631951) | gut metagenome | biome: gut microbiome; feature: rumen; material: fiber-attached | host: Bos | place: Iran: Karaj | collected 2018-10 | reverse complement strand
GTCATCGAGGCTGCCAAGGCCAACGACTATGAGGCTATCATCATTGCCGACCACGGTAATGCTGACAACGCCATCAATCCTGACGGCACACCAAATACTGCCCACTCACTGAACCCCGTGCCCTTCATCTATGTCACCAACAACAACAGTGCCACAGTGAAGGACGGTCGTCTGGCTGACGTTGCTCCCTCAATCCTGCACATCATGGGCCTGGAGCAGCCTGCCGACATGACGGGTGAGAATCTGATTCAGGACTAATCACTCCCCTCTATAAAATAGAACTTCCCTACTTGCCATCCGTTGTGCAAGTAGGGAAGTTTCTTTTCACTTATTATTAAATTAATTGTTTCCTTTATACTGGATAGCCAGCATGGTGAGGTCGTCACTCTGGTCGGCTTCGCCGGCAAAGAAGTGGACAGCAGCCATCATACGCTCGACAAGGGGCTCTGGCGAGACGTTTCCTGCTGCCACCTGTTCCTTGGCAAGTTCCATGAGGCGCTCGTCACCAAACTGCTGGTGGTAGATGTTCTCGGCCTCGTTCAAGCCATCGGTGTACAAGAAGAGGGTGGTACCCGGAGCGATAGTGGCTTGCTGGACGGTGAACTCCCACTCAGGGAAGACACCAATGGGCAGGTTAGGATCGCAGGCCAGCACCTCGACATGCTGTCCTATCAGCAACGGAGAATCGTGGCCGGCATTGCAGTAGGTAAGAACACCTGTGGGCAGGTCGAGAACACCCACAAACATGGTGACGAACATGTTCATATCGTTGCCCTCGCTCATGGACTCATTGAGAGCCTTGGCGATAATGTTAGGCAAAGGAATATGACTTGCTACATTGCGGAACAGCGAGCGTGCTACAGCCATGAACATAGAGGCGGGCACACCCTTGCCGCTGACGTCACCAATGCAGAAGAAGAGTTTCTCGTCACGCAGGAAGAAGTCGAAGAGGTCGCCTCCCACAGCCTTGGCAGGTTGCACCTGGCCGAAGATATCGACGTCGTTACGCTGCGGATAAGGCGGGAAAGTCTTGGGCAGCATAGACATCTGGATGGTGTGGGCTACATTCAGCTCACTCTCTATGGTGGCCTTCTCGGTCGTTGTTCGCTTCAGTTCCTCTGTATACTGTGCCAGCGACTGCTGCATCTGCTCGAAAGTATCGCGCAACTGATGTATCTCGTCACGGCTCTTCAATATAGGCAGCGGAGCCTGGAAATTTCCCTTAGCAACCTCCTTAACCGACCATGCCAGCATTCGGACGGGCATCACACCTTGTCGAATTAGATGATAGCCAACAAAAGACACAATGATGAGCGCAATGAAGATGAGGAAGAAGAGGAAACCGCCAAAAAGATATCCAATAATCTTAAAGGCAATGCTCGGCATCACTATAGCTACAGTCCAATGGCACTCATCAATGGCTTTATAGAATACAAAGCTTTCGCAGCCATCAATCATCATTGGTTCTGTATACAAATCATCCCAGTCCTGCGTTTCCCCTGCAACCATTTGACGGGCTAAATGCTGATAGGTGCTGTCGTTGCTCTCCTTGGCTTTCGTCAGGATGTTGCCTTTCACAATACGCTTGTTGTCAGGATGCGTCAAGTAATTGCCTTGCTGGTCAATCAAGAAGATGTAAAGGTCATAGTGTGACTGCCACTCTGCAGAGTCCTTCTTATGAAAAGTCGTGATGAAAAGGGAATCTCTGAGCAGGTCTTGAGACAAACTGGTCAAAGAGACGTCAACGCCCAAAACGGCTACCGTCTGACGATTCTTGTCACGTATCGGAACCATATAAGCTACTGTCGGCGTCTTCTCCTTGTTATTGCTGAAGAAGGGTTTCGACCAGTAGCCGCTATCTGCCTGCAAGGCTTCTGTAAACCACTCAGCATGCAGATAAGAATGATCAGCACCACCCAGTGACTCGACAACAATGGTACTGTCACGGCGTGAGGCATAGGGACAGAAGGCACGGCCCTTCTTGGGGTAGTAGTTCTCCTTGAAACTGATGCCACAACTGTTGATTTCCGGGTTTAGCTGGACCATACGCTCCATCAGTTTCAGCATCTTATCAGGATTATCCAAGTTTTCTTCTAACTGCGGCACTGTATTGACAGTAGCCACCTGGATATCGGAAGTGAAACGACGGACGCTCTGCCTCCGGTTGTCTGCCCAGTCATCGAGCATTTTCCCTAAAAAGAGGTATGTAGCCTCGTATCCTAAGTCAGACACGACAACGGCAGGAATACCCATCACGACAAACAAGACAAGCATAATGCGCCATGTCAGTCGTTTACCCAAAGACTTGGGATAGGGATTGGAGGACTTCCGAAAGAGTCGTTTTAGCCAATCTGGAATCACAGTAAACATATTTCTGGTTTAACCTCTGCCCTATCAAGAGAACTTGATAGTGCCCTGGATAATCTCCTGCTGGGGCTCAGAGCGCTGCTGCTGAGGGTCCTCGCCACTGGCCTGCTGGTAGATGCCATCCAATATCTCACGCGTACGCTTGTAGGTAGGCGTCTGCTCAACAGCAGAGATAACGTCGTCGTTGTCCAGGTCTTCAGAGCGGAACAGGAAGATATGTGGACGACGCTTGTAGCGCTTGTTAGAGGCATCGCCACCATAGAAGCGGTTACGACGGTCTTGCAACTGGGCTTCCTTCTCCTGCTCGGCAGCAATACGGGTCGCCTCCTCCTGCGTATTATGACGCTGACGATGACTGGACATGCCGTCGACACTGTCGATGCCGAAGCCAGTAGCAAGGATAGTCACCTTGACGCGCTTGCCTAACTCGGGGTCTGTAGCCAATCCCCACTTAATTTCGAAGTCATTGCCAAACTTACCCATGAAGTCGTTGACATCGTTCATCTCCTCCATCATGAGTGACTCCTTGCCATCCTTGCCACCCGAGAAAGAGATGCTCAACAGAATCTTCTTGGAGTTGAAGACATCATTCTCGTTGAGAAGGGGCGAGTTAAGAGCATCATCGATGGCCTTCTTGACACGTCCCTCACCTTCTCCATAGCCAGTAGACATGATGGCCACACCACCATCCTTCAGCACGGTCTTGACATCGTTGAAGTCAAGGTTGATGAGTCCGTGGACGGTGATGATTTCGGCGATAGACTTGGCAGCCACGCTCAGTGTGTCGTCAGCCTTACCAAAAGCATCGAGCACAGTCAGTTCTGGATAAATCTCACGCAGGCGTTCGTTGTTGATAACCAAGAGGGCATCGACATGCTTCTGCATCTCCTCGACACCATCGAGTGCCTGGTCTATCTTACGGTCACCCTCGAAACGGAAGGGGATAGTGACAATACCGACAGTAAGGATACCCATCTCCTTAGAAACGCGGGCAATAACAGGAGCAGCACCTGTACCCGTACCACCACCCATACCAGCAGTGATAAAAGCCATGCGAGTGCCGTCGCTGAGCACCTTTTTGATATCTTCCAGACTCTCCTCTGCAGCAGCACGAGCCTTCTCGGGACGGTTACCGGCACCAAGACCTTCCTTACCGAGCTGCAGATGAACTGGCACAGGCGAATCGTTGAGTGCCTGGTTATCGGTATTACAGAGTACGAAGGTGACATCGTGGATACCTTCGCGATACATGTGATTAACGGCATTACCGCCACCGCCACCAACACCAATCACCTTGATGATGCTGTTCTCCTTTTCGGGTTCTCCGAAGTCGAGCAATATATTGTTGTCCATACTATTTATTTTACTATTTGACGATTTACTATTTGACTATTTGACCATTGTCCAATAGCTTTATTCTTCTTCCTTCACGATTTCGGCAGCGGCCTTCTTCAGCCAGCGGCCGAACTTGCTGATAGGACTGTTGCGGCGGCGCTCCTCAGCCTCTTCACGGGCCTTGGCCTCAGCCTCCTCACGGGCAATGCGCTCCTCTTCCTCCTTCTTCTGACGGGCCTCTTCCTCGGCGCGACGAATCTCTTCAGCCGTACGGACTACACCAGCAGGTGTCTCCGTAGCCTGGCGGGCACGACGCTGCTCAGGGTTTTCATTGCCAGTCACTTTCTGCTGAGCGAAGAGGTCGCCATTGGGATCATAGTCGCCACCAGCACAGTTGATGTCGCCCTTAGCCAGCAGGCCGAGGACGGTATTCATGCGTCCATCGCGGGCTGTGACCTCAGGAATCTGCGAGGTAATAGTCTGTGTGACAAACTTGGCGATACGGATTTTATCAATGCGCGTATAGTTCTGGAATGCCTTCTCGATATTCTTCATATTCGAGCCGCCACCCGTCAGGATGATACCACCAAGGAGCTTGTCGCAGTACTCTTCAGGAACCTGACACCATACATTGGCAATGATTTCCTCCAGGCGTCCTTCGACAATCTCGACAAACTTGCGCATCTCCACCTGACGGTCTTGGTCGATAGAGTACTTGAGGTTGTTGTCTATATCATTGTTCTCGGTATAGGCACTACCATACTTATGGAGCATGCTCTCCGCGGTACGCTCTTCCATCTGGAGTGAGGCGATATCCTTGACGATGTTGCTGAAACCGAGAGGAATGACAGCGAGATGGCGCAGAATGTTCTTGGAATAGACACTGACGGTGGTCGTATCGGCACCCAGGTCTACCAGTGCACAGCCTGAACGGCGCTCAGCCTCGGTGAGTACACTGTCGGCAAGAGCAAGGGGTGCCAGATACATCTCGGCAACGTTGATGTCGGCATTCTCAAAGCACTTGTTGAGATTCTTATAGAACGTCTTACGTTGCAAGATATTAAGGAAATTACCCTCAATATGCTCGCAGGCTATACCAACAGGGTCGAGCTGGTATTGGGCATCAACCTTATACTCCTGAACAGCAGCATCGAGAATCTCCTGATCAGGGTAATTAACATTGCGGTTGGAGTCCATGAGCTCAATAACCATGTCTTGCGTAACAACAGTCTCAGCAGGCAGATCCTTCGCGATGACGTTGTGAATAGAGCGGATAGACTGGCCTGCAACACCCACATAAACTTGCGTGATGGCCGTCTTGAGTTGCTTCTGCAGACGATTGACGATGTTGGTCAAACTCTGAGCAGTCTTGTCGATGTTGTAAACCACACCCTTGCGGATGAATGATGAAGAATCCTCCTTGACGCATGCCAGCACCTGAATGCTGCCGTCGAGGTTCTTCTTACCCGCAATACCGGTCATCTTGGATGACCCTAATTCGATAGCTACGATAAAATCCTTTGGCATCTCTTACATATATTTAGTTTTTTCTCTTTTTGCAAATAATCTGGTTGTCGAACTCGACATTGATATAGGAGTACTTGTTCCAACCGGCCTTGGAGAGTCCGTATTTATAGAACTTCTCCAGACGTTCCAGTTTACGTTCAAGGTTAGACGGACTACCCAAGTAGACGATATGGTCGCCCACGCGAGGCACCATCTCTAAGGAACCGTCTGGCAACACATTAAGCTGTTCAACCTGATTGCCCCAAAGGGGTGAATTAAGGAGGAAACAGCCGATATCTCTCAGCACCTTTTGGGCATATTTCTGACGAATGGATCCTGTGGCTACTACAAGATTGCTGGCAAAATGGGTGTTCGGCATGATGTTGCCATGCTCGTCGACATAATAGTCGTCGCCATTGTCTGCCTTGACACGGATGACGGGCAAACGCTGGTCAATGACGATATTGACATGACCTGTCTGTGTCTTGAAGCACTGGGCATCCTTGACAAAGGGGTTCTTCTTCAGTTGCTCCTCGATAACGCGCACATCGACATGATCCATCTGGTCGCCGACAGGATAGCAGCGCGCACGCTGGAGCAGAACCTTGATTTCTTCCTTATCCAAGAAGCCCTTGACAGAACCATCCTCAATATGGATATTCACCTCACGACACATATTGATGGACTCGTCAGGGCAATTGAATGCCGTGACAGCCAGTAGGAGGTAGACAGCCAACAAGAGGTCTGCTAGGACGATTGCCGATTTTTTCCAGTTAATAGTCACAGTTCCAACGATGATAAGGGTTAGCGTTTCTCTTTCAGAATACGAGCTATCTCAGGCACTTGATTGTCAAGGTCGCCAGCACCGAGGACGATGAGTACGTCGAAAGTGTGCTGCTTGACATAGGAGAGCACATCGTCCTTGTTGATCATGTGCTTCTCGATACCTGGACGCAGATTGTCGTAGATAAGCGCCGACGTGACGCCCTCTATAGGCTGTTCACGAGCGGGATAAATCTCTGTCAGAATGACTTCATCCAACAGACTCAGCGCATCAGCGAAATCGTGGTAGAAATCGCGTGTACGGGTATACAGATGTGGCTGGAAGATAGCCGTTATCTTACGATTCTTATAGAGTTCGCGGATGCTGCGGGCACTCTGCAGAATCTCCTTGGGATGGTGAGCATAGTCGCTGAGGAACACCAATTCGTCGTTCTTGATCTTGAAGTCGAAACGACGCTCCACACCACTATAGGTCATCAAGCCTATGCGCAGCTCTTCGGCAGTACATCCTGCCAGCTGTGCCATCGCCATAGCAGCAATACCGTTCTCGATATTGATGGGTATGGGCTGACCCAGTTCGATGTTCTTGACATTCTCGATGGGCGACACGAAGTCGAAGGTGATTTCACCATTCTCGATGCGGATATTCTCTGCATGGAAGTCGCCCTCTGTCAGTGCATAGTCGTAGCGATGTACACCAGCGGGCAGATTCTCCTTCATCTCAAGGTCGCGGTGGATGATGAGTGCACCCTGAGGCTGGATGAGTTCGGTATAATGGCGGAAACTCTCCAGATAAGCCTCTTTTGTACCATAGATATCCAGATGGTCGGGGTCTGTCGACGTGATAACCGTCATGTAAGGACTCAGCCAGTGGAAGGAGCGGTCGAACTCGTCAGCCTCTATCACAACATAGTCTGAATCGGAAAGGATGTAGTTGGTGCCATAGTTCTTCGAGATTCCACCCAGGAAGGCGTTACAGTCCAGATGGCTCTGGTGCATGATATGTGCACACATTGTTGACGTCGTTGTCTTGCCATGCGTGCCAGCCACACACAGTCCCTTATGCTGACGGGTCAGTGTGCCCAACACCTGTGCGCGCTTCTGTATCTCGAAACCATTCTCGCGGAAGTAGACGAGTTCCTTATGGTCAGCAGGAATGGCTGGAGTATAGATGACGAGGCAGTTCTCTGGCTTACGACAGGTGTGAGGTATCTCGTCGACATTCTCTTCATAGTGGATGAGCATGCCCTCCTTCTCCAACTGACGGGTCAGCGTGCTTGGTGTTTTGTCGTAGCCGGCAACGACCAGGCCACGTTTGATGAAATAGCGGGCAATGGCGCTCATTCCTATGCCGCCAGCCCCTACGAAATATACAGCTTTAATATCTTTCAGTTCCATTGAATGTGTTGTTTTTTTACTGTTCTGCAAGTTTAATAACTTCCTTGGCGATGATGTCTGCTGAGTCGGGCAGTGCCATCTTCAGGATATTCTCACTGAGACTCTTCAACTTGTCGGCATCCTGTACGGTATCAATAGCCATAGGCAACAGCAGTTTTTCTGCCTCGCGGTCCTTGACATAGAGGGCTGCCTCCTTATTGACCAGTGCCAAGGCATTCTTGGTCTGGTGGTCTTCAGCCACATTGGGCGAAGGTACCAGAATGACAGGTACACCCAACAGACAGAACTCGCTGATGCTACCTGCTCCCGCACGACTGATAACGAGGTCTGCTGCTTTATAAGCGGCACCCATGTCGCTGATAAAGTCGGTGACTACCAGATTGTCGGGTTTGCAGTCCTTCAGACGCTCAGCAATCTCGGCACTGTAGTACTTACCCGTCTGCCAGATAAACTGGATGTTGCTATGTTGGCGGATAAGGTCGAGGTGCTTCAGGACACTCTCATTGATGGTGCGTGCACCCAGCGAACCACCCACCAACAGAATGGTCTTCTTCGCAGGATCAAGGTCAAAGGTCTTGACGGCTTCTTCACGTGTCATGGTGGTGTCGAGCAACTGTTGACGGACAGGATTTCCTGTCAGCATAATCTTCTCAGCGGGGAAGAAACGCTCCATACCCTCGTAAGCCACACAGATCTTGGCGGCTTTCGTGGCAAGCGTCTTGTTGGCCAGACCAGCATAGCTGTTCTGCTCTTGCAACAAGGTGGGTATACCCAACGCATTGGCAGCACCCAGTGCAGCACTGCTGGCATAGCCGCCAACACCTACAGCGACCTGTGGCTGGAACTGTCGCAGCAGTTTCTTAGCCATGCGCTTGCTGCGCAGATAGTCTATGGCCACACCGATATTGCCCAATTTCCACAGGGGGCGCAAGAAACCACGGATAGGCAGTCCTTCGATAGTGTAACCTGCAGCAGGTACACGTTGCATCTCCATACGTCCCTGTGCTCCGACAAACAGAATCTTTGCATCGGGGCGTAAGGCTTTAATGGCATTGGCGATAGACACGGCGGGGAAGATATGTCCACCTGTACCGCCACCGCTGATAATGACTCTTAACTCGTTACTCATACCTCTTTATATTCTTTTTCTTCTTTTTCTAATTTCTGCTTTGCCGAACGGCTGACACTCAAGATGGCACCAATATAGGCACAGTTGATGATTGTCGATGTGCCGCCCTTGGAGATAAGCGGCAACGGCTGACCGGTAACAGGCGCCAGACCAACGGCAACCATCATATTGAAAGTGGCCTGGATAACCAACAGCAGTCCTAAGCCCATAGCCAGGAATGCCGGGAAATTATTCTCACACCTGCTGGCAATACGTGCACAACGGTACAGCAGGAAGATGTACAGGCTCATAACGACAAAAGCGCCGATAATACCCAACTCTTCAATGATAATGGCATAGATAAAGTCTGAGAAAGCCTGTGACAGGAAGTCGCGCTCTGTACTCTGGCCGGGGCCCTTGCCGATGACACCACTCGACACAATGGCGATATTGGCATGAGCTACCTGTGCATCCTTGTCAAGGTCATATTCCTGGGGGGAGGGTTTGGGCTTGCCAAACTTCATGATACGACTCTTCCACGTGTCAGCGCGATGGAACATCTTCTCAATGGCATTCTTTTTCTTGGGCTGCTGTTCCTCAACGACCTGCTCGGTCTGTGCCAGCTGTGCCTCTTCGACATTGTTGTCGTGACCAACCAGCATAACCATGGAGAGGACAAAGACAACGAAGACGATGATGATGCCTGCCAACTTTGCCAACTGACGGATAGGAACCAGACCAATGAACATCATCAGATAGACCACAGCAAAGAGCATGGCAGCAGTTGACAAGTTCTCCAGGCCAATAAGGAAACAGGCTGGTATCGTGATACGCATAATCCATTTGAAGGTGTTCTTGTCAGCACCATCTTCGCGTTGCATGGCTGCCAACACCTGAGCGACAGCCAGCACAATGGTTCCCTTGGCTATCTCGGAAGGCTGGAAGGTAAAGCCGAAGAGACTGATCCAGCGTCCGGCATCGCCCACCTTGGTTCCTGCCAGCAGTACCCATAGGAGGGTAACGGCAGACAGAAGTATCAAGAACGGAGTCATCAGTTTGAAGTAACGACAAGGAATATTCAAGGTGACAATGGCTACTATCACCCCGACTAGAATGGTTCCGGTATGATAGACGATAGGACCAATATAATTCTGGCTCTTATAGGTGAGTCCACTGGATGCGGAGAACACCTCGACGATGCTCACCATACAGAGGAAGAAGAAGATCATCCAGACAACCTTGTCTCCCTTGAAGATATTTCCTATTTTCTTATTCACCGTTCTATTGGACTATTGGACTATTTACTATTGGACTATTTATAGAGCGCGGGCCAGTTCTTTAAACTGTTCGCCACGGTCTTCCATATTCTTAAAGAGGTCGAAGCTGGCACAGCAGGGCGACAGCAACACCGTCATGCCCGGTTCTGCCATCTCGTAGCAGGCCTGAATGCACTCTTTCATGGAGTGGGTGTCACGCACAGGGTTGCCCAGCGCATCGAAGTTGTCGTGCAACTTCTGGTTGTCAGCACCGAGATACACTAGTCCGGCACACTTCTCCTTGACCAATGGCTTGATGGGGTCGTAGTCGTTGCCCTTATCCTTGCCACCGATGATGAGAATGGTCTTGGTCTTCATCGATTCCAGCGCATACCAGCAAGCATCGACATTGGTGGCCTTGGAGTCGTTGATATACTGCACACCACGGACGGTGCACACCTTCTCCAGTCGATGCTCTACACCGGGGAAGTCGCCAAGCGACTGACGAATGATGTCCTTCTTGATGCCCGCAATATTGGTAGCTATACCTGCTGCCAGCGAGTTATAGATGTTATGCTTACCCGTCAGACTCAGTGCCTCCTGCTCCATATTGAAGGGCTCCGGCTGCTCAATGGTGTACTGGCCTGCCTCGATATAACCGATAGAACCTTTCTCCTTCAGTTCAGAGAATGGGTACTGGATAGCCTGAATATCGTACTTCTCCAACTCCTTCTTGATGATGGGGTCGTCGTTCCAGTAGATGAAGGCATCCTGTGGCGTCTGGTTCTGTATGATGCGCATCTTAGCATCGACATAGTTCTGCATCTTGAAATCGTATCTGTCCAGATGGTCGGGCGTGATATTCAGCAGAATGGCGATGTTGGCACGGAAATCGTACATGTTATCCAGCTGGAAAGAACTCAGCTCAATGACATAGTAGGCATGAGGGTCTTCAGCCACCTGAAGTGCTAGTGAGTTACCGATATTGCCTGCCAGACCGACATCATAACCAGCATTCTTGAAGATGTGATAGATGAGTGATGTCGTAGTTGTCTTACCATTAGAACCGGTAATACAAATCATCTTAGAGTCAGTATAGCGTCCGGCAAACTCTATCTCACTGATAATACCAATGCCACGTTCCTTGATTTTAACAATCATAGGAGCAGTATCAGGAATACCAGGACTCTTAATAACCTCGTCGGCAGCGAGAATCTTCTCCTCGCTATGCTGTCCTTCCTCCCAGACGATCTGGTGGTCGTCGAGTATTTTTTTATACTTGTCGCTAATCTTCGACATGTCACTAACAAACACGTCGAAACCTTCTTTCTTTGCGAGTACAGCAGCTCCTGCTCCGCTCTCGCCTGCTCCTAATACAACTATCTTGCTCATCTTACTTTCAGTGTTATAATCGTTAATGCTGCTAATATAATGCTGATAATCCAGAAACGAATGGTAATCTTCGACTCATGGAACGGACGGTGCGGCCAACCTTTAAGGATATAGGTGCTGGTGGCATCGAGCTGTGAGTCCAGACGACGGAAGGTGTCGTGGATAGGCGTGGCACGGAACACACGTACACGCTTGCCCTTTTTCTTCTGTATCTTAAACCACTGGGTCTGGATGATGACACTCAAACTCTCAATAAAGAAGATGCCACACAGGATGGGAAGCATCAGCTCCTTATGGATGATGACCGCACAAACGCCAATGATACCACCGATGGCCAGCGAACCCGTATCGCCCATGAAGACCTGTGCAGGATAGGCGTTATACCACAGGAAGCCAACCATGGCACCGACGAAGGCTGCCAAGAAGACTACCAACTCCTGCGATTGCGGTATATACATAATGTCGAAATAGGCTGCATAGACAATATGCGATGATACGTAGGCGAAAATGGCCAATGCCACACCGACAATAGCCGAGTTGCCAGCACACATACCATCCATGCCATCGTTCAGATTGGCACCATTCGATACCGCTGTCACCACGAAGATGGTCATAAAGACGAAGAGTATCCAACCAGCTGCCACCTTGTATTTGCCGCAGAACGACATCACGTCTGAGTAGTTCAGATTGTGGTTCTTGATGAATGGAATGGTGGTCTTCAGCGACTTGACAGCCTCTGGCTGGTGCTTAATGACAACCTCCTTATTCTGTTGAGGTACAGAAACATTCTCACGAACTACAGCATCGGGACTTAACCACAGCGTCAAGCCGACAATAAAGCCGATAGACAACTGACCGATAATCTTATAGCGACCCTTCAGACCATCCTTGTTCTTTCGGAATATCTTGATGTAGTCGTCCATAAAGCCCAGGAATCCCAGCCATACCGTTGTAGCAATCATCAACAACAGATAGATATTGCGCATACGACCCAACAGGATGACAGGCACCAGGATAGACACGATAATGATAATGCCACCCATAGTGGGTACACCCTTCTTCTCCACGCCAAAGGGGTCGATACTCGGGTCACGGGCTGTCTCCGAAATATTGCGGCGCTTCATCCACTTGATGAAGTACTCACCGAACCATGCCGATATCAGGAGCGACATGATAAGGGCTAACAGCGCACGAAACGAGATGTACGACCAGATATGGGAACCTGGTATGTTGAACTGCTCAAGGAATCTGAAGATATAGTATAGCATATTCTATTCGTTATTTCGTTATTACGCTTGGAAAATTTCTCTTACTACCTCACGGTCGTCGAAGTGGTGCTTGACACCCTTGATTTCCTGATAGTCCTCGTGTCCCTTGCCGGCAATAAGGATGACATCACCCTTTTCGGCCATCATACAGGCAGTACGGATAGCCTCCTTGCGGTCTACAATGCTGACGACTTTCTTCATCTGTTTCTGGTCGAGACCTGCCAGCATGTCGTTGATAATATCCTGGGGCTCCTCAAAACGAGGATTGTCAGAGGTTATAATGACACGATCGCTCTGCTTGACAGCCTCTTTAGCCATCAGCGGACGCTTGCCCTTGTCGCGGTTGCCGCCAGCACCACAGACGGTGATAATCTTTCCCTGTTTACCCTCCATAACTTCATGGATGGCGTTGAGCACATTCTCCAGCGCATCGGGGGTGTGGGCATAGTCAACAACGGCTGTTACTCCTTCCTCTGAACGGATGGGCTCCAGACGTCCTGCCACGCTTTTCAGCGTGCTGAGAACCACAAGGATGTCTTCTGGTTTCTTACCCAGCATGACAGCAGCACCATAGACAGCCAACAGGTTAGAGACATTGAACTTGCCGATAAACTGCACGCCAACCTCCTGACCATTGATATCCAGATACATACCTTCAAAGTGGCACTCGATGATACGGGCACGGAAGTCGGCCATGCGCTGCACGGAGTAGGTCTTCACCTGAGCCTTGCAGTTTTGCACCATCACGCTGCCGTTCTTGTCATCAGCATTGGTAATGGCAAAAGCGTCCTTTGACAGTCCGTCGAAGAATGCCTTCTTGGCGTCACGATAGTTCTCAAAGGTTTTATGATAGTCCAGGTGGTCGCGCGTCAGATTGGTAAACAGTCCACCGGCAAACGTCAGTCCACCAATGCGCTGCTGGGCAATAGCATGACTGGAGCACTCCATAAAGGCATATTCACAGCCTGCCTCCACCATCTGGTGCAACAGCTTGTTCAGTTCTATGGGGTCCGGAGTAGTATGGTCGGCAGGAATAGGCTCTCCCTCAATGTAGTTGCATACCGTAGAGAGCAGACCGCACTTATGACCAAACTTACGGAACATATTATATAATAAGGTGGCAATAGTCGTCTTGCCGTTAGTGCCAGTGACACCCACCAACTTCAAATGCTGGGAGGGCTCACCATAGAACACGGTAGCCACTGGTCCTACGGCAGCTTCCGTAGAAGACACCTGCACATAAGTCACTCCTGCAGCGGGTTCCTCAGGCATATCTTCACACAGCACAGCCACAGCACCCAGCTCTAAAGCCTTGGGGATAAAACGGTGACCGTCTGTTTGTGTACCCTTGATAGCGACAAAGAGGTGCCCCTTCTCTATCTTACGAGAGTCAATGTTTACTCCCGTAATGTCTACTTCGGCATTACCAACAATGGTAATAGGCTTCACATACTTCAGTAGTTCGGTTAGTTTCATATACCTTATTATATTTATATACTTACTTTTATTCTAATGTCAATACACATTCACTATTGGCTACCACACTGCTGCCTGCTGACAGACTCTGGCGTTTCACCTTACCACGACCCTGCAACTTGACACGCAAGCCGTAGGTCTCTAACAGATAGACAGCATCCTTAGCACCCATACCCGTTACGTCAGGAATGGTCGTGTCGCTAACCTTAACCTTCGACAGCGCTACACCATCATGGCGACGTTCTGCATTGCCCCAGATGGGGTTGCCGTTGGCATAACTGCCGCTCCAGTGGTTGTTGGTCTTGATACCCAGTCCTGAGAGTACCTGACTGGCAGCAGCAATATTGCCTTTCTTCACGTCAGGAATGACAACAGAGTGCTCATCATGGGCATCCTCTGCACTCAGTCTTAGGTGACGAGCCATTACACCTTCAGCAATATGATGGAAAACGACACCACTCATACCACCACCAGATGCTGGCAAACCAGTTTTCTTGATACAGACAATACACGTGTACAGTGGGTCGTCTGCTGGGAAGAAGCCAGAGAACGAGAGCCAATAGCGGGTGGTACCTGAATGGTAGCTACCATGCTGGTCGGCAACCTGTGCCGTTCCCGTCTTTCCTGCCACCTTAAACCTGGGTGAACCAGCCTTTTTGCCAAGGCCCTGACTGACGACATGCTCCAGAATGGTCTGCATGGTCTTGATAGCCTGAGGCTTGGCTATACGCTCTTTGATTACCTCTGGTTGGAACTCAGTGATGGTCTCACCATTCTTCACAATCTTCTTGACAAAGCGTGGACGCATCATCTTTCCGTTGTTGGCAATGGCATTATAGAAAGTCACCGTATTGATAGGTGCTATCTGCGTCTCATAACCGATTGACATCCACGGCAGTGCCGTCTTACTCCAGTTCTCATACTGGCCACGCTTGTTCTTTTGAGGCATGCGGATGCGCGGAGGCAGATAACCTACCAACGGCAGCTTCAGGTCTTCATGGATACCCACGCGGTAGAGTCCCTTGACATAGCGCTCAGGCTCCTTGCCATAGTATGTGTCGATGACATGACTGACACCAATGTTAGAGCTGACCTCCAAGGTGCGGGCCACGTTGATGTCGCCATAACCGCCACGACGCCAGTTGTGGTCTTTCATCGGACGACCATGCATATCTCTTACGCCACTACCTGTATGGATGACATAGCTGGTATCTACGACACCATCATCCAGTGCCACGAGGAAGGATGCCACCTTGAAGACGGAACCAGGCTCACAGCGATAGCTGATGGCACTGTTTACGGCTTCTGCATATTGGTAGTTCTCAGGTTTGTCACCCATACGCATCATGTTGACGATTGCTTTCACATCGCCAGTCTTTACCTCCATCAAGATAGCTACACCCATCTCACCATTGACCAGTTTTAGCTCATCAATCAGTGCACGCTCAGCAATATCCTGCATATTCACATCGATGGTAGTGACAATATCAGCACCATCGACAGGCAGCAGGACGGGAATATTCATGTATTTGTTCAGAATCTTGCGGCGGCCAGTGATACCGGGTGTACCACGCAGGATGGAGTCGTACGACAACTCAAGACCATAATAGGCAGAGTCCTTGGCACCATACAAGCCACCAATGGTACGCTTGGCCAGCGTAGAGAAGGGACGATTGCGGGAGTTGAAGATCTCTTCCGTGAAACCGCTCTTATTCTTCGACATATTAAAGAAGGGCAACTTCTTCACCTCCATATAGGTGTTATAGTCTATGCGCTTGGGCCAGATGTTACACCAACGCGAACCCATCTTCTGCTGTCCAGTCTTCTTGTCGTAGACCATCTTGTGGCGACCAGCTTCCAGAATGGTTTTAAACTCTTCTGCCGTGCGCGTGGGAAATATATTGTGTAAACCCTCGCAGACAGAGTCCAGCTTGTCCAGCCATAACGAGTCATCTTCAAAACCTGAAGCCTGGAAGTCCATGTAGATCTTATACTCAGGAATAGACGTCGCCATCAACTGTCCGTCACTACTGAGGATATTGCCACGGTTAGGCTTGACGACCACACTGTCTCTCTTCAATCGTCCAGCCACTTCCGTCCAATACTGTTTCTGAGCAGTCATAATATAGAAGGCCTTGCCAATGACGGCAATTCCAACGAGTGTCAGCACCAAGGCTATCGCCATATAGCGCGGCATCACTTTGCTATTATCAAACTTGCTCATTCCGGTACTTCTATAATAAAGGGAGGCTGGTCTGCCTGATGCAGCAGCGAGTCCTTGTTCTGTTTCAAGATATCCAATACCCTACTCTCACGACATTTCTCTGTCAGACGACTCGACGAGCTCAGTGCCCTGAACTTAGCGTCCTTCAGCTGCTGTTCCATCTTGTCAATGGTCAGCATATCCTGCTGGCACTGGTAGCGGAAAGCCACATATACGATAGAGAAAGCTACTATCAAGACAAACAGCCATATCTGCGAACGAACCATCTCAGAAGTTAGCAGGTCACCACCAAGAATGGTGCGCAAGTTCAGCTGTGAAGAAGGTTTGGGGTCTTCCTCACTCACCGTTTCTTTGATTTTCTTCAACGTCTCTGTAAGGTCATGTTCCTCTTGCCCGGCTTCAGCGGGTGTCGAAGGAACACTGCCCTCTGGGAGAAGTTCTTCTTTTATCTGTTCGTCAGCCATATTGTCTGTGTTATATTTTTTCTGCTATGCGGAGCTTGGCGCTACGACTGCGCGGATTCTCTGCCTGTTCTTTTTCGCTGGGTACGATAACCTTGTTGCTTATCAGTTTGAAAGGAGACTGGAAACGTCCGAAAAAATCTTGTTCCACCTTTCCATCTGCATTGCCCGATTTCATCACGTTCTTCACGATGCGGTCTTCCAGCGAATGGTAGGTGATAACACTGAGTCGACCACCTTTTCCCAGCAGACGGGAGGCACCCTTCAACATCTCTCGCAAGGCATCCATTTCATGGTTTACCTCGATGCGCAAGGCCTGGTAGATTTTGGCCATGTCCTTCTTCCACTGACTGTTCGCGCTGTCCGCATCGATACCCAGAACCTGTAGCAGCTGACCTGTCGTCTCAACACGTCCCTGCTGACGGGCTTTTACGAGCTTCTTCGCTATTCGACGGGCGTCTTTCAGTTCACCATAGAGGTAGAGCACGTCAGCCAGTTGTTCTTCGCTATAGTCGTTCAGCACGTCTGCAGCCGTCTTTCCTGCGCGGTTGTTCATGCGCATGTCCAGGGGGGCATCGTAGCGGAACGAGAAACCACGGGTCTCGTCGTCAAAGTGGTGGCTCGACACGCCAAGGTCGGCCAGCAGTCCGTCAATATGCTCCACCCCGTAGTACTGCATCCAGTTCTCTATATATCTAAAGTTGCTGCGCACAAAGGTGAATCTATCATCGTTGACGATATTTTTCTCCGCATCAGCATCCTGATCGAAGCTATACAGATGTCCCTTAGCACCCAGTCGGGAGAGTATCTCCTTTGAGTGACCGCCGCCACCAAAGGTTACATCCACATAAATACCATCGGACTGGATGCCCAGACCGTCTACACTCTCCTTCAAGAGCACAGGTACATGATATGTCTCCACTGTGGTTATCATTAACTCTCAACTATCAACTCTCAATCGTCAACTAGCGTGTCTTCACCCATCAGTTCCTCCAGTGCCTGACTGAAATCTGCTGGGTTCATCTGGCTCTTTTCCGCCTGCTGACTACTCCAAATCTCAATCGTATCGCCCATACCCACAAACTTAATGTCTTGTTCGATTCCTGCCATACGCAGATAACGTTTGGGAATCAGGAAACGACCATTACCATCGAGTGTCAGCAATTCTACCTCGCTTACGAACTGACGGAATACCTGTTGGTGCTGCTTGTTCCAGCGGTTCAGACGCTGGCGCAAAGCATCCATCTGTT
>JAEEGL015872532.1_pt1 | contig 17824 bp, 14 predicted proteins | sample 9134231 | NCBI WGS metagenome assembly JAEEGL01 (sample SAMN16246548, study PRJNA631951) | gut metagenome | biome: gut microbiome; feature: rumen; material: fiber-attached | host: Bos | place: Iran: Karaj | collected 2018-10 | reverse complement strand
GAGCCAACACCAACTAAAAGATGAGTTCTTAAGCCAGCGCTTCTTCCTCTTTTTTCTCTTTCAATACCGATTGCACCACATAAAATAACACAAAGCACTAAAGCTATTGCGCATAAAATAAAATTACCGATTGGCCATTCGCCAACATACCACTCGCTCAACTTATCAGCGAGGACTTGATCTATTGTTTTCATGCTTAAAATTATATTATTTTTATATATTTAATACAAGTTTTGTAGATTAATTGAATTTTTCTATATAAAAAGAACTATCTTACGATAGCTCCTTTTGGTATTCAAGTAGTTAAAACTATTTGATGATTTCAGCAACAGTACCAGCACCAACTGTTCTACCACCTTCACGGATGGAGAATTGTGTACCTTTTTCGACTGCGACTGGGTGAATTAATTCAACTGTGAATGTAACGTTATCACCTGGCATGACCATATCTGTTCCTGCAGGAAGTGTGATTGTACCAGTGATATCTGTTGTGTGGAAGAAGAATTGTGGTCTGTAGTTGCTTAAGAAAGCTGTATGTCTACCACCTTCTTCTTTTGTAAGAATGTAGCATTGGCAGGTGAATTTTGAATGTGGAGTGATTGATCCTGGTTTTGCTAAGACTTGACCACGGATAACTTCATCTCTTGCGACACCTCTTAATAAGACACCAGCATTATCGCCTGCTTCGGCGTAATCAAGTGTTTTTCTGAACATTTCGATACCAGTAACAACTGAACTCTTTGTTGGTCTAATACCGACGATTTCAACTGGGTCACCTAATCTGACTTGGCCTCTTTCAACTCTACCTGTAACAACGGTACCACGACCTGTAATTGTGATAACGTCTTCGATAGGCATTAAGAATGGTTTATCAACATCTCTTGTTGGATCTGGGAAGTATGAGTCAACAGCATCCATTAATTCAAGGATTGCTTTTTCTGCTTCTGGATCACCATCAAGAGCTTTTCTTGCTGAACCACGGATGACTGGAATTTCATCACCTGGGAAGCCATATTTATTTAATAAGTCTCTGACATCCATTTCGACTAAGTCGATTAATTCTGGGTCATCAACTAAATCTGTTTTGTTTAAGAAAACACAGATATATGGAACACCAACTTGTCTAGCAAGTAAGATGTGTTCTCTTGTTTGTGGCATAACACCATCTGTAGCAGCAACGACTAAGATAGCACCATCCATTTGTGCAGCACCTGTAATCATGTTTTTAACATAGTCTGCGTGCCCTGGACAGTCAACGTGAGCATAGTGTCTTTTTGCTGTTTGGTATTCGATGTGAGCTGTATTAATCGTAATACCTCTTGCTTTTTCTTCTGGAGCTGCGTCAATTTGATCGTAGTCCATGACTTTTGATAAGCCTGCTTTTGCAAGAACGTGTGTGATAGCTGCTGTTAAGGTTGTTTTACCATGGTCGACGTGGCCGATGGTACCAATGTTCATATGGACCTTACTTCTATCAAATTTTTCTTTTGCCATAAAGTAATTTTTCCTCCTAATTATTAAATAGCTTTGCAATGAAAATATTTTATTAAATTTTCTTTAGTTAATCAATAAATATCTAAAGATATATATTGAATTAATTTTTACTTAGCGCCACCCACTTTTTTGATGATTTCGTCTTGAATGAATCTTGGACATTCACCGAAATGATCAAATGACATTGAGTAGCTTCCTCTACCTTGAGTAAATGATCTTAAATCAGTAACGTAACCGAACATTTCTGAAAGTGGAACTTCGGCTTCGACGATTTTTGCATTTCCTCTTTGGCTTTCACCAGTCATATTACCTCTACGTCTTGAAATATCACCAATGACGTCACCATAATATTGTTCTGGAACTGTGACTTCAATCTTCATAATTGGTTCTAAGATGACTGGGTCACACTTTTTAGCTGCTTCTTTTAAAGCCATACTTGCAGCAATCTTATAGGCTGCTTCACTACTATCAACATCATGGTAAGAACCATCATGTAATGTAGCTTTAATGTCAATAACTGGATAACCAGCGATTAAACCTCTTTGAAGAGCATCGACTAATCCATCTTGAGTTGGCTTAATATATTCTTTTGGAACTGTTCCACCAACAACAGCATTGACGAATTCAAATCCTTTGCCTGGATTTGGTTCAAAGTCAATAATGACGTGACCATATTGACCTCTACCACCTGATTGTCTGATATATTTACCTTCACAATCGCCTTCACGTCTAATTGTTTCTCTATATCCGACTTGTGGTTTACCAACATTGACTTGAACATTGAATTCTCTTCTTAATCTATCAACGATAATATCAAGATGTAATTCACCAACACCAGCGATAATTGTTTGACCACTATCTTCTGATGTATGAACTTTAAATGTTGGATCTTCTTCAGCAAGTTTTGCTAAAGCGATACTCATTTTTTCTTGGTCGCCTTTTGTTTTTGGTTCAACAGCTTCTTCAATAACTGGTTCTGGGAATTCCATCTTCTCTAAGACGACTCCAACACCTTCTTGACAAAGTGTTTCACCTGTTGTGGTATTTTTAAGACCAATAATTGCACCAATTTCACCAGCGTGAAGTGCTTCAACTTCTTCTCTGTGATTTGAATGCATTAAAACTAAACGACCAATTCTTTCTTTAATTCCTTTGTTTGTGTTTTCAACATAGCTTCCTGATTTAAGAACACCTGAATAAACACGAACATAAGCTAAACGACCAACATATGGATCAGTAGCAATCTTGAATGCTAAACCAACCATTGGTTGATTGTCTGCTGGAACACATGAGTATTCCTCACCATTTTCTTTATTACCTTTTGCAGGAGTAATATCAAGTGGTGATGGGAGGTAATCAATAACACCATCAAGTAATAATTGAATACCTTTGTTTTTATAAGCAGAACCACAGAATACTGGGTGGAATTCACCGCTAATTGTGGCTTTTCTGATGACTGCTTTGATTTCTTCTACGCTTGGATCTTCTCCATCTAAGACTTTCATCATGAAATCATCATCAAATCCTGCTAAATCTTCGATTAATTCCATTCTAAGAAGTTCAACTTTATCAGCATATTCTTCTGGCATTGGAATTAATTTTGGGTTATTTGGATCAGTGAAATCCCATGCTTCTCTTTTAATAATATCAATGACACCTTTAAGTTCACTTGATATTCCGATTGGGATTTGAACTGGTTTTGCATTAGCGCCTAATTTTTCTTGAATTGATTTCCAACTCATTTCAAAATCTGCACCAATTGCATCGAGTTTGTTAACAAAGACAATTCTTGGAACTCCATATTTTGTACCTTGTCTCCAAACTGTTTCGGTTTGTGGTTCAACACCGTTTTTACCATCAAGAACTGTAACAGCACCATCAAGAACTCTAAGTGAACGTTCAACTTCAACTGTGAAGTCGACGTGCCCTGGAGTGTCGATAATATTTAATCTATGTTCTTTCCAGAAACAAGTTGTGGCAGCACTAGTAATTGTGATACCTCTTTCTTGTTCTTGAACCATCCAGTCCATGGTGGCAGCACCTTCGTGTGTTTCACCAATTTTATGAATCTTATGTGTGAAATATAAGATACGTTCTGTACAGGTTGTTTTACCGGCATCAATGTGAGCCATGATACCAATATTTCTGGTATGTTGTAAGTCGTACTCTCTAGCCATAAATTCGACCTAAATTACCATTTATAATGTGCGTAAGCTTTGTTAGCTTCAGCCATCTTGTGAACGTCTTCTCTCTTCTTAACGGAAGCACCTGTTCCATTAGCAGCATCAATGATTTCGTTACAGAGTTTATCTTCCATTGATTTTTCTTTTCTAAGTCTTGAATAGTTAACTAACCATCTTAAACCTAAAGTAACTTTTCTTTCTGGTGAAACTTCAGTAGGAACTTGATAGTTTGCAGCACCAATTCTTTTTGTCTTTAATTCGACTTCTGGCATGATGTTGTTAATAGCTGTGGCGAAAACGTCCATTGCTGGTTTTCCTGTTTTAGCTTCAATTTTGTTGAAAGCACCATATAAAATGTTTTGTGCTGTGCCTTTTTTACCATCAAGCATAATTTTGTTAATTAATCTTGTGACTAATTTTGAATTATAAATTGGATCTGGTAAGACATCTCTTTTAGCTACACTTCCTTTTCTTGGCATAGTCCGTCTCCTCCTTATTCTTCATTACCTTTTGGTTTCTTAGTACCATAAAGTGATCTACCTTGTCTACGTGATTCAATACCTGCGCAGTCAAGTGTTCCTCTGATAATATGGTATCTAACACCTGGAAGGTCCTTAACTCTACCGCCACGAATCATGACTGTTGAGTGTTCTTGTAAATTGTGTCCTTCTCCTCCGATATATGCTGTAACTTCATATCCGTTAGAGAGCTTAACTCTTGCGTATTTTCTTAAAGCTGAGTTAGGTTTTTTAGGTGTCATTGTGCCGACACGGGTACAAACACCTCTTTTTTGTGCACTATTTTGATTTCTTTCTTTTTTATTTAAAGAATCGAATCTTTTTAATAATGCAGGTGATTTTGACTTGAATGTAGGTTTTGTTCTACCTTGTCTAACTAATTGATTAATAGTTGGCATTCTTTTCTCTCCTTTTATACACACATTTCCTGGTGTATCATACTACTTACTAAAAAATAAAACTTTTCAGTCGCTTCAATAATATACATTATTGTAAATAGGCTTGCAAGCATTATTTTTAAAAATTTTACACACCCGGGTTTGTGAGTTAAACTAAAGTAAATTTTCCTTTTGTTATCGTCAATTAGAAAATGTAGTTTTATGGCGGACGAAAATGTTGGTATTTAGCGGCTTCCTTCTATTAAATAATCTATTAATATAGATTAAATAAAAAGGTGAATCTACCCGAAGATAAACCCACCTAGTTTTGCTTGTGAAAGCAATTTGCTAATTATTTCAATATTTCATTAAATTTTTTAATAATTTTTTTCCAATCAACACTGAACAAGAATACTCTTTGATCATTAAAGTAAATTTCATTATTATTGTCATTTAATAAATAATAAACCACAAATGTATCAACTCCGTTGAAAAACAACAAATCTTCTTTATTAAACTTTTCATCCGTATGACCAACAATAATTAATGTTTTTCTTTCTGTAAAACTGTATTTTGAATTATCATTAAATACATCCAATAAAGATTCCATATTTTCTCTATTGATTTTTTCATCATAAAAAATAACATATCTTCTTTTCATAACTTCAAAGCATTCAAAAGAACAATCTATTTTTTTAATTAACGGGTACTCATTTATCAATTTATCTTTAATAACCATAATTTTTCGTATTATTCAGTTAAGCCTATTTTGATAACTGAATAACTTCTCCTTTCTAGGCTATAATTTCTATATGCTGTGTACCTTATTTGGTCCACCCAAATTATAAATATTACCGCCGTATTTCATAACATTTGACACATAATATAAAATCTTGTTTAAATTGAGAAGTCTTTTTATTATATATGTCACTTACGTAGATCCTCCATCAAGCTATCTACACTATTATATCCCTTAAATTTTCCAGGATTTTTTGACATTTTCTCAACTTCATTTAAAGCTAAAAGAGTCTTTTGGTTTGGTATATCTGCTTTCAATTCAAAAGGAATGCTATTTGTTCTAATTACTTGATTATAAAATAAACTAATAGCTGCCGTTGGTGTAATACCTAAACTTGCAAAAACTGCTTCAGCACTTTCCTTAATTTTATCATCAATTCTAACATTAATATTGGCCATTTTTTTCACCTCCAACTATAAAAATTGTAAAACAATGTGTAGTCACTGTCAACACAATAGAGGCAAAAAATTATTATGCAAAAATACCCTACTACACTATCCTTTCAAATATAACGAAACGATTTTTTTAGCATTCAATTTTAATTTTTGACATTCCTTTTTTGCTGGTTTCTTTATATCCTTTTTGAAGATCTTTTCCTGTTTCAAACATCGTTTGAACAATATCATCAAAATTAATCTTTGAAGTTTCATAATTTATGACCGCAGCAAGACTACATGAATTTATTGCTTTTAAAGCGAATATTGCATTACGCTCAATACAAGGAATTTGAACATATCCTTCAATTGGATCACAAGTTAAACCTAAAGAATGTTCTAAAGCAATTTCAGAAGCTTGTGCAATTTTTTCATTATCATATCCTAAAGCATGCATTATTAAAGCAGCTCCCATTGAAGCAGCACTACCAATTTCAGCTTGACAACCTCCTACTGCTCCACTAACAGTAGCATTAGTTTTAATTAATTTTCCAATTAATCCAGCAACTAAAAGACCTTCTAATATCTTTTCTTCTTTTATATTATTTAATCTTAAATATTCAATGCATCCAGGAATAACACCTGAACTTCCACAAGTTGGTGCTGTAACAACTATTCCTCCACTTGCATTTTCTTCTGAAGCGGCATAAGCGTAGGCCATTACCATTTGATCATTTTTTGTTCCAATTCTAATTGTAGATTTGGAATTCTCTAATAAATATTTTGCTTTTCTTTCAACTTTAAGTTTTCCTGGTAAGATTCCTGAAGCATTTAAACCTCTAGAAACACATTCATCCATTACTTTTAAAACATTTTTAATATAATTTAAAATGTCTTTATCTTCATGATCTAAAACATATTCATATAAAGATAAATTCTTTTCTTCACATATTTCTAAAATGTCTTCAAGCTTATCTTCTTTATATATATGATTCTTTTTAGAGTGCGAACATAGTTTTTCTACAACTGTTCCTCCTCCAATTGAATAAAATCTTCTATGAACTTTAGATTCATCAGCTAAAACGATATCAAAATCTAATGTATTTGGGTGAGGTGTTGGGGTATTTATATCATAATCAACTTCAACATCAAATTTTTTAAGTTTATCTTTAATTATTTTATCTGTTAAATGACCTCTACCAGTTAAAGCTAAAGAATTATATAAAGTGACCTTAATACTTTTTATATTTTTATAATCTTTTAATATAGTGTCTACAGCAAAAGATGGTCCAATTGTATGAGATGAACTTGGGCCATTACCAATTATATAAATGTCTTTTAAAGATTCCATCGTTAAAATTATAGATTAAAAGAAGTTTAGTATCTATAAAATAGTTTTTTATACCCAAACAAACAATTGTTAATATTTTCTTACTGTAATTAGAGATTATTGCAAATTACGTTATCTGGGTTATTAATTATCTACAGATATTTATTAACTTCGGTTTGTAATTGCTATAAGGATATATTCGTTGGCATTTTTTGAACCTCATCATAAAGATTTCTACTTATCAAAGGAAATTCAAAAACATTCATTCCAATAGCTAATGCATCGTTTAGGTGCACCGAATTATTTAGTTCTTGAATTATGCTTGGCTCGTATGTGGCAGAGTTTCTTTTGGCCAATTCTCTCAAAACAATGCATTTTTCATAAATTGTAAAGTTTGATATATTAATATTCAAATTATACGTGCTGCTCAAAGCAGATAAGAAATTATTAGCCAAGCCAAGTTTCTTTAGACGATTATTTGCATCGTTGAGTATATCGGTTTCGTTTTTCCCGCGTCTAGATAACCAAGTTTGAATATCGCAGTAAGAATGTCCGTGTAAGATTTTGCTCAAATATGTGTAGGGAGCACAATTTTGTCCACAGTGCTCTTCGAGCAACAATCTTGCTAAAATAGCTTGCTCGTATTGATTTGTTGCTTTGTCACAACGTTCGACTACAGATTTAGAAAATGACTCAATTGAAACATTTTTCACGGATTGGATTATAGCGGCATTCTTACCATTATTAGATAAATAAGAAACTGTTCCAATTTTAGATGAGGTCTTGTTTTGAATTGCAAATTTTGCAAATACAGGGTCATGAGATAATACTATGGTTGTTTTTCCATCGAGATATTTTAAAATTAAATCATAAATAATTTTTCTTCTATAAATATCAAAGGACGAAACAGGATCATCAATGAAATAGATTTTGTAATTTGTCGCCTTTGAGGAGATTAAGAAAAGTATTAAAGACACTATCGCTCTCTCGCCATCTGACATAAACATCTTATCATCGGCTTTGTTTTGATCATCTTTGTGAACAATGCTATATTCGTTTGGTCCGCTTCTATGATACTTAACTGAAAACTCATAAGGTATGTTCATCAAGTTTAAGATATCATTGATTGTTTTTTTCTTCCCTTTTAAAAATGTTTCTGTTTTTTCTTGAGTTCTCTTTATACAGTATTTAAGAGTTCTTATATTTTTGAAAACTTTTTGATATTCTGAGAAAGTTCGAGGAAACATTGTTTTAAACTCTTTTGAAATATTGACTTTTTTAATTGTTTTATAATCAAATCCCTCTTCAAATGTGTCATGAAATTGTTTGACGATTTCCTCAAAAGTCTTAATTGCTAACGCATATTGAATTATCTGCTTTTCAATCGCCCTCATTGTTTTGTAATCATACGAAAGCGAATTGCCTAATATTGCAAGATTATCATTTACGCCGTCCTTTACACCACCAACGGTTTTAGAATCAAATTGATTCATTTTAATCATTAAAGCGGTTTTTCTTTTTGACATCTTTTTATTACAAAAAGGGCAAATATTATTATTTATGAAGGGAATACCTTTCATTTGCCAATCAAATAACTTAATATCCATTGAAACAATTTCTTCGAAGATTTTTGACTTCTTTAATGCTTTAATTTTAGTCATTACTTTGGAAAAAGGACTTGTAGCGGGCAATGTTTTGCTTTTTGTAAGTTTTTTTGCTTTCAACGATTCTAAAAAACTCCCATATTTTTCATAGATAGATATTTCCGAGTTAATAGCGTTACTTAAATCGTATATTTTATCTTCTAAATCTTTATGGATGGCTTCGTTTTCGCTATTGTCAACAATAATTACTTCTTTAAAATGCTCAACATCAGTTTGATCTAAAATAAAAGCCATTTTTTCGATATTGAATACATGTGTATCTGTTGGAGATATAGCTGTCCCATCAACCTTAATCTGTACTATATCTGAAGACGATAAGCCAAATTTACGATAATTATTTGGGACGTCATCGGCCAATGCATCCAAAATGCTCGATTTTCCAGATCCGCTCATTCCAAACAAGAAATTTATTTTATTATCATCAATGGTGTAATTTAATTGCTTAAGGTTTTTAAAATTTTCAATCGTGATGTTCATATTGCTATATCCTTTAATTGACGAACTTATTTTAATATCGTCCACTTATCTCTTTTTGATTCTTTTCTCTCAATAAAACCCTTTCCTGTCAAAGAAGCAACTGTTCTTGCTATGGTCCTTCTAGGAATGCTAGTTTTTTTAGTCAAGCCATCATAAGTAATACTTGGATCGTTTTTTATTTCGATATATACTTTTGACTCGTTTATTGTTAAAACTCCATAAACAGGCATTAGGGTTTCAACAATCTCTTTTCCTTTTTCTATTTGCTCATTATGGTTTGATAAGGCGTTTTCGATTTTAACAATAAAGAACCCTCCATCAGCTTTATAAAACACATGATTTTTGTCATCTTTGAATAAAGCATTAGTTCTATTAGTAATGTTAGAAAGGCCAGACCCTCTTCTATTCATCAAATTCATTCTATTAAAAACATCAGCGATAATTGGATTACGTCTGGTTGACTCCATTGTATAATCCACTACTTCGGGTATTTTTTTGCCAGAAAACATCATGCCAGGCGATGTGATTTCTATTCTGTCATCATAGATATTTAGACAAACTTCCGCTCCTATGATGTTGTAATCTCTATGAATGATTGCATTTACTAGGGCTTCAGTAATGGCGATATCATCATATTCTGGTTCATTCACTGTGCCTTCTCCTTCTTTATGCCATGGCTTTTTAGTGTTTTTCTTATAAAAATCAAAAGCAGAATCTAGTTGTTTGATAATAGACCCACTTATTTCATCATCATCAATAGCTTCTTTTTCACTAACTTTACCAGTTCCATTCCACCTAGTACAAAAGACTCTACTTTGCAAAAGATTGTTTTCATCAGCAAAAAGAAGGCCCGCTCTTGTAAGACAACCATTTTTAATGAGACCAAATGATGCAAAATCTGAATCATTCAGTTTTAGTTGTGTTCTTTTTAAATATTTAGATTTTAAAAATGAAAATGCAAAATCTTCAAATTTATATCCGGTTACAATCCCGTCATAGGTTTGGCCAGTTCCTTTTAGTATTAATTCATTGAGAATATGTATAGGTGCTTCAATCGATTCGTTGCCCGAACGAATAAAAGTCATCGTCGCTCCATCAGAATGATAATAATATGGAGTGGATAATCCTGGTTGGATTTGTAGTTCTAGTATTTGCTTGCCGTCTAGATTATGTGGTACTAACAAGAACAATGGTATTGGATCTATCTTTGTTTTAATTAGTTCTGAAATCTTGTCCGATTTAAAACTTATATCGGTTAAACCAATTGCTTTTCCATTGTTATCTATGCCGAAGAATAAAGATCCACCAGTTCCGTTAGCAAAAGCCGATACACTTTTAAGCCAACTCTTTGGCTTTTTAATTTCCAAATCCTCTTTATAATCATAATCTGTGCATTCTGCAATAAGATTTTTTAACATATCAGTGCCACCTCCGACACTAATATAACACATCGGTGCCAAAAATGGCACTAAAAATGGCACTAAAAATGGCACTAAAATTATTTTGAAAAGTTCAAACAAAAACTCGTTCTAAAAATGTTTTGAAACTTTCAAAGCGAAAGAATCTGTCATACCACTGATATAATCAACTACAAGCAGAGGATTATCATTCCGCTTTTTTATGATTTTATGTCCGTGTATCGACAATTGCCCTTAAAACATGTCCGTGTGTCGACATTTAAGAGCATCAACGATTGTCAAAACACGTACAAATTGTATGTGTATTTTCTTTTTATCTTATATACGTTGAATAAAAGAATAAGAGAGTTGATTATCAACACTCTCACCCTATCAAACTTGACCCAAATTTTTGACCTTTTTAATGCGAACTCACACCACTTCAGAAAAACTGGACAGACACGAGGGCTAAACTCACTTACCCAGTTTGAAATTAGTCTTTTATATTCTCTATTTATATTTTACATTTGTGAGGTTTTAGTTGGAAATTTGTGAGGTTTTTTGTCATATATTTGAGAAATGTATGTTGAGTTTAAATCTGTTGTCTTCCTGCACGTTTAAATGTCAAGACACATATCAATCATATGTGTGTCTTTTGTTTATTTAATATGCTGCAGTATATTATTGTAATCACTCTCTATAATTTGTTTTCCTTAAAGACTGTCAGAAGTTCATTTTTTAAAATCTCGATAGAGTTACCCTTAAACCCAAAAATCATCCGGAATGACACGATGGCTTAAATCACACACCCATAGCAAAAGAAAAGAAGCCTATATCACAAGGTTTCAATTCGTTTTTTAACCTATGTCAGGAAACGAGCATTACCAAACTTAGAGAATTTACGAATCAATCCCCTACTGAGAAAGCAGAAACACTATGCTTTATTTGGATTATATTCTCTAAGTCCGTATCCTTCGGCTAAATTAATTATTTGTTGAATATTGGCATCAGTTAGTTTTTCGCAATCAAATGCATCTTGAATATCATAAGAATAGTTTTCACCATCAATCCATACATTTAAGTCGTATAGACCATCATTTAAATGGCAAATGAAAGTTTCGTGAACATAAACGCGTTGTAATGCTTCTTCACCATTCACACCTTCTTTTTCGAGTCTAACAATGTCCACAAAAACATTGTCATTATAAACACCTAAATCATATTTTAAGACAAGATATTTAGCGTCTGATTCTTGTATCCCTTTTCTTCTACAATAGGATTTACAAAAATCTTCAACTTGTTCAGAAGACATCTTGCCAAAAGGCTTAAAAGTATAATTTGTACAAGAGCAAAGAATAAGAGCACAAAATATAAAAGCTACTCTTTTAAGATTCATGAACATTTCCTCCATTTTGAAGGTATCTTACCAAGCTATGTTTATTCGTTCCTATCGAATTAACACCGCCATTTTGTCCTAAACCATTTGCGTAAGTAACTCTTCTTAAATCAAAGCCATAATAAGAAAACCTTGCTGATGCAGCAATATAATCGGCAAAACCATTGCTTGAAATCGTCACATCGATATAGCCGTTTGAAGAAATATAGGTGTTGACAATATCGGATAATGTGAATGCCTTACCATCAGCTTCAAAACACATTTTAGAATTATAACTTACATAAACTAGCCTATTTGTATTGTTTGTAATTCTTATTTTCCAATTGTAAAAAATAAAGCCAGTCCTTCCAACAACCTGGAGAGAAAGATATGCTGGATACGATGTAGCGTTTGGGAAATTCAATGTTTGTGTTTGATAATTGTTTCTTACTCTATTTGTTGAATAGGTTTCGCCATTTTGAGATAAGCCATCTGCATATGAAATATATCGTTTCCCAATAGAAGAATCAGAAAAAGCAATCGCAGCAGTAATCGATGTAGCCATATAATTTTCCGAAATAGAAACAATTTTATAACTGTTTGCAGAAACATTGATTTCTTGAACGTGAACTAAGTTTTTAAAATTTTTAGCATCATCATCAAAACACATTTTGGCATTATATGCGACGTGTACGCTATTATTGTTGTCATTAATAATTTTTACTGACCAAGTACTTCCACTTTTGCCAGTGACAGACAGTCTTAAATAAGCATAACTTGACGTTGCCAATGTCGGAGCTTTCGTTAATGCACCGTTCACCGAAAGATACTTAACTGAGTAATTACCATGTGGGGTGTTTATAGTATGGTTAGTGCCACTTTCTACGATTGAATGTTTAATCTCTCCTACTTTTAGATTAGGATATTTTGAATACAATAAGGCTGCCGTGCCCGTTACATGAGGAGCCGCCATTGATGTTCCGTCCCAGGAAACATAATTAGAAGTGTTTATTGAACTAAGAACATCAACACCAGGAGCATAAATTGTAACGCCATAACCATAATTTGAAAAACTTGCCCTTTGTAAGGAACTGTTCATTGCACCAACAGAAATAATGTTGTCGCAATTAAAACTAGTTATGTTTGTATAATCATCTACATCATCTCCATTATTTCCTGCCGCCCAAACGAATAATCCTGGAAAACTCTTAACAGCATTTAATACAGTAGTATCTTTTCCAAATCCTGAAATACTATAATTTAAAACAGAAATCTGTTTTTCCGTTCCCCAAAGAGAGATTGCATAATTGATTGCTGAAACAGCAGTCGAAGAAGTGTATGAACCGTCACTATTTTTGCACTGCAAAGGCACAACAGAAACATTAGGAGCTATCCCAGATATCCCTTTCGAATTGTTGGCAACTGCACTTGATATGCCAGCTACATGAGTGCCATGAGAAGCAAGAGAAGACTCGTTGGTTGTAGTATTGTTGTTAACGAAATCGTAGCCTTCTACTCTATTAGCCAGCAAATCTTCATGATTTGTGATACCGCCATCTATAATTCCGACTCTTACTCTTTTATTTCCGCATGTCGTATCCCAAGCAAGTTCTGCACCAATGTTTGAATAAGAATCTGAAATAGACCATTGATTTATTAATTCAGGGTCATTAGGAGTATACATTTCTTTATTTATAAAATTTGGACCAACGTATGAAACACTTTTATTACTCTTTAAGGCCTCAATCGCCTCATAAACTTTATCACTCCCTTTATTTTCTAAAGGTACAACCAATGTTACTTCTGAAATATTGTCATAATTGGTAATACAGGTGGCTTCGTTTAATTTAACCAAACTTTTTTCTTTATCAAAGACTTCTATGATAGAGTCTTTGTCGTTTCTATATAGTTCAGAATAATCACCAGTTAATGTTACAACAATTTCGTTATCCTTATAATTAGAATTAGAGTTAGTGTCTTGTTTTTTTGATTTCTTAACGGAAACTTGATAGGTATTATTTTCAAGATTAATGTTATTTTTTGGTGAATCAAAGCACAAACTATTATTCAAAGGTAAAAATAACGATGGAATAACGAAAAGCAAAGAAAACAAATGAGACATAATGTTAACACTCCTTGTTTACATTGTAGAACAAACTCAGAAAAATTAAAATCTCTTATATCATTTAATTCTTTGTTAATTTAAAAGACCATGTTATTATAAAATTATGTTGAAAGTAATCGCTCTTTTTAGTATCTCTTTATCGCTAATTGGTGAAATTCGCACATATGATATCGGTGATGCTACTTTTAATATTGCAAATTCTAGATTATGCAATAGCTTTTACTCTGATAGCGTAGTAAATAATAATGAAAACCATTCATTGAATAATAATTATTCCCAAGCTATCAAATTGATTCAAAATCAATATGAATGTGATGATTTTTGCAATGGCCACGGCCAAAATAAATATTTAGGTTATAATTCCGGGTATTTAGATAATTGTAGAAATTGGAGGTCTATACCAAACTATACATATGGTTCAACAGATATACCTTATTGGATAAACATGACATCATTTAATAATATACCGAACGAATTACATAAAAATACTCTAATCAATGATATAAGATATCAAAGTTCAATTTGGAATAGCGTAAAATTTGGCCAAGAATCAAGTCAAATTATGAACTTTTACGAAGTAGGAATAGGATCCACATCAAAGCCAAATGATATAAACGGTAGAAAGGTTCTTGAATTTAATTGCGAATTTAATTCAACTTCTGAAAGTGGTCATTTTAGTCCTTCGCTAATAAGTATCACAATTAATTATAACACCAATGGTGATGGATTAAGACCTGGAAGACACTTAGATACTCCTTTACATGAAATGGGACATTTTCTAGGACTAGGGGATTTAGATGCTTTCGAAAACATTCCTGACGGAACTCATATAAGCTTAATGGGTTATAACAGAAACACAGGCGAAAACAATTTAGAATCTGCAATTAAATATTCCGATATTCAAGGCGTTATTTTTTTAAACGGAATACACACTACACACAGATTCGATAGAATGTTTTATAATAATGATAATTACTATCACGTTTGTTTTTATTGCGACATGATTGATAGACAACTTTTACCTTATCCAAATGCTGAAATATTTACTGCTAATTATGCATGCTTAGAACACGATTACGAGGAAATTTTTTCATTAGATGAAAAATGTTGGCTCAGATGTATAAATTGCTATAACACAATCGAACACACTCATTTATATCAGGATACTTATGTAAGTATAAATGAAAATTACCATGAAGCATTTTGCAATTGTGGAGATTCAATTTTTGAAGATCATGATTTTCACAATCATTATTGCGTTTTTTGTTCGCAGTTTATCGCCTTACATGATTATCATGAACCTTATCTTTGGTATGATTTAAAAAAGCATTATGCATTTTGTAATTGTGGTGCAAGCGTTTTAAGAGGTCATTTAATATATAATCCGATAATGGCAGATAATGAACAAACAGAATCTAGATATCATCAATGTGTGCTTTGTGGTGGAAATGCGGAAATAGGATTTTCTCCATCTGTTTAAATAGTGTAAGTTTATGAAAAAGAGTCACAAAATTTTTTGGCTAATTGGTTTATCTTTAATTTTAGAAGTAAGCGTAAGTTGTGAACCTAGCTTTAAACCTATTGAAGGGCACTTTTATGGTGTTGAAGAGGCTTATAATCTTGGTTACATAAGCAAAGAAAACTTATATGATTTAAGTTTTTACTATAATTATCCTTCTAAAGAAGATTATGAAACATATAATAAACCTATATTAACTGTTGAAGATATTGATAAAACTATCGTACCAAGTTTAAAAAATACTTATATTGAGGAATATTGCGAGCGTTATGGGGGAAATCCATCTCCTGATGATGTCAGAATTATTTCCTATTATGGGAAATACAATAACTTATATGCTGTTAGAATGATTTTATCATACATATGTATTGACCCTATTTATCAACCAATTTACTACATTGATGGGGTACAATTTAATAATTTTGTAAATTCTGTTGAAACTGGAATTGCTTTATGGAAAGCTAATTGATAATTTTCGCTTTCTTCTCACATTTCAAAAATTTTATAAGTTTTTAAGGCTCAAAATTCCTATATAAAAAGGCTTGGTTTTCCAAGCCTTCTTTGTTATTAGATTTTATCTAATTAGTTTGAGAAAGTTGTGTTATCTTCGGTAGCAAGTGATTCTAAAGTTTCAAGACTTGTATCAAATGATTCTTGTTCTTCATAATCACTATCGTGAATTCCAATGTATTGTTGTTTGACTTCTCTCATTCTTCCTGAGACTGTGAAATCATCAACAAGTTTCTTAGCTTCTGCTTTATCAAGTAAACCTCTTCCTGCTGGGATTAATTTACCTGTAATAACATTTTCTTTTAAGCCGTGTAATGTGTCAGTTTTGCCTTTAATTGCAGCATCTGTTAAAACACGTGTTGTTTCTTGGAATGATGCAGCTGATAAGAATGATTCTGTTTCAAGAGCAGCCTTTGTAATACCTAAGACGAGTGGTCTAGCAACAGCTGGTCTCTTGCCTTGGAGGAGAGCTTCTTTATTGAGTCTTGTGAATTCAACAACAGAAATTCTTGTTCCAGGAATCATTTCTGTATCACCACCATCGATGATGACAACTTTTCTTAACATTTGTCTAACGATAACTTCAATATGCTTATCTGAGATAGCAATACCTTGTGATCTATAGACTTTTTGAACTTCTTTAACGATATAACGTTGAACTGCTCCAACATCAGCACATTCAAGAAGTTTCTTTGGTGAAATAGCACCTTCAGTGATTTTTCCACCATTTCTAACTGTGTCATTTAATTTGACTCTTAATCTTGCACCAAAGTTAGTTGTGTAAACTACTTCTTCAAGATCGTTAGCAACAGTTACAACATAAGTACCATTGTGGTCTTCAATTTTTGTAACTTTACCAGTAATTTCAGAAATGAGAGCTTCACCTTTTGGATTTCTACTTTCAAATAATTCTTGGACTCTTGGGAGACCTTGAGTAATATCTTCTGAAGTAGCAACACCACCAGAGTGGAATGTTCTCATAGTTAATTGGGTACCTGGTTCACCGATTGATTGAGCAGCCATAATACCAACAGCTTCACCAATTTCAACTGGTTTACCTGTAGCTAAGTTTCTACCATAACAATGTTGACAGACACCATCTTTTGTTTGACAACCAAAGAGTGATCTAATTTCAACTTTTGTGATACCTGCATTAACTACTGCTTCTGCAGCGACTTCATCAATTAAAGTATTTCCTTTAACGATAACTTCGCCTGTTTCTGGATGAATAATATCGTGACATGCATAACGTCCAATTAATCTTTCTTCTAAAGTAACGATAACTGAATTTTCTGCAGTGTTGATAATATCTGTAACAAATGAGCCATGATCAGAGTGACAATCTTCTTCTCTAACGATAACATCTTGTGAGACATCGACAAGTCTTCTTGTTAAATAACCTGAGTCAGCTGTCTTAAGTGCGGTATCAGCACCACCCTTACGAGCACCATGGGTACCAGTAAAGAATTCTGATACGTTAAGACCTTGACGGAAACATGATTTAACTGGTAATTCGATTGTTTCACCTGAAGTAGATGCCATCAAGCCTCTCATACCCATAAGTTGTGCGAAGTTAGATCTACTTCCACGAGCACCAGAGTTCCACATGATATAAAGTGGGTTGTGGTTATCTTCTTTAAGTGATGATTCAACTTTATCACCAACGACTTTGTTAATATCGT
>JAEEGL012470369.1_pt1 | contig 17824 bp, 17 predicted proteins | sample 9134231 | NCBI WGS metagenome assembly JAEEGL01 (sample SAMN16246548, study PRJNA631951) | gut metagenome | biome: gut microbiome; feature: rumen; material: fiber-attached | host: Bos | place: Iran: Karaj | collected 2018-10 | reverse complement strand
TCTCGATTCCGCCACTACAGATTCTTGGCCTCTTCGGTGTCTCTCTGATTATTCTCGTAGTCATGGAACTCTATAAGCAGATTGCTGGCGCCATCGTCTCTCGTAGAAAGTCATAAAAAAGGCCCCCGAAGGGGCCATGCGCGAGAGCGGTGGTTAGATGCGGCTTTTGAGCCAATCCTGGAATTTGGCGAAGGCTCCGAGGAGCCAGCCCAGAATCAGGATTCCGGCGCAAATCAATAGCACCCACCAGCCGATGGTCTCGATCACGCCGAGCAGGCCATACAGGAAAGTCCATTTTGCCGGCACCGCCAGCTTCAGTACTTTCGCCACTAGCCAGGCAATCAGCGCGATGAACCCCACACCCGTAAACAAGGTCAGTTTGCTCCAAATCTTGTCGTGGAGCTTCGTGTAGCCGTTGCTTACAGAGTCTCCGAAGTGTTGACGGATATTCGCCGCGTTCGTGGCGCGGAACCTGTTCAGGAATCCGCCGGTCGGGCTACCGAATCCACCAGGATCGTAGCCGCTGTAGGAGTACTCGTGTTCATCTGTGTCTACTCTCACATTTATCCCCCCTTGTAAGGTCCATCAGCTCCATAGCTAACGATATTATTATATCACACTTAAGCTAAAAAGTCAATATAAACACAACCATTCTTGACTTTTAGGCCAATCTGTGCTATAATTATACAGTTGTTGTTTACTGCACGCGACAGATAAGGGGGGAATTACATGGCAGTAAAGAGCAAGGTATTCGAAGGAGGAAGGAAACCTCTTTCGGCAGTCAGTCTGTATTACGATCGTGTCATCGCATTCTTCGACGCCATTGGCACCTTCAATGAAGTTCAGCCGTTGTTCGAACTCCTTCGGAACGGCGAATGGATGCCGCCGGAAGTGCGAGACGTCTTCTACAGGCTGTATGGAAACAATCCCGAAAGCGTTCGTGACGCATATGACAAGGCCGACGCCGACATTGAACTCCGGTGGAACAAAATCACCGAGTCTTTGGAAGAACTGGGCCTGCCGCAGCCGGAAGAAGCTCTCCGTGAGTTCCGTTCCATGGCCCGCGCCAGGACGAACGAATCCGATTTTCGGAAGAGTCTGCGTGCGCATGTCGCAAGCTGCAAGCGTCAGTGCGAAAAGGAAATCGCGTGGCGTAAGGCCTATTTCGAAGAGATGGCCAAACGCGCGTCCGGTGTCAGCACCAGCAAGAAGAAGATCCGGGAACCGAAGCCGCTCTATGTGGAGACCCCGCGCAAGCTGATTGCCTGGTATCAGGCTAAGCCCGAACGGACCGCAAAGAGAAGGGCTGCCGCTAGGAATCGGCAGTGAACACAACATCAAACCCCGCCCAAAAGGCGGGGTTTCGCCTTTTGACAATCTTCTCCGGTTTTGCTAAAATGAAATCACTAAGTTATTACTTTTTAGCGCAACAATCTCCTATAACAACTTCTTTTTATAGGAGTAATGTAGCGCCATGAAGTGTGGGAAATTTATATTAATTATTAACAAAAGGAAATAATGAACGAAAAAAGCCAAGCAGAAGCTCAACGCCGCGCGAAGCTATTAAAGATGCGTAACGAGCGTCTGCCAGACATTAAAAAGGCCTTCGAGGAAAATCAGAAACGCAATTTCAATGCCAATTTTGCCCCTGGCGGCAAAGATGAAGCTCTCGTTCGCCACAAAAAAGTTGCTAAAGCCGCTGCTAAGCCAGTCACTACGAAAAAAGCCGCTACTAAAGCGACTACCAAAAAAGCTACTAAAACCACCAAGGCTACTAAAACTGCCGCTGCTGACAAAAAGCGCGACGTTAGTTTGCTAGTTTCTACCCGCAAAGGCGAGATGGTTCATCACCAGCGCATGCTTAGCCAGGATGTTAACGCCCAGGCCACTCAGCATATCATTGGTATTCCAGTAAATAAATCCCGCTACAACGGTTTCAAGGGCGCTCAACTTACGATTAGCCAGATTCGTTCCGCCCGTCCGCACAAAGACGCCGTCCGCATTATCCCGATTGGTGGTCTTGGTGAATTCGGTATCGGCAAGAACATGACCGCCATCGAATATCAGGGTGAAATTATCCTCATCGATATGGGCACGCTCTTTGCGAGCGAAGATTATCCTGGCGTCAACTACATGGTGCCAGATTCCAAATGGCTCGACGATAATCGTGATAAAGTTAAGGCTATTCTCTTCACGCATGCTCACCTTGATCATATTGGTGCTTGCCGCCATCTTCTCCCATACTTCGGCCCGCTCGTACCAATTTATGCCACGCCGTTCACGATTGGCATGATCAAGAAGCAAATGTCCGAGCTCTCTGAAGTTCCAGACATGAACTATCATGAAGTTGAACCGCTCAAGCACGAAAACATCAAACTTTCCGAGCATCTTTCCTGCGAATTTATCCATACTTTGCACTCCATCCCGGGCAACGCTTCAATCATTATTCGTACGCCAAACGGCAACATTATGCTATCTGGCGACTGGCGCTTCGAGAATAATCCGATGGACACGCCAGCTGACTATGATCGTTTGCTCGAAATCAGCCAAAAAGAGGGCATCGCACTGCTCCTTAATGAGTCAACTAACATTGATACTCCAGGCACGCATCCGCATTCCGAATATGATGTCGGCGATAATATGGGTCGCGTCATGGATCACTACGCCAACGGCCGCGTGATTATTTCCTGCTTCTCATCGCAGGTTAAACGTATCGAACTCGTTCTCAAAGAAGCTGCCGCTCGTGGTCGCAAAGTTGCATTCTCGGGCTTCTCGATGATTAACAACGTCGAAGTTGCGCTCCGCGCGCATTCCATCAAGGTACCAAAAGATACCATCATGAAGATGGAAGATATCATCAAACTTCCAGACGAAAAGATTGTTATCGTTTGTACCGGTTCCCAGGGCGAAATGAACGCCGTTTTGAACCGCATGGTTACTGGTGCGCATCGCCATATTAAGATTAAATCGACCGATACTATCGTTTTCAGCTCTAATCCAATTCCGGGCAATGAGCCAAAAGTTATGGGCACGGTTGATGGTTTGCTACGCGAAGGTGCACAGGTTATCCAGAACGGCCGCACGCATCTTACGAATATCGGTCCGCTCCATCTTTCTGGTCATGCCTATTATGAAGATCACGTTAAGTTCGTAACTGACATGAATCCAAAGAACTATATGCCATACCACGGCGAGTTCTACATGCTCGAGCATAATGCCGAGATGGCTGAAAACGTTGTCGGTATTCCGCACGACAACATTATCGTCGCGGACGATGGTGATATCGTTGAGCTCATGCCGGATCAAACCATTCATAAAAATGGTCGCATTCCAGTAGGGAATAAATTATATGACGATGCTGACCGCCAGGTTAACGAAGCCGTCGTCAAGGATCGCATTCATATTTCGCGCGAAGGTATTTTCGTAGTCATCCTCACGCTCAGCAAGAAGACCGGCCGCCTCATTAAGACGCCAGACATCGTGTCACGCGCCTTCATCTACCTAGATAACTCTGAAGAGTTGATTGGCAAGATTCGCCATTATCTTCGCGCCAAGACCGACCATACGGTCGCAACCGACGAAGATATCAAGACACTCAAGGAAGAAATCAAAGAAGACGTTACGCATATTCTTTATGACGCTACTGGCCACACGCCAATTGTGATTCCAGTTATCAACAAAGTCTAGAAAAAATCCCCCCCGAAAGGGGGATTTTTGTTTGTCGCCTTAATGCTACTTACGGCGTCGCAAGCGTGAATGTCCTGCCAGACTTCAAAGAGGCCGAAACAGAAGTTGAATTTCCATACCAGCTCGAATTCGTGTTCGATATACCAGCGCCATTAGTAGCCGGGATAATAATTTCCCAAGTAGAAGCTTTGTATCCAGTACTCGAAAACATTAAATCCATATTTGTCACATTTGACGTGTTCCAACCAGAAAGATTTAATGAAAAACTAGTCGCATAATAGCCCGTACTACTAAACATACCATTCATATTTGTCACATTTGACGTATTCCAACCAGAAAGATCTAATGAGAAATTCGGAACGTTATGATATGCACGCTCAAACATATTTGACATATTTATTACATTCGATGTATCCCAGCCAGAAAGATTTAATGAAACGCTTGAGGCGCTAAATCCCATACCCCTAAACATACCGCTCATATCCGTTACATTCGATGTATTCCACCCAGAAAGATTTAATGAAACGCTTGAGGCGTTATAGCCTATATAGCCTAACATGCGCGACATATTTGTCACATTTGACGTATTCCACCCAGAAAGATTTAATGAAACGCTTGAGGCGTTATAGCCTGCATATTCAAACATACGCGACATAGTAGTAACGCTTGATACGTCCCATCCTGAAATATCGCCAATTGACCAAGTAGTAGCACTGTAGCCGCTATAACTAAACATACAAGTCATATCCACTGCATTTGACACATTCCATCCTGAAATATCGCCAATTGACCAAGTAGTAGCACTGTAGCCAGCGTAAAAGAACATACTATTCATGTTCGTCACGTTCGACATATTCCAACCAGAAAGGTCTAACGAAAAATCAGGAAGAGAACGAAAAGCGTTCGAAAACATAGACTCCGTACTCTTCACGTTCGACATATTCCACCCTGAAAGGTCACTTATGGACCAAGACGTAGCCCTAAATCCAGCCTCTTTAAACATGTTGCTCATATTCGTTACACTAGATACGTCCCATCCTGAAATATCGCCAATTAACCAAGATGTTGCCTTGAAGCCAGCATTCCTAAACATACCACTCATGTTCTTCACATTCGATACATTCCATCCCGAAAGATCACCAATTGACCAAGTAGTGGCGTTGTAACCAGCATTTTCGAACATGCTGCTCAAATTAGTCGCATTTGTCATACTCCAACCAGTGAGATTCATTGAAAAATTGTCTGCATTATAACCGGCTTTGTAAAACATTCTGCTCATGTCCGTCACATTCGATACATTCCATACCGAAAGATCACCAATTGACCAAGTAGTAGTGCTATACCCAGCACAATTAAACATACTATTCATATTTATTACATTCGATACATTCCATCCCGAAAGATCACCAATTGACCAAGTAGTAGCGCTATATCCGGCATATTCGAATGCCTCATACATAGAAGTCACATTTGAAGTATTCCAACTGGAAATATCTACCGAAAAATCAGCCGAATTATAACCAGCATAATAAAATATTCGACGTATAGAGGTCACATTCGACGTGTTCCATTCGCCAGCTTCTTCTATACTAGAAAGAGCCCTAAATTGGTTGAACATATAAGTAGCATCCGCATTCAAATATATTTCCTCTGCATCGGTATAGTAATAAATCGTACCGTTATCATACCAAGCATAAATTGGCGCCATTGAATCCGCAGAAGACACAATATATTTACTATCATTAATATCTACGGATGAAGATAAACTGTTAACCTTCTTGACGCTCATAATCGTCGTATTCTGCGTATCATAGCCAGCAGACTGTCCAGACAACTTCTTGAATTTAGCATTTACATTCGTACCTTTATCAAAAGTCGCCGTAGCTCTCATATGCATTTCCCCGTCCATAGACTTCGAAATATCCGGTTTTCCCCAAGAAGCTTTGATAATTACATCCTTCCCAGGCATTCTGAAATAGTCTTCATTAATCATGTTTACGCCATCGGTAGTAATACTCCAGCCCTTAAAGCTATATCCAGGGCAAGCCAAAACAGTATCCGAAATTTCGACCGTCGAATAAACCACGTGTGCGGAATTCTCTGGAATCATATCGTCTGGAACCGTACAGCCATTTGGTTCATTTGCGTCATAAACAACATCGTAAACCGCTCTCAACTTTGGTGTCAGGGGACTATCGATATCTTCATCCGCAGTATCTTCTAATGAACTCACAATAGTTTCGTGTGTATTCGTTGGGAACAATAAAGAATCGTCCACCACGCCTAAATATTGCTCTTTCAAATCTAAATCAATTGTAAGCGTTGCCGTCTCGCCGGAGCGATATAATCCACTAATATCCCATTGGATTTGCTCGCCAACTCCCGCATCCGGAAAATTATAAGCTATTCCATCTCCGTACGTTCCTATAGTAGCGGAAACATCCTGAACAACGTCCATTACATTAATTACCCCATCCTTGTTGGCGTCAGACAAAGTCCAATAATCATTATTAATGAAATCCGTAATCACAAAGTCATCATATATGTACGGAGTAACGGCCGCTTCGAACAAGACATTATGCAGGGAATCCGTATTAGCTATGTATTGTTTATCGGAAACACGAATGATTGGCTCAAGAATTTCTTCGCCCATTTCATATTGAATACCATTTACGGTTGAATTTGGATAAAGAGTTTTAATAGTCTGATATTGCGCTATCTCATTCAGAGTTTCCATATTTGGAAAACCATCCGTCAAGAAAAGAATTACTAAATCTCGATTATTTTGCTCACTGTATCCATCCAAAACTTCCAAGGTTTTAATTAAGCCTTGATTATAATTTGTAGAACCATCAATATTAATGCCGTTAATCATATCAATCATCGATGTCTTATTATTAGTAAAACCGGACAAAATTTCCGCAGTAGAATTAAAAGTCACTAATGCCATTTTATTATCCGAGTCAGAAAGAAGAGTGTTAGTAAGATCTGTCGCATCAGCTTTAACCTGGCTCATTTTCACGCCACTCATCGAACCAGAATTATCCACCACCATTACCACATCAAGCTTATTGCTGCTATATTTTGCAACAGACTCAACCTTAAACGTCACTCTTGCCTTTCCGAAATCTACCCACTCGGCGGACTTCGTAATCTTCCAAGATCCCGGTTCGCCGTCCGGATAGCTACTATGTTCGGAAAAAATCTCAACTGATGGCACCGGCACGTCTGCGGCTATAACATTCAAAATAAAGGAAACTGTAGCCGAAACACCAAATATCAAGCACAAAAACAGCGCAACAAAAAGGTTGCGATGCGAACGTATGCCAAACTGACGTTTGTTTTTGCGGAAAATACCCATGTTTGTATTGGTTTATTTTTTGGTTTTTATTTTCCACAATCCACTACTGTTATTTAAGCATAAGTGGTAAGAAAAATCAAGTTACGAATATGTGCTAAAATAAGCTTAAACGAAATAGGAATTATTATGCCAGATAAGAAAGCCTCAACTAAAGAAAGTAAAGTTAAACAAACGAAGTGTAAATGTGGCGATGATTGCCAATGCTGCCATAAAAGTGTTTTTCCGATTTGCTTCTTGGCTTGCTTGATGACGGCTTTGTTGGTAGCTTTTTGCTTTGCGGTTGGCATCGCCGCCAAAATCAAATATGAGCTTGGAAACGACCTCGTGATTCGCTCGGCTGGCCAATTCTATCGTGAGACTGATGGCAAAGATAGTGACAAAATCATTAGTATCACTGCTGTGGCTTTAATTGACTATTTCGCGAGCAATCAAACTGGTTTTATTTATGCCACTCCAAGCAATTGTGCGAGCTGCAATGCTTTTTCAAATCGCTTAGCGTATGTTGCTAGAGAACAGAAAGTTACCGATTCGGTTTTCCGCTATAGTATGCCAGCCAAGACGGACGAATTTGATGATTATATCGGTGAAATAGTTGTCGCCGACGAGACTGGTCCGGTGCTCTTATATGTGCGCGATGGCAAAATCTTTGACCGTCTTGACGAAACGAACGGCGATCTCGCGTTGTCGACATTTATTGCTAAGTATAAATAAAAATGTGGCCGCCTTGTGGGCGACCACTTGAGAAATGTACGGGCGGATAGCGACTAGCGCACATTGACTGCGCGCTGGGAAATCTGGCGAGCCATTCCGTAGAGGCCCATTTCAGTCTCGATCGCTTCCTTGGGGATGCCGGCATGAACCATTTCTTCGCGAAGATGGCTCTTTTCGAACTCCTGCAGAGAATCTGGCCCCAGGCAAAGCAAACGGCTGAAAATCTCCCACTTCGCGAATCCGCGAACGATTTTATTGAGAAAATCTTCACGCGGCATCTTCTCAATGTCCATTACGTCCGCCATCAAAATCACCCCTTCCTCGGATGGCAGGTATAACTATATTATTATAGCACACTTTGCTTGAAATGTCAATGGAAGAACGCTCTTTGGCGGCGCTCGTCTTCTTTAGCAAGGTCGTCACTGAAAGCGATGCGATAGTATGCCTCGACGGTATTACGGTCGCATTTCATCCGTCTAGCGATGGTTGGTGTCTGATTTTTTGCTTCGCTAGTCCAAAAATCGCGTGGCGTAAACGGTGTCGTGCCGTATTTTTTCGCCAAGCGGTTAAGCTCGTTTAGGTGTTTAATAATGGCGTTATGCGCGGCCGTCCGGCCCCATTCGAAGTTTTTATAACCTTCAGCATCATTGCCGTATTGTTCGCGAATGTCTAATGGCGTCATATAGCGGAAACTGACATGATCCATCACGGTTCGGAAGAAGGAACCTAAAAGCCTGCGGTCAGTTTCTTTAGTTTTTCCATCAGAAGCCAATATTGCTTCTAGTAACTCCTTGCTACGTTCCGAGAAATATTTACCGGCCTGTGCTTCGATGGTTTCAACGAGTTTGCTTCTATCATCCGAGAAAAATACTGGCGCTTCGATTTCTGATTCTTGATCCATGTTCATGCCGCTTTCTCTGATATACTCGCGCATCTGATTCCAGGAATGGGCGTAATCCTGTTCCCATTTCAGAAATTCTTCTTTACTTGTTTCACGACCGCGCTCTTTATCGCGTTTGCGTTGACTAATAAAACCTTGCTGAATATCGTTCAAAGTATGCGCTTCGCGCTTTGCTTGCTCTGGTGCCATCGCATGACGTTTTTCGAAATACGCCTTCGCAATCTCGCGCACTGCTCGTACGTCGGTAATGTCTTGCTCGTCGCCATAAGACTCTGGCTGTGGACCGGCGGCTAATTCATCCCATTGTGTTTCGTGTTTGTCTTCTGGCGTTCTTTCCATAAGCATAGTATAGCACTGATATAATATAGATATGGAAGAGATTATTTTTGTTGATAAACCGGCCGGCATTAGCTCATTTGGGGCCGTCGCACGCGTACGTCGTTTGCTTTCTGAACGCGAAGGACATCGCGTTAAAGTTGGCCACACTGGCACACTCGATCCGTTCGCGACTGGTCTACTGATTTTATTGGCCGGCAAAGCTACCAAAAAAGCACCCGAGCTCACTAAACTCGACAAAGAATATGAAGCCACTATTCGCCTTGGCGCCAAGTCTAGCACGGGCGATCCGGAAGGCGAAATAGAAATTATGGACGAAAAACCAAATATTTCGCGCATGCAAATTGAAGAATGTTTGCAAAAATTCATTGGCGAAATCGAACAAACGCCGCCAGCTTTTTCGGCCATCAAAATCAACGGTCAACGTGCCTATAAGCTCGCTCGTGCCGGCAAAGAAGTTGAAATGCCGAAGCGCAAAGTACAGATTTTTAGTATCGATATTGTTGACTATGAAGCGCCGTTTTTGAAAATTCGTACCCATGTTGGCAGCGGTACTTATATCCGCACACTCGCCGAAGATATCGGGGAAGCGCTCGGTTGCGGAGCTTATACTACCGAGCTGCGTCGCACTAAAATTGCCGACTACGATATCACGAAATTGCCATTATTTAAATTGCCAGAATGAACCGTTCAGAATTAGAACAATTTATCGCCGAGGAATATGCCGTCCAGCCGGAATTTCTTTGGGAAGACGACAATATAACCGCCGCATTTCGCCATGCTAATACACATAAATGGTTCGGCATCGCGATGCGCATTCCGAAGAGTAAACTTGGTTTCAAAACCGACGAACCCGTAGATGTCGTGAATGTTAAACTTGATCCAGATTTTATTCAAGAATTATTGTCCAATCATCCGTATCAAGTTTTCCCGGCATATCACATGAATAAAAAACACTGGATCACTATTCTGCTCGACAATTCTACTGATTCGGAGCTGACAAAAGCTCTGGTAAATGACAGTTTTGGGCTAACTTTATAGTAAAATATAGATATGTTCGACCTTCAGAAGCGTCTTGATTCGCTAAAAACCGATTTCGAAAACGTTTGGCAAAAACTCGACATAGACAAGAAACTCCAGGAGCTTGCTGCGCTTGAAGAAGAGGTTGCTGTTCCAGAAATTTGGAATAATCCTGATAACGCTCGCGAAAAAACTACGCAGGTCGCCAATCTCCACGACGAACTTGATCCGTGGACTTTGCTTAAAACTCAAATCAACGACATTTCTGAATTAATGCAGATGGGCGACGAATCGCTTTTGGATGAATTTTCTGGCCAGCTCGACGCCATGGAAAAAACTTTTGCAGATTTGCGTCAGGCCTTACGGTTTACCGGCAAGTATGACCATAACGATGCGATTTTGCGCATCACGGCTGGTACCGGCGGTACAGAGGCAATGGACTGGTCCAGTATGCTCGAGCGCATGTATTTACGCTGGGCGGAGCGTCACAACGTTAAGGTGCAATTGTTAGACCGTATTGCTGGGGAAGAGGCGGGCGTCAAGACCGTCGTAATGGAACTTTCTGGCCACAATATATACGGTCAACTTAAATCCGAGCACGGCACGCATCGCCTAGTGCGTCTTAGTCCATTCAATGCTGACCATCTCCGCCAAACTTCTTTTGCGTTAGTTGAAGTATTGCCGGTCATCAAAGACGATTCCGAAGTACAAATTGATCCAAAAGATTTACGCATTGATGTTTATCATTCCGGCGGCCACGGTGGGCAGTCGGTTAACACGACCAATTCTGCCGTGCGCATTACGCATATTCCGACAAATACGGTCGTGGCGATTCAAAATGAACGCAGTCAGCTGCAAAATAAAGAAAAAGCCATGGAAATTCTCCGCGGCAAACTTCAGCAAATGATGCAGGACCAAAACGCTGAGTCTGTCGACAAACTACGTGCTGGTGAATCGGCTAGCTGGGGACAACAAATTCGCAATTACGTTCTCCATCCATATAAACTCGTCAAAGACACTCGTACAAAATACGAAGAAAATGATGCTGACGCGGTGTTGGATGGCAAAATTGATAATTTTATCTCCGCATACCTGGACAACTAGTCCCGCTTATGTTAATATACCCGTATGATATTACTCGATGACGTCGTCAAGTATTATCCCGGCGATAAAGAGCCGGCGCTTAAACATGTTTCTTTGCACATTCAGCCAAAGGAATTTGTATTTCTAGTAGGTCAATCCGGTGCGGGCAAATCCACCCTCATTAAGATGCTCACACGCGAGGAAGTTCCGACTTCTGGCAAAATTATGGTGGGCGGCATTGACTATGAATACATGAAACGTCGTCACATTCCGCATCTCCGCCGTCGTCTTGGTGTGGTTTTCCAGGATTACAAACTTCTCCCGAACCGTACTGCTTACGAAAACGTTGCTTTCGCACTAGAAATCGTCGGTGTTTCTAATGCCGAGATCCGTCGCACTGTGCCAAAAGTACTTGAACTCGTTGGCCTTGCTGATAAGGGTCATAAATTCCCATCCGAACTCTCTGGTGGTGAACGCCAGCGTGTCGCGATTGCGCGCTCGATGGCACGTCAGCCAAAAATTTTGATTGCAGATGAGCCTACTGGCAACCTTGACGTCGAAACGTCGCAGGGCATCGTGCGTCTGCTCGAAGAAATTAATAATTTCGGTACCACGATTCTGGTTACTACTCATGATGAGAATATCGTTAACCAGCTGCGTAAGCGCGTGATTACCTTGAGGCATGGCGAAATTGTTGGTGATCAGAAGAATAATGGTCACTACGATCTTGATGGCTTCCACAGCAAAATCGTGAAGCGTCCACTCGCTGGCACCACCTCGCATCTTGCCACCGGCACGCCTCAACCAACCGAAGAGCCAAAACCTGAACCAAAAGAGCAACCAAGAATCATTCACGCTTCTTCCAGTCGCATTCACGCAAATAGTCCCAAAGCGACACCAGCTCCGACTGAACAAAAACGTACTCCAAAAAGGAGATTCATAAACTAATATGGCAACCAAGAAGAAACCAACCAAGAAGGAAAAACTCGAAGCGAAAAAGACCGCCGAGATCAGTCGCGAGCGTTTGAAGCGCATCACGAAGACACGCAAACATCGCCTTCGCACCGGCGCTCGCGTCATGAAATATGGCGCTAAGAGTTTTGTGCGCAATACTTGGTTGAGTGTTGCCGCAATCGCCATCATGGCCATCACGTTAATCGTATTATCCGCTACGCTTGTCGCGATGCATGCCATGAACACGATGATTCATATGGTCGAATCGCAAGTCGATATGTCGGTCTATATTCGCCAAGATGCAATTTGGAGCGAGATAGACAACATTACTAATCGCCTCAGCCAGCTCGATTCTATTACTTCCGTGAGCGCTACTTCGCCAGAAGACGCTAACCGTGAATCTATCCGCAAACTCATTAAAGAAAATAATATTACCGACAAGGCCTATATTGATGCTCTTTATGAAGCGCCAAATAAAATCCCTTGGACTATCAACGTTAAGCTCAAGGATTTGAATGACACTAGCGAGCTTGAAAACTTTGTTAATAATGACGAATCAATGAAGAATATGCTTGACGCTCGTCCGCCTAGCTATGCCACCAGTCACCGTGAAACCATTGATCGTATTGCTGGTATCATGGGCCGCGTCGAAGTCTTTGGTCTTGGCGCCGCTGCTGTGTTTGCTATTATCGCTATTCTCGTCGTTTTCAATACTATTCGCATGGCTATCTTTAGCCGCAAGGAAGAAATTTACATGATGAATCTCGTTGGCGCTAGTCGCGGCTTTATCATGGGGCCATTCCTGGTTGAGGCCAGCTTCTACGGTGTAGTTGCTGCTATCATCGCCGGCGCAGCTGTTTATGCAACCGTCTTCGCACTTAAAGGTGGTCTTGGTAATACGCTCGAGCCAACTGTCGATCTAATGGTCAAGTATTGGTATCTCGTGGCCGCCTCGCTCTTGGTCGTCGGCATATTAATTGGTATAATATCGGCATTGCTAGCTTCGCGTAAGTATATCAAGACCAAGACGAAGTAGCTCTTGCAAAATTAATTCGCTTATGCTATGATATATTCCATGAAACGATGGCGTAATCTATTCTGTCTGATAATCGCTATTACAATAGTTTTTTCTTGCATTCTATCCACCAGGGTCGCCGCTTATACGCAGGACGATCTCAATGAAGTTAACGCTAAAATTCGCGACCTTCGCGACCAGATTAAAGGTTACGAAGACGAGGCCAGCGCACTCGCTCGCCGCGCCGATAGTATTGCTAACAAAATTGCAGCTTTGCAAAACCAGCAGGCTAATTTGAAGGCGCAAATCGACCTCAAGCAGGCTGAGCATGATCAACTTGTTATCGAAATCGAAACCGTCCAGCAGCGCATCAATGACAACTCTGAGACTATCGGCTATATCATCGCGCAATATTATTACAACGATAGTGTCTCCACAATTGAGCGTATTGCTTCATCCGAAAGCTTTTCGTCATTCGTAGATGAAGAGGTTCGCCTCGGTAGTATTTCCGATACGCTTTCGGACATTATTGAAGAGAACAAAAATCTCAAGGAAGAGCTCACCGTCAAAAAGAAGAACGCCGAGCTCATCATCAAAGACTTGAGCGCCCAAAAAGCTCAGCTTGCCGCTAATGAGCTCGAGCAGGCCCAGCTATTGGCTGAAACTCGCAGTAGTGAAGCAGAGTACAACAAGCTCAAAGCTGCCGCCAATAGTGAAAAGTCCGCACTTGAGGCGCAGCAAAGTGCCATCTTAGCCGATCTTGCCCGCCAGTATGGCGTTAGCGGTCTGACTGCCGGCGACCCGAACAAGGGTGGCTACCCATACAGTGGTGTTTGTCCGCAGCAAAAAGATGCTTATTCCGACCGCTGGGGCATGTATATTTGCGAATGTGTTAGCTATACTGCCTGGAAGGTTTATCAGACCTATGGCTACATGCCATATTGGGGCGGCCGCGGCAATGCTAATCAATGGCTCAATAATGCCCGCCGTGCCGGTTATACCGTCAGTAGCACACCAAAACCTGGTACCGTCGGCATCTCACTCAATGGTCCATACGGTCACGCCGTTTGGGTAGAATATGTTTCCGGCGATCAAGTTCACGTCTCTCAGTACAACTGGACTCGTGGCGAATATTCCGAGATGACTGTCCATAAGGGCATGTTCCAATATATCTATTTTGGCGGCTAAAAGCACCGTTTTATCCATAAGCTTCGTGATAAAATAGTCTTATGACTAAACAAAATACTGATACTAAATCATCTAATGAGACTAGAGATTTATACTTCAAAAGTCCAGCTTCCGAAAAGAAGATAAGTCTAGCCTCCGTTGTTATTATTTGTTTCATTACGCTATTTGTCGGTTTTGGCATAGGCCTGAACTGGAAGTCAATTTCTAGCGGCATAAACTCTTACCTCGGCGGCAAGACAACTACCGAAGTCGACTTCAGCAAACTTAACGAAGTATATGAGAAGCTCGCCGCTAATTTTGATGGCGAAATCGATAAAAACAAAGTAATCGAAGAAGCTAAACGTGGTCTCGTTAATGCTGCCGGCGATAAATACACCTATTATATGACTGCCACAGAAGCCAAGGAATTCGAAAAAGATTTAAGCGGTGACGTTGGCGCTGGTATTGGCGTCGAGATTGGTGAGCGCGATGGCGTCATCAAAGTCTTACGCACTACTCCAGACAATCCAGCTCGTCGTGCTGGTGTGCTTGCGGGTGACATTATCTACAAAGCAGACGGCGAAGATATATCGAATCTCAAAGTTGACGATGTTGCCAAGAAGCTTCGTGGTGCTGCAGGCACTACTGTAGTACTTACGGTGGTACGCAATAGCAAAGAACTCGATTTTACACTCACGCGTGAGACTATCAATAATGTTTCAGCTTACGTAGATTACAAAGGCGATGCCGCCGTTCTGACCATCACTCGTTTTGACCAAGACACTGGCACGCTCGTAAGGAAACTCGCTCAAGAAATTCTCAATCGTGGATCCAAAAAAGTCATTGTCGACCTTCGTGGTAATGGTGGCGGCTATGTTTCGTCTGCTCGCGAAGTCGCTTCACTCTGGCTCAATGGCGACCTCGTCTACGAGCAGCGCTCTATCAGTGGCCTATACTCCGAGCAATCATTTGCTAAATCTGGCACAGCCATTCTGGCTGGCATGAAGACCATCGTTCTCATTAACGGCTCGACCGCTTCTGCGTCCGAAATTGTTGCTGGCGCACTCAGAGATTACGATAAAGCTACTCTGATTGGTGAGAAAACCTACGGTAAAGGTAGTGTTCAGTCACTTGAAGAGCTAAGTTCCGGCGAGTTACTGCGCGTTACGATTGCTAAGTGGTATACACCAAAGGGCAGGAATATTAATAACGACGGCATTGAGCCTGACATTAAAGTTGAGCGCACCTTCGAGCAAATCAACAAAGAAATCGATCCACAGCTAGAAGCTGCATTAAATCAATAATCTGTTAAAATAGATAGGTACAAGGAGGAGAAAATGGACGAAAACAGTTCAGAATTCGATGTATTCCAGTGGGCAAATGCTGTCGATGAAGTCAAAAATAACGTTTCAGTAGAGCTATTTCTATTTAACAAAAACTACACGCCATATAAGGTGCGCTACAGTGATGCGCTCATGCAGACCATCAAGTCGCTCTTTATGCTTGAGGCGGTAGAATTTATCAACAAAGAAGCCGACAAAGGCCTCGAGTGTCGTGAATATGAGCTTTCCGACGGGGAAGACAAGGTTATTTATCGCATCGAGCTTTCCAAAGTTGGTCGCGCTGAAACCCTAATCCATCTCATTGAGCATGAATACAAAGATATCGCCTTCTTCACTGACGACGAATACGAATTCAAACGCATCAAGGGCATCGTTGCTAAGTTTACCTATCCTGGTGATGACGGTCAGAAGACTTTCTATATTGCCAAGAACCTTGCCGCTAGCTCCGCACTCAAGGGCAAGCTCGGTTGGGAATTGAATGGTGAGAGCTTTGAGCCACTCACGGCCGATGTCGCTATTAAGGTGCCAGACGGCAACGAAACCGCCATCGTTGATGGCCAAATCGTCATCTTCAATCAGCCGAAATTTGAGAAATTATTCCAGTATGACTACAAATCCCAGGTTATTTCTGAGCAAAAAGCCAAGGAACTTCAGGACGCTTATAGCCTCAGCTTCCCAGAAGATTTGACGCTCAACTCTCTCCTCGAAGATAAAAAACCACTCGTCAAGAAACTTCAAAATATCGAAATCGGCGAAATGAAGCAAGACCAGCTTCTGGATTATGCCGACGAAATGCAACTCGAGCTCATGACCGATGATGATGGCAAGATTATCATTATGGATGACAAAGATCTTGGCATGTTCATCAATCTCCTCAGCGAAGATTACTACGTCTCGCCAGTTAATGGCCGCCGTTACGAAATTAAGAGCAAGAAACTTCTCGACGAGCCTGAAGGCGAACCGCCACGAGGCTAATATGCTAGTCGATACGCATTGCCATATTCATGACAAACAGTTTTTTGCCGGCCCAACCGACGAAATTCTTGCCCATATGCATGAAAATGGGGTAGAGAAGTGTATTACTATTGGTACCGATCCTGCCGACTCGGCTAATGCGTGCAAATATGCCAATGAACACCCGGAAGTTTGGTGGACTTTTGGCTATCATCCAAACGATTATGATGGCGATAAGGCCAAATTGGTGGATGATCTAGCTGCCGCCAAGTCGATTTTGACCGATTCGCGCCTAGTCGCTATTGGCGAAATCGGCCTTGATTATCATTTTGACGGCTACAATCGTGAATTTCAGCGGTTTTTACTCGAAAATATGCTCCAAATTGCCCAAGATCATCAGCTTCCAGTCAGTTTTCATATTCGCGAAGCTTTTGACGATTTTTGGCCAATTTTTGATAATTTTCATCTTCCGACCTCTGTTTTGCACTCTTATTCGGATTCCAAAAAGAATCTCAAAATCGGTCTCGAGAAAGGTTTATATTTTGGCGTTAATGGCCTAGCGACTTTCGCTGACATCGCGCACCCGCCTCTCGAGAGATTATTGTTCGAAACCGACGCTCCCTTCTTGACACCAAAGCCATTTCGTGGTACAATTAATAAGCCTGGTTATGTGAAGAACATAGCCGAGTGGGCAGCTGATTACTATCAGCAAGATTTTGAAGCTGTCTCAAAAATAACCACTGAGAACGCTGCCAAAATCTTTAAGATCTAGTCAGGGAGGACTTATGAACAACCAAGAAGATGATTCCATGTTCCATATTCCGGTCTCCACGCTCGTACTTGAAGCCAAGAAGGCCGCAATCGAAGAACAGAAAATTACACCCGTTACGCCAGTCGCAATCGAGCAGGCTTTTCCTGCGTATTCATCGAATGCCCCAGAGCTAGAGCTCTACAATGAACTTTCAGCCGTATCAGATGAGGTGATCGCATGTCGGAATTCAGTCTTAAGCAACATTTATTAGACGCCAGCGAAGGCGCCAAGAAACTCAAAAAGCGTATTTTGGCCGAACCGGACACGCCAACTCATTTTGCGCGTGTCCAAACCGCCGAAGGTAACCTGATTAATGCCGAATCTACGCTAGGCCGCACCGTATTTGGCCCAATTATGCCTGGTCATCAGCGCGAGTTCTTCTTGCTGAAGAAGAACGTCTGGATTTGGTACGAAGATGGCTATACTATGCGCTATGAAATTCGCAAGAATGGCGTTTATAAGCGCATCAACGAAGAAGAAC
>JAEEGL011198163.1_pt1 | contig 17824 bp, 22 predicted proteins | sample 9134231 | NCBI WGS metagenome assembly JAEEGL01 (sample SAMN16246548, study PRJNA631951) | gut metagenome | biome: gut microbiome; feature: rumen; material: fiber-attached | host: Bos | place: Iran: Karaj | collected 2018-10 | reverse complement strand
GTGTCTTCACCATATTTGTTGTATAAATATCGCCAACGTTTGTCTTTAAAAGACGAGGAGCGATACCATCCATGCGATATGGATATTCTGTGTGACCATTTAATGTATGTGATCCTTCAGGATCTGTCCAAGTAGCTGAAGCATTAACACCAGTTGTTTCAGCGCCATCTCCATAACCTGCAGTAGCACGCTGAGATGTAACATAGTTGTCACCAACACGAATCATTGCGAAGTCCTTATAAGATGTTCTCCAGAAAGGTTCGTATAATTTAATTTCGTTGAATACGAGCATAGGTTCTGCCATACCAGTAGAATCATCCGCAACAACTTTACCACTTACATAATCATAGTACATGAATTCTCCATTTTGAAGAACACTTACATTTGTATCAAGTGGAAGACTTGCGTAAATCTGTCCAGTCTTCTGAGCAGATAACTGGTTTGGCTCTACCTGACCATAGCCATTTCTTGTAAATGCCATAATATTTAATCCTCCTTAATTATTGCGGTTTCCATGATTTTCTACTGCCTTTAACCAAGCGGGAAGTTCTTCACTTTCAACGCTATGAAGATTAAAGGTTACAGCAGGGTTCTGCTCCGCCTCAGAATCATTGTTTTCAAAATTAACTTTCTTTCTTACACAAATAACAGAAAGTTTTGCTTCAATATCATCTAAAGAATATTTAGACTTATTGTCGATAACTTCTTTTTTATCATCATCAGAAAGCATATAAAACTGTGCGATAAGAGCATCTTTCTCTTTGTCTTCAACTGCCTGCTTAAACGCAAGTAATTCTGCATTCTGCTGCTCTAAAGAAGCATATTTTTCATTGAGTTCATTAAATTGCTGCTCAAGGACGGCGTATTTTTCTTCAGCCTCTAACTCATTCTTAGTAGGTTTTTCTTTTTCGTCGTCTTCCTTGGCATCATCTTGACTATCATCGTTGGCGCCATCTTTCTGGTCTTCTTCATTATCGCCATCTTTTTCTTTAGTCTTAGTGAACTCCTCTGTATTATTTTGATTTTCAGTGCTTACCTGTTGTTCATTTGTGCCCTGTTCTGCTAAAGAATTTTCTGTAACAACAGAAGTATCTTCCGCAGGAGCTACTTCAGGTGTCTCTGGAGTAGGATTCTCCACAGTCATCTGTGTAGCAGGAGCATCATTCTTAGGAGCCTGAACATCGTTGTCCAAAGTTACCATTGAATTTCCTCCTTGTCCCTTTAATGAAAAAGTAAGCTCTTTCAAATCTTGCATCATACTGAATAGAGTAGATGTAAATTCATTTGCTTTTAATGTAAAGCTAGAACTTACTTCTGGAGCTGTTATTGAAGAACCCTCGAAGCAAGGTTCTACATCTTCTCCTAAAATACACAACTTAGAAAATATCGCGTCATTTATTATAAAAAATTCGATACCGCGATTATTGTCTGTTGACCAATGGCCTTTTAATGTTTTTTCATCAAGTTCCATTGAATGTGGACGGCCTTCATTTATGATTTTCTTAGCTTCTTCATATTGTTCTGTCCATAAATAGCCTTCACACATGAGATACTCACGGAGTACCTTATTCCCGAATTCATCGGTATCCTCAAATTCTTTAAACCAAACTTTTGTATTGATGTCTACAAAACCATATGGCTTAGTTAAACAATTAAATCTTAACCCATCTCCATCAATAATCATTTGGTCTCCATGGTCACCAAAATCTTCCTTTTTATTGCTGTAATATCCAACAATAGGTGTACCAGGAAGAGTTTGAGCCATATCCATAGCTACTTCTTTAGTGATATAACTACGATTGCGGTTTTCGCCAAGATATAAGACCTTGACTTCGCACTTTGAAATTAGAGGACTAATTGAAGTTATGTTGATAAACTCAGGAGACTTTATAGTAGCTATACTGACACCACTCATCGTAGTCCTCCTTAACTCATTGATTCTCTATTTTTGATTGTTTTCTCTGATTTTTGGTCATCTGCTAACTCCTTGCGGCCGGCGCCCTCGCTGTCAGAACTTACTTTCGATTGAGGATTCCCGCTTCCCGCCTTACCTGTAATACTATTGAGAGTATCACCATTCATAGTTGAACTCATAAGCGGAGGAATGAATACATTAACTAAATCTAAAATATCATTTTCAAAGAACGCATTGGCTAAAATACTGCTTTGACTCTGGCCTAACGCAATTTGCGGTAAGAACTTAGAATAACCAAGTTGAGTCTGCTCTTTATAAAGCTTAGCTAATTCTTTATAATTATAAATTGTGGTAGTTAAAAGTTGAACTTTATATTCTACCTTTTTCTTATTATTGAATGGAAGAATTAATTCATTTAAAAATTCTTCAAATTGAAGTAACATATTATACATAGTTGCTTCATCATTCAAAATTGATTTTTCCAATGCAATATTACCATCGGTATTAAATTGCATTTGAGATACACCAGCCTCATTATATAACTGACGTTCTACTCTCGCTAAATCATCGGACTGAGAATCCGCTTTAGACGCATCCATATCTTCTACTTCAACATCTGCGAAAGTAGTTAATACATCAACACCAATTGCTCGACTAAGCATTTGAACTGCATTATTGTGTAATTGCTGCGCTTCTTCAACATCAAATATTAACTCACCATTTTTATCTAGCGGCATTTTTTGCACAACTATCTTAAGTAATCTTTGCATAGTCTTTTTCTTGTCTAAAGCTTGTGCTTCATCCAAATCAATTATAAGAGGAATAACAGAAATAAAAGCTGGGTAATCTTCACCATTTGCGGTAAACTTAACTGTTTGTTTAGGGTCCAGGAGATACCAACCTGAAGTGTCACCAGCAAATTCTGGTGGTAACTTACCTTGTTTGTATAACATGTAACCTTTAGAAAATTCAACAGGGAATAATTTTAACACCCTCATTTTTTGAGTAGTATCTCTAAATTGGTCATCAAAGTACTTCATGTTGAACTCAACCGCTGGCTTTTTCCCATAATTAAATCTACTTCTACAATAATCAACAGGGAGCTGTTGTAAAACAACCCCATCTACTGTTTCAACCTTGTATCCATAGTAAGCGCCATCAAGTAAGACATCAAGAGCAATTTCACCAAAAGTTTTCTTTACCCCAAACTTATCAAGTGTTATAATTGAGTCGTAAAAACCTTTTAATAATTTATCCTTCTTCGTTTTATCGTCAATTACATATGGAGTAACAAACCAATCGTATCTATACATAAAAGCCATATATCTCACAATACGACCATAGATACCGCTAATTCTATAAAAGAAATTGCTTACTTCTCGCATTGTTTTTAAATCATAATTATCGATAGCTTTAAGTACAGTGCCTTTGTCTGCTAATCTAGGGTTAGTTTTTCTTAACGCTCCTAATTTAAGAATGGCATCATCAAGAGTTTTTGCCCCAACTTTGATTTTATTAAAATCAACCGGCGGCAACCCTTGATAACCAGTAGGTTGACTAAAGTCGGCATCTTGTTGTCCTGCAATAATATTAAAACCCTTTGAGTGGATTTCTTCAAGTCGATTACGCAATGAGACACCTCCTATTACTCTTCCTATTAAATATTATAACAAAAATTTAGTTCAATGTCAAATTTCACTAATTTAATGTTTAATAATTCAGTTTTTAGTATCCGGCAGCCTTCATGATATAATCATAATCCATTATCGCCTCATCCCAATAGGGAATACAAATCAACGTAATACCATGCTCTGCACAATACCTTTTCTTTTGGGCATCATTATATTTTTGCTGATACAAACCACGAGCGCCGCCAAATTTTGACTTAGCCTCATAATGCTGAATGCCTTGAAATTCGATTAAGAAATCTATATCCCCATCGTCTGTGAATACAGCAAAATCAAATCGAAGAGGGCGTCCGCTACTTGAAACCAAATCAGAAAAACTGTATTCTTCTTGGTATGCAAGACCAGCCATATCTAAAATATCACAAATTTTAATTTCTCCTCTACTTGACTTCATAAATATCTTAACTCCTTTACAAATATAATTTAAAATCAAAAGATTACTTTTATCTACTCGTGTCCAAACTTTCTAATAATTATTTTAATGCGGGATTAGCTTTTATTCTGCATTAATCGTTCTCTAAAATTCTATTAATGATTTCTTGTCTAGTCCATTTCCCGCATCTCATCTTGTATTTAGTGTTAAAACAATTTCCCCCATCAATTAATATAGTAGAATGAAAATTTCTTTTACAATCCCTCATATTAAATACTTCTCTGTCAGCTAATCCTACTACTATGTCACTAAATTCAGAACAAAGAAATTTCATGCCAGTATGATTTGACTTACTATTAAACTCCATCACTGTATAGCCATAATTAATTAACATATTAATCAATTCTTTACCAACGACACCTCGACCAATTACAGAAATGCAAGCTTCTCTATTAGGAGTGGTATTTATAATATAGTTAAAAATACCTTGAGCAGTGCAGCTAGTATAACGATTAGTTTTAGTCACATTATCGATATCTAAAAGAGGATGCGCATATAAAAAACTTTTAACTGTTTTATCATCTTTTAAAGGCAGCATAGGTAATACTCTTATATAACTATCTTGCTTATATTCATTTTTCAAATCTTCTATATTATCTACAATAGAGAATCGTACACCTTGTTCCATACAATCCTTTGTAAGCCATTTTAAATACAGATTAGAAGCTTCTGATGGATTGTCATAATAAATAACTAATTTCATATTTATTCCTTTCTAAAAATAGATATGATGTTCTTACGAAAAGAACATCATATCTGCTATATTAAACTTCTTACGTTTTCGTTTTCGCTCTTCTTCCTTCTTAATATAATAAAGTCCATACACGAAAGCAGAGAATTTATCTTTTTTAATACTCCTATTACTTTGTTTAAGAAGAATATTAACACCCTCATTTTCCTCTACAAGATTCAACATCTGCGCCTTTAGAACAGAAGTAAGAACAAAAGGACGAAGATATTCATTTCTCTGGTCGGCACTCATATTCTGTCCAACTTTTGTCTGTATTAATTTAGCCTTCGCGGCAGACTCATCTATTAAGAACTTGACCTTACCGCTCGACATTTGAGTCTGAGCATAAGAATAAGCTTCTGTATTAATAGGAGCATTGGCTTTAATCAAATACATGGCATTTTCTTCTACTCCTGGACCTTTTATTTTCTTATAAAGTTCTGTAGTATCCTCTGCGGTTCCACCTTCTACTCCGAATGGCGGTAAGCTATCTCCAGTTTCTGGATCTACTTGCCCTTTCGTCATAAAGTCGATAAGACCAATACCTAATCCATTAGCATCAATTGAAATTATTCTTGCTTTATACTTATAATATAATTTTTTCAAGTTAATCGCTTGCGTTTCAAAATCCTCAGCTTCATAAGTATAAATATTAACCAAAGTTTTTAAATCAGAACCTTGCGGCTGAGGGGTGCTTTTCCAAACGCAAACCTCGGTCGTACATCCAATTCTACCAACATCGACACCAAGTACATAGTAGGCTGTTTTTGACGACCTCCCGCTGTACTCGTATTCAGGCTGTAATAATACTCTATGTTTATCAAATTTCTCCGCAGAATAAAAGGCATTCTCTACGTCACCAGACCAAATACTTCTATATTCACGGTCAAATGAATCATCATTATATGTCGTTTAATTTTAATATTTCTATTAAAAACTGACTATCTTTTATCTAAAAAATTTTAATTTTTTAGAGAACCTATTTCCCAGTATGTATCAATAATACCAGTACTCCCAGTCTCACCCGGGATAGTCGATACAGCTTCCATTTAAATACCATTTTTGTTCTTTTTTCTTGTAAATGGGCAGATGCTTATGATTTACTCCATATACGATTTTTTTCAATCCGCTAAAAGAATATTTTTCTTTGTATTTAAATGGCTTGCCACGGGATTCCCATATCATTTTAAGACTTAGGGTTCCCCGTTAGCCGCTTAAAAATTTATTAAGCGACCCCGCTGATACACGGTAAAAGTTCTAAGGGCACATAACCGTTCGGTCCACCCTGTAATTTAAGCTGATCTACAAAATCTTCATCCAAAAGACCTTCCTTGACAGGTGTCTCATAAGTTCCGCCCATAATCATTGCTTGATCCGGCTCAATAATACTTTGGATTAGAAGTTCGACCAGCTTATCATAAGCAAAGGAGTTTTTCCATCCCGCAGTAGTGATATATACCTGACTCTTGTTAACAACTTCTTCATTATGTCTTGTACCATCTGGTAAAAGTCTATTAACGTTAGTAGTAGGAATAATAACTTCGTTCAAAATATCTCCATCAATTAGAACACACTCTTCCATCAGACCTCCAGTTCTACGCTGTCCTCTGGATGATTGTCTTGCCGCTAAAATATCAATAGTAGAACCATTCTTGAATACATACTTAACGTCGTCTTTTGATTTCTTAGATACACCTCTATCCCAGTTAATCTCGTTGTTGAGCGGAGGGATTAGAGTACAAAGCTCTTCTATCTTAGCTATGGTGATGCTGGCAGCCTGCTCCTTACCTCCTGTCGTAACGAATAAATGAGAACCGGGGTAGAGTATTGCTCTCAACATTAGAACTAACATGGATAGGAAGGATTTACTATACGCTCTCGGGAATGTCGCATATACGTACCTATGTCGCATTACAATTCTTAAGAATATTCTTTGATAAAAATAAAAATGGAAATTTTTAGGATTATAAGGATTTTCCTCCCCTTCCGCATACTCATGATTATGCAACAAATAATCAATCAATAAATCTGGGTATTCTCTGAAGAAAGCAATTAACTGTCTTAGTTCATCTAATTGTTCTCTAATTCGTTCCTCAGACAAACCCTGCTTTAAGCCATTAGAGCGAGAAGTGGATATTTCTAATAGATTTGCTAAACTCATTCGTCGTTTGCACTCTCCTCTCCAATTCTGCCATCTTGCGCAATGTCTTGCTCAATAGCTTCTTTGAACTCGGCATAATCGCCATCTTTAAGCTCGACATCCTCCAACCCCATGGCAAGAGCTTCCGCACGGTCTCTTTTCATTTGGTCAGCAGCTTCTTTATTCTTCAAATACTGCTCTATTTCTTGAGCTAAAGATTTATCTTCATAAATCAAAGATTTATTATATCTCTTTAAATCTGCGATAACAGCATCAACGATATCATGATCAGCCTTAATTTCTAATCTAGGTATCTGTCCACCCTGTTTTTCACAATAGGCAACTAATTGTCCAGCAGAATCAACAAAATCCGCTTTATCCACCTTGTTCTGTGCTTCAGTAAACTTGGCAGCTTTCATCATAGAGTCATAAACTCTAGATAATTTCTGATAAGTATCCACATCTCCGCAATCGTATATAATTCTTAATTTTCATTAAGTATGGACTATCTCTTCACTATAAATAGTGCTTTGCGCTTCCGCTTATGTATCAATAATAAACGTACTCTACTCGGTTCAAGAAAACTTGCCTTTCGATAGTCTCTACACCTTGTCAAATTTGTTCCCAATAACAATTTTTATATAAAGTTTTATTTTTTATAGCTTTATCTAAAGCAGTATGCCCTTTTATATTTAAAAATTCTAAAACTAATCGTTTAGTATTAAATTCTTTAATTAAATTATAATTCTCATCATACATAAGAATATGTTTACCATTTTTAGCTTTTTCACCTTTGTTACCAAAATTGCCATTGTTTTTACCAGAAGTAGCTTTAGACATTTTATTTCTGTATTCTTCATTTCTATAAGAGCTAAAATCAGTATTAGCGATTCTTTTTATTCGACTTTCTTTTGTATGATGTTTTCCATACATTGGATTATCTTTACCAGAATATTTTTCAGAACGCTCTTTTCTTTTGTCATCTGTCCAATATTCTTTTAATGCTTCACTTATCTTTTGTTTATGCTCATCTGTCAACTTCTTCCCATAATTTGGGTGATTCTCTCCAGATAATGCTTCACTAATTTTTTTATTAACATTAAGGCGTTGTTCTTTGGTATATCCTTTTGTAACATATCCTCCTTCTCCACCTTCCGCAATATTATAAAACATAGGATTCTCTACTGCATTATATATTTTAATATAATATTTTTCTTTTTCATTCATTTCTTCTTCATTTTTAGCAATATAAAGAATTTCTTTTTTAAAATTTTCTTTCCCATATTTTTGTATTGCAGCTTTAATGTTAATTCCGCTACCTAAATAAGTATCATTTAATTCTCCGATATGTTTTCCAATATATTGTTTCCCATCTACTAAATTAATAGTTTTATAAATATAAAATTGTTTATTCATATTTTTCTCCTTTATTATTGACTTAGGAGACTTTGTCTCCTCTATCTATACTTGAAAAATATGAAATATATTTTTTATAAATTTGACCTTGGCACGGTATTAGCATATTAAATTTTTTAACTTAGCTTTCACCGTTAGCAAACTTTTAAAGTTCACACCCTTGATAAGGTTCACAAAGTTTAAAGGCGACCGATTATTCTTGGTTAATCGCCTGATTCATTTTAAGACTTGTTTTACAAATCATTTTAAGGGTATCAACACGAGCAGCTCCTTGAATATCAAACGTATCCATAAATTCATTATAAAGCTTCTCAAGTGCTACCCACTCATCCGCTTTATATAAACGACCCCACTTAAGAGCCAAATAAATTTTATCTTCTTCTGTTAAATTTCCCGTTACATCTGGAATATCTACCTGCTCAAAATTGCTCCCAATAGGATAAGGACTATCACCTTTTAATTGGGTTGGATTATTAAAATCGATTTTAGGTTGCGGAGCTTCGATTTGTTGATAGGTCATCCATTGAGCATCAGTAATTTCGCCACGTTCATGCGCTTGTCGCATTTCCTCCATCTTTTGTTTTACAATCTCTTCAGGTTCTCCTAATTGTCTAGCTTGAGCTTCCGCCTTTTCTTTGAGTAGTTCAGTATCTGCCCAGCTGTAATCTTTCCATTGCTTTAATTTCATCTTAGATAGATACTTGCCAAATACACTCATACCTGTCATTTTATATGGGTCTTTTTGGTATGCTCTATCTCGAAGAGTGTTCCATTCCGCCTCGATGTAAGGGACATCAAATTTCTCTAAGAGCCAAAGAAAAGTGTCCGGTTCCCAGTTATTAATGTGCATAGTTAGACAGGCTTTACATAATTCGCATTTCTCTCCATTTTTATAAGTGTAAAAATTGGTTGAACCCATTGTTTTCCCGCATTTTTGACAATATTGCTGATCAGCCATCTAATTTTCCTCCTAATCTTTATTTTCTTCTAGCTTTTGCTGCTTTATTTCGACATTCTTTACAAATACTGTAAAATTTATCTCGACTCGTACTGTTCTTAGAAAAGAATTTATTATGAGCTAATTTAATTTGCCCGCAGCGGGAACACTTTTTCCAATTTCCAAGCTCTTTAAATGTGTAATACCATTCAAGGTAATCGATTTCCGCTTGCTCAGAAATTAATTTTGGAATTTTATTTCTCCATAAAGAAGAAATATACTCAACACTATGTTTAACGCCGAATTCTTCTTCTAGTAACTTTTGTATTTCAAGATTAGTTCGACCATCAATTTTGTATAAAATTAATTTATAATACATTGGGTATTTATATTTTAAAGCTCTTTCTATAAGATTTTCAAAATCTACAAGCATCCACTTCATATCTGAACCAAGTTTATTCCAGGTTTCTAATTTTAATCCAGTATAATTACATAAAAGAGCAACTACGTGAGCTGGGTTGTAGAAATTAATCAAACCAGTAGAATGAACGTTACCTTCTTTATCGATAAATCTTTCTTCATCCAAATCAAGTTTTGCTAATGTTTTTGTTAAATTCTTTGAATACATAGGTTGTTTAAATGCATTTTTGATAACATATTGATCTTGACGCATTTCAATAACTTGTTTTTTTAAGAGAAACTTTTTCTTACCTGTGGCGGTTTTCGCTTCCGCCTCAATTGCTTCAATTGATTCTCTTAATTCTTTTAGTCCAGGAATAGTTTCTAAGTCCTCTTGGGTAATTTCTTTTTTAGGGTCAAGAAGAACATTTTTATCATTCGTTATCATATTATATATGCCATCTTCACCATTTTCAAGTTTACCTATTAAACCTTCATAAGAGGTCTCCCGCTTGTTTACTGTTACTAATCTATTTTCTGTTAATATTTTCTTTTTCTTTCGTTCTTCCTTATCTACTGCATAAACTATATAATCCGCAAGTTTCTCTAAATAGTTTGGGGTTAATCTTTCTGAAGGAGTTTTTGCTATGATTTCATTGACTTTTGCGACTCTTTTCTCAGGCGTTTCCAATGTCCAATCCATTTTTATATAACCGGGATCATCTTCTGCCTCCATTTCTTTATTGAGCTGATTGTTCTCGATAGTAGCTCCTTCCGCCACCTCTTCAAACAAATCGTCTTCCGTCTGCGAAAAGGAGTCATTATTTAAATATTTTTCCATATTCAAATTCTCCTTTATTTATATTTATATTTATATTTTAAGATACAAAAATACTTCTTGCATCTCTTCTATATTTATAGTATATCAAAATTTTTCTCTCTTGTCAAGGGCGAAGTTGATTTTTAACGAAAGTTGACCACACTTTATTTTGACATTTATAAAAATTTTATATATAATTAATATATAATAAAAAACAAAAGGAGAAAAATTCTTCTATTTTTATAATATAATAAATAAATAGGAAGAAAATAAAAATATGAAAGATTATACAAATAAAATTTGCGGATGTTGGCATGTTAAAGAAAGAGATTTTAATCCAAAATCTAAATCACATGAAACTTTTTGGATTGCAGAATGTATAAATTGTGGGAATGTATCAAGTATAAGAAAAACAGACTTAGATAAACAACCAAAAAGTTGTAACCATTGTAAAGGACGGGATTTAAGAAGTTGGAAAATAGGAGATAAATATGGGGAGGAGAAGAAAAATTTCAGATACAGAAAGAGCGAGATCAACGTAAAACGGACTATTGTAACACGCATGAAATAAAATTACAATGGATACCTTATACAGATTTCGACAATATAAATCTTGAAATGTTATTATCGTAATTTGAAATCTAAAAATACTTTTGGAGATTTTTTGGACGAGACAAAGCCGTTTTTAGAAAAATAAAAGTAAAAATCCCGAAATGCACGCCCGGGGTAGAAAAAAAGTACGTTGTGTATCTCAATCAATTAACCTCGGCGCGCTGGCAGGCGTAGCGCGCCGTATTTTACTTAGCAAAAGCGCTTGCAACTTTTCTTGTTTAAGAAAGTGCCATCCTATCATAATACTATTATCCCACAACTGGCATGATTTGTCAATAGGCAAATTGCACAAAAATTTTTTCTCTTTTTTATGCACTTTTACTATTGACAGGATTTGTCAATATGTAAATTGTACAAAATTTAGTACACAATCTTTGTGCAATTTGCACAATAGAAAAATAGTAAAAAGGGTTGACAAAAAGCGGAAACCGCTGTATAATAAGTATTAGAAAGAGAGGTAATAAAACTATGAATAAACAATATCAAAATACATGGGTGAGTAAGGATAATAAAACTATGAATAAGCAATATCAAGTTACATTAATGAGTGAGGGGAATAAATACAGACCTGTTTCTACTATTGTTACTTGTGAAGAAATAGATTTAACAAATAGAGAAGCTAAAAAGAATTTAATTATTAAAGGTACTGAAAAGATATGTATTAAGCGTTATTGGGGTAAACGTGAACTCAAACTCTATGGATACACAAAGGCAAAAGTTAGAGAATACGACAAAGAAAAGATAGAACAAGAAAATAAGGAAAGATACGAAAGAATAAAGGAACAACATTATCAAGATGGAAGTTGGAAAAGACCAAAAAATAAATAAAAAAGTTCGTCAAAAGGGTTGACAACAAACAACCCTTTTGATATAATAAGTATGTAGTTAAGACAAGACAAATTAAAGAAAAGAGGTATTTAAAAATGATTATTAATAATAAACCAGATTACGCAGATGACTATGAATTTATAGTAGCAAGAAAATGTGACGATGGAGAGTATTGGTTTTGGGGTGCTTATAGTGATGGTACTAGAGCAGAACAAGCAGCATCTGAACTCAATAATAGTATAATTTTTCACAATGTGAGAATTCAAGGAAAAAGAAAATAAAAAAGTTGTCAAAAGGGGTTGACAATAAAAACCCCTTTTGATATAATAAGTATGTAATCAAGATAAAACAAATTAAAGAAAAAGAGGTATTTAAATTATGGTAGAATTAACTTATTACATTGAGAACACATTAGCATTAGAACTTGCACTTGAAAATATATCTGATAAAATTGCATGTTTTGTAACAAGAGAATACATCGAAATGAATTATTCAAAAATCACTATTCAGGCAAGAGTAGAAGATTTCAACTCTATTGAGAGAGTATTTTCTCTATTAGGTTAGTTGTTAAAAGTGGGCGATAAAAATCGCCCACAAAAAATAAAAAAGTACTTGACAAAATAAATAAAAGGTATTATAATTAATACATAATCAAGATAAAGAAAAGAGGTATTTAAAAATGAAAAAGAAAATTTGCGTTGCTGTTGCTATTATCCTTTGTTTTGGGGCTTTTGCTGGTTCTGTAAGTTGGGGTCATTATGCTACTAATCATTATTATAAACTAGGTACAGTTACAACAGTTTATAAAGATACTATTTTAATCGAGGACATCGAGGGAAACGCTTGGGAAATCTACGGAGATAACCTCAAAGCGGGGGATAATGTAGAAATGACAATGTTTACAAATTTTACAAGAAATAATTTTTATGATGATGTTGTAGAAAAAGTAGAAATAAAAAGATAAAAATGGTTGACAATAGACAGTAAAGATGATATAATAAATACATAAAATAAAGAAAGAGAGGTAATAAAAATGCCAAATAAAATAACAGTTAAAGAATTAAAGGAACTTTTACAAAAATATAATGATGAAGATGTAGTAGAGATAGACGGCGGGAATTTTTTTTATGGCTCTTCAATGTGTGATTGGGCTGAATTAAGTATTGATGGAGAAATAATAATAGAAATGGAATAAAAAAGGGGTTGACAATCAACCCCAAAGATGTTATTATAATATCAGAAAGAAACAGAGTCACAACCATTGCGTGGGTGGGTCTCTCAAGGCGAAAGTACAGGAGACAGGTACAGATACCGCAAAAACATACCGCGGAGAGGAGGCTCTGTTTTTCTGTTATCCTTTTGTTGGCGGCGCGCGGATGGACGTCACGCGCCGAATTATCTATTATAACATCTGCCGCACATTTTGTCAAGTGAAAATTTATATAAAATTGCACAAATTTTTATCCCGAATTTTATGCATTTTGTCTATTGACACAATTTGTCAATAGGTAAATTGTACAAAATTCAATGCACATTTTTATGCAATTTGACTATTGACACTTAATGCGGTATGTGTTATAGTATAATTACAGAGAGGGTAAAGGGTGATAATCTTCTCGGTGAGGCAGTTGGCAATGTCTTTAAAAAATTGATTTAATTTTTACTTTTAACAGTAGAGGCTGAATTGATATTAAAGACACCCAACGGGGACACCCATTTTTTAAAAAAATACTTGACAAAAAACAAAAAAAACATTATAATTAATACATAATCAAGAGAAAAAAGAGGTAATAATTATGGTAGATATTAAAGAAATTAATTTTGACATGGACGGTACAATCGCAAATCTTTATGGTGTAGAGGGTTGGTTAGATGATATTATCGCGGAAAGTGATAGACCTTATAGAGAAGCAGATGTTCTTTTAAATTGTTCAAGCCTTGCAAGAATTTTAAATAGACTTCAAAGAAATGGTTGGAAAATAAATATTATTTCGTGGTTAGCTAAGAATAGCACAAAAAAATATGATAAAAAGGTAATAGACGCAAAACTTGATTGGTTGTCAATTCATCTCCCATCAGTCAAGTGGGATAATATTAGTATCGTGGCATACGGCACACCAAAAAGCAGCTGCGGACGTGGAATTTTATTTGATGATGAACAACGCAATAGAAGAGAATGGCGTGGGGTTGCCTATGATGTGGATAATATTATTGAGATTTTAAGAAATTTAGATTAAGGGGGTTGACAATAAACAACCCCTTTGGTATAATAAGTATATAGTTAAGACAGAAGTGAGGTGTTTGAAATATGACAAGAAAAATTAAAGGGATTAAAACATTAAACAAAGCAATTTATAAACCGCTTGCTAAGTTTGGTATAAGTGAAGTATCTTTGTCTGATGAATATAGCTATATTTTTGAGTCAGAAAGTGTCACCTTTAAAGTCACAGAAACTATCGAAGATAAATGGTTTATGGATTTTATAAAAGAGCGTTTCGACTATGAAACAGAAAATTTTATTATTAGTCTTTTACATGAAATTGGACATCATAAAGCAAATGATGAAATTGAGGGAGATATATATAATTTTTGCATTAGTGAGAAAGAACGAATTACTAGAGAACTAGAAGATGAAAACATAAGTGAAAAACGCGCCAAGGAATTAGAATTTCAATATTTTAATCTTCCCGACGAAATAATGGCGACACAGTGGGCGGTCACCTATGCAAAAGAACACCCACAAGAGATAGAGCAAATGTGGGGGGAGATGCTTCCCGCAATACAAAATTTTTATCATGCTAATGGATTATAAGAAAGAGTGAGAAATCACTCTTTTTTAAAATAATAAAAGTTGACAAAATAAAAAATATATATTATAATAATTATAGAAAGAACAAAAGAAAGGAATTGATAAAATGATTTATATAACATCAGATTGGCATTTTGGACACGAAAGAGATTTTATATTTAAGCCACGCGGTTTTGATAATCAATATGAGATGAATAACGCAATCATTGAAAATCACAACACTATTGTGAATGATGATGATGATGTATATTGTTTAGGTGATTTAATGCTAAATGATAATGCGGAAGGTATGAAGTGCTTAAATTCTCTTAAAGGTCGTATTCACATTATCCGCGGAAACCATGATACTAACTCAAGAATAGAACTTTATAAGAGTTGCCCAAATGTAGTAGAGGTGTGCGATGCGAAGTATCTTAGTTATGGAAAATATAATTTTTTCCTTAGTCATCACCCATCATTAACAAGTAATTGTGATGATGATAAACCGCTTCATAGAAGATTAATAAATCTATGTGGACACCTTCACACATCAAACCGCTTTGTGGACATGGACAAAGGTCTTATTTATCATTGTGAAATAGACGCGCATAATAACAAGCCTGTTAGTATAGAAGAAATACTAAAAGATTTAAAAGAATATTCAGAAAACTAGGGGTGTAGAAAATACACCTCTATTTTTGTACAACTTTTTTCAAAAAACTATTGACTTTCTTTTCTGTTGGTTGTATAATGTATTTACAAGGTAAGGAAATAAATAAAAGAGAGGTGATAAAAAATGATAAGTATTATAATTGGTTTAATTGTTATGGCATTAATTATTATAATAGGGCATTTGATTGGGGTATTTGATTTCCGCACATTTGTGGAGATTATGTCAGAAGAAAAAGAAGATTAAAAAGGAGGGCGGTTAAACCGCCCTAATTTTTTATAAAAAAGACTTGACAAAATTCGCGGGAAGTGGTAAAATTGGCGGCGCGCTGATGGACGCATCAGCGCGAATTTTCCATTATAACATACCTCGCACATTTTGTCAATAGGAAAATTGCACAAATTTTTAAAAAATCAAGTCCCGAAATTTGTGTATTTTACCTATTGACAATTAAAAAATTTTAAATGTCAATAGTATTTTTGCACAAAAAATAAGAAAAATTTTGTGCATTTTTGCCTATTGATTTTAAAAATTTTTTTTGATATAATAATTATAGAAAATGATAAGGGATAACAAATGAGATTGCAACCCTTGAAAATTTTCAAAAAAGTGTTGACAAACACAAAACAGTATGTTATAATAATTAAGAAAGTAAGAGAGATAAAAAACTCAAAAAACTTTCAAAAAAAGTTGTTGACAAGCACAAGAAAGTATGATATAATAAATACAGAAAATAACAAAAGGATAACAAATGAGATTGAAACCTTTTAGAAATTTTCAAAAAGTGCTTGACAAAAGCAATAAAAAATGTTATAATAACAATGTAAACAAAAACAAAATCAAAGAAAAGAGGTATTTAATTATGACAAACAAGATTACAAAGAGAGATTATTTTAACAGATTATTAACAATCGTAGCAGGTGATGCAGAGCTTGAACAGTTTATTGCTCACGAAATTGAATTACTTGATAAGAAGTCGTCAGGTAGAAAGCCTACAAAGAACCAGGAAGAAAATGGTGAAATTAAGAAAGAGATTTTATCTGTTCTTTCTGATGGCGGTAACATGACTGTAACAGAAATTCAGAAACAGTCTGAACAGTTAGGTGAGTTATCAAATCAGAAAGTATCCGCTCTATTAAGACAGTTAGTTGACGCAGGCGAGGTAGTCAAGGAAACTGACAAGAAAAAGTCTTACTTCTCACTTGTCTAGTCAATAGGTCAAAGTATTTAAGGGGTAGTCAATCGGCTACCCCGAGGATAAAAAGATTTTTCAAAAAAAGTATTGACAAAAAATAGTTAAGGTGATATAATCATTATAGAAAGTGAGGTACAGATTATGGAAGAAAAATTAGAAAAATTAATCGCTACTATAATGAAAGAAGCCGAAGCGGACGGCGAGCCAGTAACAAGAGAAGAAGCGGAAGAAATGGCGGAAATGGAATTAAAAGCCAATGCCAACGCAAAGCTTTATGTACAAAGTGAGAAACCTAAGAAAAAGGCTGAAAAGACTAGAAAAGTTGACGAGGAAAAAGGTCACTTACTTGGTTGTGTAAAAAATCTACTAGTGGGGATGCACGCGAGTATCCTTTCAGTAAAAACAGAAACCGAAGTTGAGTTTATGTATAACGATAATCATTATACAATAAAATTAACTAAACACAGACCTCCTAAAAAGTAGAATAAATGCGGTTGCCTAGCACCTTAAAGCTAGGCGGAAACCGCAAAAATTTCAAAAAAGATGTTGACAAAATAAAAAAATAATGATATAATAAATACATCAAATGAAGAAAGGCGGTATAAATGATATGCAAAAGCGCACATTAGAAAAGAATGAATTCGTAGCCAACTTAATCGCACGCGGTTTTAGTTTAGAGTTTAGTTTACATCACTTACAGGGAATATTTATGTTAATTGATGAAAGAGTTAATAAATACACTTATAATATGTACAATGGTTTAATTATGAACGCTTATGGCTTTACACTTGACTATTTTATAAATTTAAAAAATGAATTAACTAATAATTAATAATATAAAACAAGTACAGGGTTCACCTCTAAGGTGCGGTGGGTTCGACTCCCGCCAGTACTATTTTACAAGTTTTTATTACCTCCTATTGGAAAAGGGCAAAAGTGACAAACTTTTGCTCTTTTTTTTGTACATTTTTACTATTGACAAACCGCGGAAGATGTGTTATAATTGGCGGCTCGCGCTTGAGCGCTGCGAGCCGAATTTTCTATTATACCATATCCTGCAAAATTTGTCAAGCGAAATTTTGCACAAAACTGCACAAAATTTTTTCCCGAAATTTGTGCAATTTTACTATTGACAAGATTTGTCAAGTGAAATTTTGCACAAAATTTCTTTGTAGATTTTGTGCAAAATTTTTTTCAAAAAAATCAAAAAAGTGCTTGACGAAAAATAGTACAGATGCTATAATAATAATTGT
>JAEEGL015226926.1_pt1 | contig 17825 bp, 17 predicted proteins | sample 9134231 | NCBI WGS metagenome assembly JAEEGL01 (sample SAMN16246548, study PRJNA631951) | gut metagenome | biome: gut microbiome; feature: rumen; material: fiber-attached | host: Bos | place: Iran: Karaj | collected 2018-10 | reverse complement strand
GAGAACATCTTTCCCACTGGTCTCAGCAAAGATCCTGTCATCCAAATGAACGGATTGAACAGCTTCGTAATCCAGATCTTGTGGTTATACTTCTTTGCATAGTAGCGAATAATCTCACAAGTATCAGCATATTCTGCATTCTGAGGATATACAATATCTCTTGCTCCATGCAAAATCACCTGCTTCACAAATTCACAGAGATTGTCAATATACAGCATACTCCTCTTGTTATGCCATGCTGGAAAAACAGGCGTTTTTGTTGCCAGCCAAACCAACTTTGGGAAATTGCCTCTGCATCCAGGGCCATAAATCATAGGTGGGCGCAAAATGCAAACTTTGAAGTATGGACTCTCTAATTGCTTTATACCAATCTCCCCTTGCAGTTTGCTATCTCCATAAAATCCATTAGGTGCAGGTTGTGTATCAGCAGAAATTCTCTTACCAGCAAGCGTCTTCACCTCCTTATAAACTATCATGCTACTCATGTGAATGAATTGCTTTACGCCTGATTCTTTAGCAGCTTTTGCAATTTCAATCACCATATCGCGATTTACCTTATAATACAGTGGTCCTTCACCCTTCTTAGCCTTCACATGGGCGATTCCTGCTACATTATAAACAACATCATATTTTGAGAAATCAGCTTTCTTCCAATTATCATTAAGCGTATCTACAGCATCCACCTCAAACAATTCGGGTGAACGCTTTAGCCACTCTTCAACCTTTGTGCCTATATAACTACCAGCACCAGTAATCAAAACCTTTTTCATTATTCTTGAAATTCAGTAATGTTTGAACCTTCTCTTTGGGTGAACTCCTTCACAACTTTTGCAGGAGATCCCATGGCCACTGTATAAGGTGGAATATCTTTAAGTACAGTTGAACATGCACCAATCACAGCACCATCACCTATTGTCACTCCAGGCATAATCATCGATTCCATACCAACCATCACGCCCTTGCCAATATGTATTTCACCAAGACGGTATCCGCACTTTGCAGCATTATCACCAATATGATAATCTCTCAGATTTCGCTGATGGCACAACAGCCGACAACCTGCTGTTACATGGGCATAATCATCTATATAAATCAGGTCTGCATGGTTCAAATCCACACGTACATAATCACCTATAAAAACATTTTTACCTACATGACATCCAATTCTACGTAATAACCAAGGTCTTAATTTACGAGGGCAGAATGGAGCCAGTATGGGCCAGTCCATCATCTTCTCTAAACGCTTACGGTAGATGTTTCCAAAGAACTGTTTGATAACCCTCCACAGGCTCACATCTCCATATTCCTCTTCAGAGTAATTAAACCCTAATGCTCGCAACAATTTGTATGTTGTGCTAAGTTTCTTCTTTTCCATTATTATTTCTTACTTATGATTCTTTCCAGATTATCGATACAATCTGGTAGTCTATAATTCTTTTCATAATACTCACGACCATTCTTACCCATCGCTCCAAAAGATGCTTTATTGGCAAGCACCTGCTCTTTGATGAGTTTTATCATCGAATCAGCATCACCAGGGGCCACAGAATAGCCGCATTTACTCTCATTGATAATGTCAGCACCTCCGCATCCTATCATAGCCAGAACTGGTCGGCCTGCTGACATATAAGATTGAAGCCTAGCTGGTACAACAGCTTCAAGGTGTGGGAAACCACCCCTAAGTGTTACCATCATTGCATCTGCCTGTTTATAGAAAGCAGGCATTGCTTTGAACGGATATTGGCCTAAGCATACAGCTTGTTTTCCCAAACCATTCTCTTGAATGAATTGTTCCATCCATTCCTTACGAGATCCACCACCAACGAAAACCCATTTTACCTCAGGAACGTCTTTCAATCCCAACATCACCTTTGATACCGAGTCCAGATCTTGAGCCTTACCCATATTGCCTGCAATCATGATTTTAAATCCATCAGGCAATTGAGGAATCTCAAACGAGTCATCCATTTGCAGAATATCATCACTCCAGTTTGGGAAATAGATAATCTTATCAGCAAAATTACCCTTAGCAGCTATAGGTTCACGAAATCGTTTACTGGTTATAAGTATCTTATCCGTCTGTTTATAGATGTTCTTTACCATCTTATCCACGGTATTCAGAATCTTCTCGTTCTTCACACCACCACCCGATTTCATGGCATCCGGCCACAAGTCCATAATCCAGTAATAGAAAGGTGTCTTGCGGATTTTCCTCAGTAGTAAAGCTGGATATGCCTGGAATATAGGTGATGGTTCGTGACCAATGATACAGTCATATTTCTTTTTCCATGCAAATTGGAAAAGAACTCTCAGACATCCAAAAAACACGAAACTGAAATAGTTAACAGGCAAACGCCAGCCACCTTTTCCTCTTGGAGTCTGGAACACGCGATACACGTTAACCCCATTCACCACTTCATGACGTTTCTTGAATATCCCATACCCCTTGAAGTATTTACCTTCAGGATAGTTAGGAATACCCACCAAGGCATCCACCTGATGCCCACGCTTCGCCAGTTCAAAAGCCAAATCATTGCTCTTGAAAACTTCTGGGTAAAAATATTGTGTTACTAAAAGTATCCTCATTTTCTTGAACTTCTCAAACCCTTGAACACTTAAACCAAGTCTATGTATGTTGACTTCCCATCAAGTCCCTTTAATGCACGTCCGCTGAAATATAGTCGCTCCAATTTCTCTATGCCGTAATATTGAGGGAACTCAAAAGTTCCAAACTGAAATAAAGTGGCTGGCAGCCAGTCTTTCTTTGCCTTATACTTTTCTTCCCAATGCAAGCCATCTTTCGTAACCCAAAGATGAGCCCATTTATCTGTATTCACGTCTGATGGCTCAACGGTCGTGGAGATAAAAGCCACATCTCCTACCTGTCCGCCTTTGATAACAGATCCTTGAACTTGTTGCAATTCTGTTATCTCCAAAGTCTTGCGGTCAAACTTTTTTATAACATTCTGTTGGTATTGGGTATCAGTACCGAATACTATGAAGTCCTTATAGAAGAACAGCTGACATGTACGATATTCTTGCCCACCTCGGAACACTTCTACGAAAGTCTTGAATTCATCCTCAGTATAACCAATAATGCACTCATTCTCTCTATCTCCAGTAGCCACCCAAATACGGTTTGTGTATTTATCAAAGAACAACCCATGAATATGGTTGATGCTCCCTTCAGGAAACGTATAGACGACATTCCATGTCTGCCCATTGTCCTCAGAACAATAAATGTTTACCGCCTGCTTCTCCATATTTTGGAAGTACTCTCCAAAATAGATATTACCAGAAGGGACGAAACACAAGTTCAAAGGTTTTGATCCTCTTGGTATCAAAAAGCACTTCTCATATGGCCTGCTTCCATGTTTACACAAGAAGATTCCCTTCTTAGCTATTGCTAATTGGTCGCCATTATCCAAACAATAATAGCCTGTAATCTCTGCACGCATGAAGCGTCGGGTCAATGCAAAACGTGATGGCAAGCCGAATTTATCATTCAAGTTATACTTTCCACGCTCATCTCTAAGCCTATATCCATCAGTAAACAGAAGGTCGGTTTTACATACACCTAGTATTTTTCCTTTCATTATACTCATCAAGCATTTCCACTAATTGCCTTTAATTGCTCAAGATACTCCATCGCAACCTTTTCATCAGTCAAAACGTGAGCTATTTTCACTGCATTGTCACTTATCTGCTGAATATCTTTTTGAGGCATATTTTTTATCTTGTCCAAGATGCTTTTCAACTCTTCGGTATCTCCAGCTTTACACAGGAAGCCATTCATACCGTCTTGTATTATGCCATCAAACCCCTCATCTTTACTTGCAATTGTTATACAACCTCTTGCCATCGCTTCCAAGTAAACAAGCCCAAAAGCCTCGTTTCTTGAAATCATTGCGAAGATGGTATGGGCATCCATTTGACTAACTACTTCATCGCGAGGAATGCGCCCAAGCAAATGTACATTATCAGACACTCCTAATTGATTGGCTTCTTTCACTAAACTTTGCTCGTCAGCACCAGTTCCTATGTATGTCAGGCGAAAACCATCCGTTTCATATACACTTGCCGCAGCTCGTAATAACTCCTTGGGGTATTTTCTTTCAATCAAAGATCCAACAAAGATAATAGTATTACGTTCTTTAATAGTTTTCTTTATGTCCTCTACATATTTAGTCGGTATTCCACTATAACATTGAAAATGCCGCTTTGATGCACAATCAAACTTCTTTTCAAAATGGCGGCGAATACTCTCAGACCGGTACCCAAGTAAATTCGTTTCTTCTAAATATGTAGTCTTCTCTTTGCTATATATACCGCTTAAATCATGTCCATTATCATGGGAAACAAAACATGTCGGAACTCCGAAATATGCCTTAAGGCTGTGCATTATTTCTAATTGTGGATTCGCCCAATGACTGACAATAACATCTGGGGTAAAGCATTCATTCTCACAATATACTATTGTCTTCTTAATTGTATTTGAAATAGCTCTAGATGGGAACCGACCATGAGGCTTAAGTTTCGTCAAGGGTACTCGATAGACTTTTACACCATCTAGAGTGTATTCTATTTCTTTAAGCTGCCACGTCCTTATGTCCGAGCCCAGTCTATTTTCAATTTGCTTTTGGAATAATTTGGCCATCCATCTAAACACCAATGGAAAGTTACTTGGATAATGTATTACTCTTACATCAACATTGTGTTTTATCCATTCGCGGACGAAGAAATGCACAACGGGTGTTGTAGACTTCATGACACCTTCCCCTGGGTAAACAGGCGTTAAAAGGAGTATTTTCATAATTTTCTATATAAATTTTGGGATACACGCTCGTCAAATACGTAGTGGATGGACTTTAATTAATACAAGAAAACAAAAGTCACACCCCAAAAACACATAATGCTTTTCTTAAGCGATCCACCCCTTTTTGGTATCCAAAATATTCATAATAATCATTATTGATTAATTCTGAGTAATTCGGATTTTCATTAATAAAAGCCAATAAATCATCAAGCCCATTCCTGAAGGAATCTTCATCATTATAGATTCTATAATATGGCTTATCAAAATAATAATCATATCCTCGAGCAGACACCTCATGAACGAGTATGGGCATACCACACTTTAGACCGTCCATTGCTCTAAGTTTTAGTCCGCCACCAATACAGGTTGGGCAGAGATAAATCTTTCCACGCTGTACAACAGATAATATCTTCTCCGGGTTAGGCATAATAGTATAAACATCAGTATCAGAATTCTGAATATTTATTATTTCTTGAGAGGGATTACGACCTGTTAGCAATACTTTCAAGTTAGGAATCATTTGCTTTGCTATAGTTAAATAATTCCTGTGAAAATCTATAATACCGACTGCTGTTTGGTAATTAACCAGAGAACCACTGATTGTAATATCATAATCCTTCTTTATGTCTGAGAGCTTTTCAACTTCACGTTCTCTGAAATCAAAAGTACCCAAGATATAATTACGTCCTCTCTCCGTACCGTAAGCGTATCTAAATAACGATTCATCCTGTCGTGTCAGAAACAAATTCAGATTGGCTTCTCTGAACGACAAACCTTCAATCCGCTTTATCACACCCAAATAATGTCCTTTTAGGCTTTCAACTGTACGATTATCTTTATGATATTCTACCTCATAATTATGATAGATTACTACTGTTTTAATTCCGAGTTTATTGATATAAGGAATGGCTTTGCCACCTGTTAAACTCCCATTGATAATGCAATACTGATAAAGGGATTTATTGTTGTACAAGTACTTCATAAGTGGCAATGTAAATCTACTCAAGTATCCTCTAAGATAATCTATATTACGTTTGAAGTGAGACCTTATAGGAACCTTAATTATTTCAATTTCTTTATATCTATCAGGGATAACAGATGTGTTACTTATCATCAGAGTAACATTTTTACTTCCGAATACCTCTATCGTTGCATCCAAATATGCGAGCGTGGCTTGGCTTCCCCCCCCCTTTTCAAAAGGGTTGATAGCTGCGACAAACATTACTTTACTATATTCCATAACAACCGTGTCTATTTATTAAAGTTATAGGACTGGCCTGTCCTTTCTCTATAATTATCCAGATTAATACTATTCCGCTAATTAAAAGGCAAATGATTTTGTGTAACTATATATGGAATACTATTTGTATAAGGTAGATATAAAGTTGGTATCTTCGCCATTCTTCATGTTAGGCAAAAAACGAATGCTATTACTTGTTAAAAAATCCCTTCTATAAATACTCCCCCATACACTACCTCGGATATATCCATGACAAAGCAATTCTGAACTATTATAAAGATGTTCGCTGGAAAAACAGGATTCCCAATTATAAACTATCTTTCCTTTGGCATCTGTTGAATTAAAAATAAGCCAATCAACATCATGACTATTAGATATATTGCAAATATCAATTATGCGAGAGTTGACCACAATATCATCGGGGGCTACAAACATAATATATTTTCCTTTTGCAATATCTATTCCATCATTTCTTGCTAATGAAACACCTGCATTTTTTTTATTGATTAATATTATATTAGAATGCCGTTCAGATAGTGTATCAAGTATTTCTAAAGAATTATCTTGCGACCCATCATTTATTGCTATAATTTCAAACGAGTCCGTGTCTACACAATTAGAATAGATAGAATCGAAGCATCTTTCAATGTATGGCGCCACATTGTATATTGGAATTATTATAGATAGTGTCATTATATATTGGAGTTATTATGGTTAGAATATTGACTCAAACCAGAAATAGCAGTGGTAACTAAATATAGAAACTTTTCTTTTTGTGCCTTTGCCAAATGGTTCCTTCTACATAAAGACTCCGCATTCTTTATCTTTTCGAATATTAAACTATTATCAAAAATAGATGGTAGCATTGTCGTTAGTTCCTCATAACTTGTAGCCACGAACGCAGCATTATTATCAACTAAATATTGGATAGAACCTTGTTCTTTGGGGCCAACTGAGATAATCGGCTTCCCGCTAGACATATATTCAGGTATCCTTGTTGACATCGATAACCGACTATATTTAAATACGGCAGGATCAAAAGACTCAACAAACAGCAAATAATCAGAAGAACAAATAGCACCGACCATTTGTTTAGCACTGAGGAATCCACCATATTGGACAAAAGGATATAATTCAAATTTATGCTTTAATACCGACCATTGCTCTTTTGGTGCATATATCATTAGTTTTATATTATCTATGCCAGAGGCCGCCAATGCTTTACAAATCAGCAAAATAGATTCCTCTCGTTTGAGATACAAAGAACCAGCATACATGAAAGTCACTGAATCTTGTTTTATTTCACGAATATCGGATGCTTTTACTGTTGAAACCGAATTCATTAAAGAATAAAAAGGAATCCCATATCTGCTGTGGTAAGTCTTCGACATTAAATCGCATATGCACAAGCCAAATGGTGATATTGAAAAGATTTTGCCCATTAATTTTTCAAAAACCCCTCGTAACAAACGTGAATCATATTGTTCTGTCAAGTACGTATTCATCCAATCATCAAGAAAATGGGGGATAATCGGAATCTTATATCTGCTTGACAGTTGATAACATAATTTGAAACTTCTATAATCCGTCACACAACAGTACAATAATTCTGGCTTATATCCGTCAAGCCATTTGTATACATTAAAGGACTTATACGGAAAGAAATAATATAATTTTGTCAGAAAATATCGAAACTTATTTTTATAAAGTCGGAAGAGATTCTTGTTCGCTAAGTTAGGATTAACATTACCTTGGAATCCTAAATGTGTATTTTTCTTGGGTTTTCTTTCCCCCTTGATTAGATAGGAGACTACTCGAATATCTCTATGAGAAAGAACGAATACATTAGATGCACTGTTTTCATGTTCATAAACATTAAAATCTTTACATACTAACAATCTCAATTTGTCTTTCGGCCATTCGTCGAGAAAACTCCTCAATGTATTTGCTGTTGGGCCCACCTCATGTAAGTAATCAACATTGGTGACAATAATAATCTTAGGATAATTCATATTTATGATATTTCATATTAAAACCATACGCAATTAGAATAAATACTAATAGGTTTTCAAACATAGCCTCTCCTACAAACAACAATAATAAAAGTACACATACCAGAATACGTTGTTTTTTGAAATCTGTCAACTTATAGCCAAACAAGAACAAACCATAAGAACACAATAGGCCAAAAACGATACCATAAGTAGCCATGTATCGCATGTATAGGTTCGTATTATCCGACACAGTGAAGCCTGCCAGCCTATAGTTAATAGAAGAAAACAAGCTTGAGGTCTGCTCTATACCAGCTCCAAATAAAGGCGCTGTCTTTATGATTTCCCAGTTGGTAAAAATAGAGTACTGACGCGCTAAAAAAGAATGTTCCTCTGGATTTGACAACTTCGAAAACACAATTCCTTCAGAAGACAAAAAATCTGTATACAACATCAGAATTATAAATCCTATACTCAATAAAAGTACAAGAAACAAATAACTTTTTTTTAGTCCCTTTCCCCTATATTTCATCATTAATAATAATACAACAAAAAATAAAGCAAAAAATCCCGTGGTCGAGAAAGAGAACACGATGGCTAAAGAATAAACAATAATACGGAAATAATTAATCTTATCTTCGTTTATGATGTGGAACACAAATGCGTAAATAAAATATATAACAGCTACACCTGGTTCTCTGAATGGCCCTTGGAGTCTGACAAATCCCACCCAGTATACCTTTGTCGTAGCCAAAAACAGATTATTATATTGTATGCCAGCTATATTTTCAGTTTTAGGTGCTAAAAGAAAGAAAGATGGAGCCACAATAGACATAAGCTCTACTATTATAGAGAAAATGGCGATTATAAAAATGATTTTTTCAAACGCTATAGAAAATGTTTTTAATGAGGTATAACTGACGTATAAGAACCCTGAAATAATAAGCAAAGCTCGCATCATTGCCTGAGGCCCAAATTCACCATTTACAAAACTTGACAGAAGTAGAATGAGTCCTAATACAAAACCCATATCTATTCTTCCCTTTGGAGCCATTTGAGGGTTAACTAACTGATGTTTAAAAAAGACTAACGGTAACAATAATAATGTAAAAACCTTACGCAATGTCACAAAAGTAAGATTTGAATTTGTGCCAAACATTATTGTTTCAGTTGATATAAAAATAATTAGGAAGACAAACAAATAATCAACCCAATGTATTGAGATTGTATTTTTCTGTGTCATTTGCAATAGTTTAAAAACATCAAATCTCCGTAACTTCTTTCGGTAATGGCTTTTCATTCAAGCTATGATCAATACAAGCTTTGTATGCTTCCACGTATCTTTGGACACCTGCAGTATTTGAGGCTATCTCAGATCTTGTTTGATATGCGTTATTTCGCAAAGTTTCAGCCATTTCTTTATTAGAGAGCAATAAAAGCATATTATCAGCTAACGCCTGATGATCTCCGATAGGAGAAATCAAAACATTTTCTCGTTTTTTATTAAGTATTTGAGTTCCCAATTCTCCTGTATCTGTCGTTAGGACAGGAATCCCATTTGACATGGCTTCTCTTATAGTCCCTGAAACCAAATCAACCTTCAATGGCAATAATGCAAAGCGGGCTTTTCTAATTTGATTAAGAACGTCTTCATGGGTGGGCAATTTCCCTTCGAACGTAACTGCGTCTACAATTCCTTTCTTTACTATTAAAGAGTCTAAATACTGTTTGTAACCACTCTCATAACCTCCTACAATATCAAGTGTTATCTCTGGTTTCTGCTTATGGGCAAGAGCAAAGGCCTCAATTGCTAAATCAACTGCTTTATTAATATTAGCTGCAAAATATACGAAATCATAATGTTTTTCAAATCTTTCAGTTACAATAGGTTCATTTAATAGCAACCTGGTATTCAAAAAAACTGCGTTCGGATGAATTTTGTCTTTAATAATTTGCCTGAACTTAGTTACACTTGTACCAATGTAATCCACCTTCTTAATGATCGTCTCTTCAATACTTGCTCTATAGTCATACTCCTTCGCATCTATTGGATAATTATTCTTGAAATTTGGTTCATTCACAAGTGTTTGCAATTGTGCAATAGTAATAGCATGCTTATAATCATTTAAAATTCCTACTGCATAATAAGGGTTTTCTGGGCCAAAAATATGTATAATATCAGGTCGAATATGATTAATAAGTTTTCTTATCACTTGACCATTTCTTTTATGAGCATACTTAGGAAACGAATAAAAACGATTAATAATATTACATAGTTTACTTTCCTCTCTATTTCTGAAAAAATGATAGCGTACTCCATTTTCCGTAAACTCTTGGATATTATGTCTCAGGTGGGGGTATGGACTTAATACGTGTAATTCTATCTCATCACTGCTCTCCAACTCATTAATGCCGTTTGTAATCCATATAGCCATTTCTTGCACGTGCATACTAAGAGGCTTATTTAACACTTTCCTGATTGTCATTTTTAACCGACCATCTCCTAGCGTCAACCTGTTATGAACAAAAGAGTTAGAGAAATGGCAAAGCCAAACCACCTTAATCTTTCCTACCATATCTTCGTGTATTTTGTTTTCTTTTTTATTTCTGTTTACGATGCAGGGCGACATTCATAAAGTACACAAGTCTGATGCGCTCGTCCTTGGTCAGCACAATGGTATAACCCAAAGCACATATCAACAATTCAGATGTCACACATACCAAGAAGAAACGCCCTGTAGTTGGTGGCATTAGTTGAGTAATAGCGAGCAATGGTGCAACTACGATTGCAACAACTATTACGCACGGCAACAAAGTGTGCTGAAGGAATCTACTGATATTATAATTGAATGTCTTATGTGCATAAACAATATTCACAACACATTGGAAAGCACTCACTGCCATATTGACATAAAGGGCAGATTCGAAACCGCCTCCCAGTTTAAAGACAAGATAAATAATCAAGATATTGAAAACGTATGTGGAAGACATCCATATCTGTTGCGCCGTTATCTTGCCTGTTGCGTGGACGCCCTGATACTGGAAATAGGTAAACGAACTGATGTTAATAGCAATCAGAACCAGGGCCACCAGTTTTGACGAGTGCTCAGGAGGAGTCTTCAACCATATATCAAGAATAAACTGACCTTCAAATATTGTTGGGATTGTCAGCATAAGCATTAACAAGAATGTAATCTTCGTTCCAAAGTTAATAATCTTATTCATGGCTATCTTATCGTCCGCACCATACGCTGACATCATCTGTGGAACCATCGCTTGCTTGAAGTTGACGACAAAGGTGTTCAGCATATTTGAAACTTGTATAGCCACTGCGTATGCAGCATTGATAACGAGGCCGAAGAAGAGGTTGATAAGGATAACAATACCTTTAGTTTTCAACAATTGTGCTAGCACTGTCACCAAAAGCATGGAGATGAAAGACATCATCTGTTTGATAAGCTCCTTGTCTCGGCATGGCCAAGTATGCGACTCCTCAAACTTATGTGCCATCAAGAACAAAGTTCCCACATAATAGATGGTAATGCCCAAATTAAGTAAGGACAGAGTTATGAGTTTATCATAACTGATGTGTACTAACATATATAAGACAACTAATCGCAATAATGCTTGGACTATCTCAACCATAGCGGTCTTGGAGAACATTTCTCTAGCGCGTAACAGTGCTTGACTGGGGACATTACAGATGTTCAAAACCAACGACAAAACTGATATTTGGAAAACCACTTGAGCCGCAAACATTCTCTCTTCAGAAATGTTCATTTTATGTAGGAAGAATATGGCAAATATCTCGGCTATCAACAATGTTATTGCCGCGACTATGATATGAAGATAGAGTCCGACTCCGAACACCTTCCCAAGTCGCTCTTGATTTCCTTTTCCAATCTCAATACTATAGAAGCGTTGAACAGCAGTACCCATAGACCCGTTGATAAACGAGAACATTGACACGATACTGCCTACAAGATTGTTTAATCCATAGTCTTCAATACCTAATTGATGCAAAATAACACGTGCCGTCAATAACGATATTATCATCGTTATTCCCAGGCGTACGTACAGCGCGATGGTATTGGTTGCTATTTTTTTACTATTTATTGTATATGCCATATCTATCCTTTCAATGTATATACTTTATACGCCACAACTGCCAAAAGCTAAAGTACATTTATCATTTTCAAATACTCGGGCCACTCTCCCATATCTTTCCAAGAATGTTCGCTAACAGGGAAACAACCAACTCGACCTCCACGGGCTTGTACCTTTTCCATCAAGTGTGTGATGTGGAAGAACTCGCCTTCTGGTATCTCATCAATCAATTCAGGATTCAGAATATACACACCAGTATTTACCTGATAGGTTTGTTCGGGTTTCTCTTTTAAAGCGGTCATCAGTCCATTCTCCCCCGTCTCAATAACTCCGTAAGGAATCTTGAAACTCTTCACCATGGTAACAATAGTCATATCATTATGGTTGCTCACATGATAATCCCATACATCCCGGTAATCTTGTTCGTTGATGCTGTCGCAATTCGAAACGAAGAATGGGGTTGTTATTTTACCCTTCAAAAGGCTTACACTTCCTATGGTGCCAAGTGGTTTATCCTCCACGAAGAACTCAATGTCATATTGATGGTCAAGCTGACTGAGATAATATTTCATCATGTCTGCTTTGTAGTTCACAGACATATAGAACTTATGGCAGCCAATACTCTCAAACTGATCCATGATGACTTCAAGTATGGTCTTATCTCCAACTGGCACCAATGGCTTGGGAATAACATTGGTTATAGGCTTCAGGCGAGTTCCTTTACCACCTGCCATAATTACTACAGGCAAATTTATTTTGGGGCGTAAATCAGTTACTTCTTTCTCAAAAAGGTCACGCCAGAATATAACATCAATCAATTCGCCCTGTCCATCTAAAACAGGCATACATTCGGCACGGAGACGTAGCATTTTCTCACGGATACCATCCCTAGCCTCTCCAATTCTGGCAAATTTCTTATTGCGATCAACCACTCGAGCAATGGATGTATCAAGTGCAACATTATTAACGATTGCACGTTGAATATCCCCAATAGTAAGTATGCTCACAAAGTGTTCTTTTTCAAACACAAAGAGCATTTTAACTCTTTGGGCATCCATCATTTTCAAAGCAAACAGCAGGCTTTCAGATGAAGCTATACTACGCTTTTCCACTTTTAACTTATCCATATAATACTCAACTATTTCTTGTCCTTTTTTCTTCTATCTCTTGTCCAATGAACTTTCGAAAATTGGCGGGTGAATTAGACGTATACCACTGCTTACATAAATCAAAATTGATTCTCGCCTCCCTCTCGCTCAGGCAAATAGATAAGGATTGTGTATTCAGGTCTTTTTCTATGGAAAAAACTATGTATTCATTATTCTTCAATTCCTTATAAACTATACTATCTTCAAATAGATAAATCTTTACACCTCGCATTAAACAGGAGAAAATATTTCCAAGGGCCTGTTGTCTAAGAGTACCATAAATCGCATGACTTGCTGTACTAATAATGTTGTTGTAGTCGTTTAGTGGCAAAACTTCTGTCAACCAGATTGTCTGAGAATCATCCATTTTTGATTCAGCTTTGAGGTTATTGGGATTTCCTCCATAACCATCTATACCATAACTTACAGGAATTATATATTTTCGATTGGTCTCAATTTCAACATTCCGCAAATAATGAAAAACGTCCAAATGATTATCTGTGTATGTCAAAGAATGATTAATCAAGATATTACACGGTTTTTCCTTAAAAGAGAAAGGCACATTATTCCATGTAAGAATCCTTGGACATCTTTTTGCTGTAAATACTTCTTGCTTTTCTTTCATCAAACTATACTCTATATCCAATGGCGCATAGAAAGAATCTATCCTTGATAGTATTTCTTTTTGAGACTTCTGCGGTTTAGGGTAATTGCAATTCTTCGCTATAAATTTATTTACAATTTTCCTAAAATGAATGTATAAAAAAAGCAAAAGACGTTTTGTTTTTAGTGTTTTCTTTTCGTGTATATCCATATATTCTTTAGTCAATGGCATGTACATTTCTTTCATCGGTATTAAAGGAGCATTTTTACCTTGCTTGTAGTAAATATCATACCCCCACGCCCACCAAACCACATACTTATTATCATCAATAAAATCGAACAAATAGTAATACTCATAAGGTAACGAATAAAAAATGACCACGTCAATGTTTGGATTATGAAAAAGACTCACATATTCATCTATATCATTTATTATTTTAACACGTTCATCTTTAATAAATTTGAGAGCATAGTCCTTCCGAGGAGAATATATATAGTACAAATTTTCAACATTCTCCATAGAATCATAGCGATCAGCCATTTCTGAGAATATTATACCATCTACGAAAACGTGTATAATTGTTATTTTTTTATTCATGTTTAACCAATTTGCTTTTATGAGTTATTTTACCTATTACCGGTTCAACCAGACTCTTCGTTCCTTTATACTCATCAAAATCCCCTAATTTACATATCAAGGCAAGAACTACTATTCCAAGTATTATTTGCAAAGGAAGGATAACCCAATAACTTAGAGGGAGATCTTTTAGGGAATAAACAGAAGCTGCCACGATGAAAGCGACCCCGTATGAAGGTACCACATCTTTCAATTGCATCCATGATAAATAGTACAAATATTTGCCCGAATAGTGACTATTCAGGAAGAATGATATTATACCAGTTATTAAATTCACATAGAGCATGGGTATTATTCCCACAAAAGCCCCAACAAAGAGAGGTAGCAGCGCTAAAACTTTCTTCACCACCTCCAAGCCAAGAAAAAGATCACTCCTGCCCTGCACTTGTAACATGTTAAGATTAATAGCATGAAGAGGATATAACGAACCAGCAATACAAATTAAAGGTAAATTAGTCGATGCCTCATGCCACTTTTCACCAATCAAGCAATAAATAAGGGGTTCAGATATTGCACCTAAGAAGAACATACTTATGGAAGTTATGCATTCTTCTTCCTTATGAGAGCATTTGACAATCCACCATCAATGATTGCACTACAAACAGCAGTAAAAATCGCTATTATACCCAACAATCCATAATCATCAGGTGATAATAGTCGTGCAAGTATTATACTGACAATAAAAGACACAGCATACTGAGCAACATTGTCAATGCCACTCCAAGCAACTCCTTTTACTGTTTTATCTTTTAAGCTTTGTTCAGCCATATTCTCAATTCAATTACCTCAAACAACCTTTGTACACTTTCATTACATACCTCTTTTCGTAGTCTATTACGTGACTATTATCCTTCTCAAAAGCCCATTTATAACGCGAATCATCGGGCAATGAAAACCACGCAGAAAGCAAATAATCCTGTGAATCAACAGGCACTAACGCTTGTTTGGCCATCTCATCTGTGCATGGCTGTAAGAACATAATTGGCATAGAACGAAACATCGTAGGAGGTGTCTTACGTTTAGCATCCTGTGTCAATTGCCGATGTTCTGTTTCCAGCACATACTTCAACACCTCGTCGATGTTGTCAAAGATGTATTCGTTGCCAGTGACCATGGTTAGGAACTATGCATCGCTATATAAAGCCTATAGTCTGAAACCCAAAGGAGCATCACCTTAATGTAACTCCACCGTCTACCACTAAATTAGCACCAGTAATCCATGAAGATGCGTCTGAAAGGAAAAATAAAGTAGCATTAGCAATATCTTCAGGCTCCCCTAATCTACCAAGCGGAAAACCCTTAATAACAGTTTCCATTTCCTCTTCACTAAGACCATATGCGTCTATCATACCTGTTCGAACCATTCCAGGCATAATAGAATTGACCCTTATTTTCTTGGGCGCAAGTTCAAGAGCCAGTACCTTTACCAAGGAGTTAATAGCACCTTTTGATGATGCATACAAAGAATTTGAAACGGTAGCATAGATGGAAGATATTGACGAAATGAATACTATCGAAGCTGCTTTATTAACCTTCTTCTTTACCAGAAGCTCTTTAACAAGCAGCATCGGACCAAAGACATTAGCATTATACATCTTCTCTGTTCTCTCTCTTGTAACGTGTTTAATAGGAGCCTTATCATTAATACCAGAACAACAAACTAAACCGTCAATAGACGAACTATCCGCAGCCAGTTTCTCAATCTGCTTATCATCTCCTAAATCAGCAATAATCTGCAAATGTTGCTGACCATTATCTTGTTTAAGATTATTGTATGTGTCTGACAAACGCTCTTCGTTTCTTCCGGTAACAATAATAGTCGCTCCTTTCTGGGAAAGAGTAATTGCTATTTCGCGGCCAATGCCAGAGGAAGCACCTGTAACAAGTATTGTCTTTCCTATTAAATTGGACATTTTAATACTCAATAAGATTACAACATTCAGGTTTATTCAATGATATTACACCTACACCCAGTGAAAGACCAACACCAAATCCGCTCACATACAGTTGTAAAGGTCTGTTAAGAACCTCTTCACGGATTTCTTTTGCCATAATGATAGGTATACTTGCATTACTTGAGTTACCAAAGTCCTTCAAAATAATGGGTGTTTTCTCGTCAGGCATATTGAGTTTCTTTTTCAGCTTATTTATGATAAACTGACTAGCATGATGGACAAGGAAATAATCAATGTTGTCAGGATTGATATTAAAGTGCTCATACATAGCCTTTGTTGCTTTGGGAATATTTCCAATGACAAAAGCAAACACATCGTCACCCTGCATAAATAGATTCAAATTATTACGTTTTATACCACCATCATATTCATGCTCAATGAATGATTCTGGGGATACCATATTACGATAACCACCATCAGGAATGATTATAGTCTTCTCTCCTCCGCCATCGGTCATATATGACAACTTGAAATTATCACCACCCTCCGGACAATACTCTATGGCTGTCGCCGAACCTGCATCACTAAACAACGGCCACGTACTCTTATCATTATAATTGAGATTTTTGTTCTGGGTGTTACCTACCAACAAAAGTGCTTTCTTGACAGAACCGTTTGAGACTAGTGAGCCGGCCACACTTAGACCATATACATAACCAGAACAGCCTTGTGACACATCTATGGTCATACAAGTTTTGGGCAAGCCTAAACGATGTTGTAAAACGCACGATGTGGCAGGCATACGATAGTCTGGCGTCTGTGATATAAAAACAACAAGTTCTATCTCTTCCTTATTCCAACCTATATTGCTAATAAGGTTTTCTGCAGCCTTATAGCATAAATCGGATGCACAAACATCGGCTGGCGCCACATGACGTCGTTCAATTCCAATTGCCTGAATAAAAGCAGATCTCTCACTCTCTGGCACAACAGTATAACAAGAATTCTCCACGACATTGCTTGGAACACATACTGTTAAGCCTTTTACTTTAATATTACTAATTTCTACAAATGCCATAACAATGATGAGAAGTGATGGGGGCTATACGCCCCCTCACATTACTTTGATTGAACAATTTTGTAAAGATCCTCTATTGTGGTACAAGAACGGATATCAGCACCCGTAATTACCACATCACAATTGTCATCAACCATTGAGATAATTGATAGTGCCACTAACGAACTCCATTCGTCCAACTCACGGAAATGAGTATCAGGTTTGAAGGTATCTTCTGGAGTGTCATCAAACTCGGCAGCAATTGCCTTTACAAATTCATCTAATGTCATAATTCTAAATAATTTAAATGTTAATATAAAAAAATGTTTTT
>JAEEGL010433033.1_pt1 | contig 17825 bp, 15 predicted proteins | sample 9134231 | NCBI WGS metagenome assembly JAEEGL01 (sample SAMN16246548, study PRJNA631951) | gut metagenome | biome: gut microbiome; feature: rumen; material: fiber-attached | host: Bos | place: Iran: Karaj | collected 2018-10 | reverse complement strand
TGAAGCTCTCGTCCGTGCGAACGCTCATTGCAAGGGTCGCCCGGGCGGCGGCCCCGGTGCTGTACGGCTTCGGGCTTGCGTTCGTGCTCAACATCCCCATGCGCTTCCTCGAGGAGCGCGTTTTTTCGCGTCTTTCCGCAAAAAAGCCGGGACTCGCGCGCTCGTGTGCGCTTGTCGTGTCGCTGCTGCTCATTCCGGGACTTGCTGCGCTCACGCTCGCCCTGCTCCTGCCCAGGGCGGCGCAGAGCATTTCGGCGCTTGCCTCCGGAGCGGAATATTATGCCGGGCGGGCAGAGGGCTTCATACGATCGATCCCCGCGCTCGAGGGGCTTGCGGAGCCCGTCTCCCGCGCCGTGCTCGACGCGCTTTCCGGGCTTGCCTCCGATCTGCCGCCAAGGCTGCCCGAGCTTGCGGTGAACGCCGCGGGAACGGCCTATTCCGTGATAGTCACCCTGGTCATATGCGTGCATTCGCTTGTCAGCAAGGATGCGCTCCTGCGCTTTTCGCGCCGCGCGCTGACTGCGATACTGCCCAAAAAGCGCATCGGGGGCTTTCTTTCGGGCTGCGCGGAGGCGAACTCCACTTTCAAAAAGTATTTCACCGCTCAGCTATTAAGCGCGCTTCTTGTCGGCGCGGCCTGTTATTTGGGCATGAGGCTGCTTGCGCTGCCTTATCCGGAGCTCATCGCGCTCGTCATATTCATAGGCGCGCTGATACCCATATTCGGCCCGTGGGTGAGCGTTGCGGCGTCCGCGCTGATAATACTGGCGGCGGAAGGCGGCGCGGCCGCATTCGTGATAATGATGCTTGCGATACAGTTCGTCGAGGATTATTTTGTCTATCCGCGGCTTATAGGCGGAGCGATAGGAATGAAGGGGCTTGAGGTGCTCGCAAGCGTTGTGATCGCCGGCGGGCTGTTCGGCTTTCGCGGCCTGCTCGTGGCGGTGCCTGCGGCAGCGGTGCTCAGAAAGCTCGTAAAGCGCGCGGTGAACGAACGCAATATGCGTCGCGCCGAAGCGGGTGAAACCGCCTGACGCAAAAACAACGGCCCCCGTTTTTTCCGGGAGCCGCTGTTCTTTTTTCAGAAAGGAAGAAAACCAATGACCTTTGGGGAGGAGGGGTGACCGGTCCCTGCTCCCCACGGAATCAGATCTTTTTTGTTCCGTCACTTATATAACGCATCAGCCGGGCAAAAGGTTCCATAATAAAACAATATATTTTATCCGCCCCGTTCTTGGGATTTTTATAAGAAAATATTTGCCTTTCAGCCGAAAATGTCATATAATACAAAGTCGAGAACATTTGTTTTTCGGAGGAAATATGGCAGTAAAGCTTGATAATATCAAAAAGGTGCATTTAATAGGCATAGGCGGCTGTTCGATGAACGGCCTTGCGCAGATACTCAGGTCGCGCGGGTTCGAGGTCGGCGGCTCCGATTCCGCGGTCTCCCCCTTCACAAAAAGGCTCGACGAGCTCGGCATCCCCGTGACGATAGGTCAGAAGGCGGAAAACGTCGATGGCAGCGACCTCGTCATCTATTCCGCGGCGATCAAGCCCGACAACCCCGAAAGACTGCGCGCGCGCGAGCTTGGCATACCCGAAATGGAGCGCTCCGTCGCGCTGGGCATGCTCAGCGAGGGGTATGAAAACGTCGTGGGCATTGCGGGCTGTCACGGCAAAACGACCATCACCTCCATGCTCGCTCTCATTGCCGAGCAGGGAGGGCTCGACGCCACGGTGCACGTCGGCGGCTTCGTGGAATTCTTAAAGGGCGGAACCAGGATCGGCTCGCACGATCTGTTCATCACCGAGGCCTGCGAATACGTTGAAAGCTTTCTCACGCTGCGTCCCACGGTGGCGCTGATCAACAATATCGATGACGACCACCTTGATTATTTCAGGGATATCGATCATATCACCGACGCGTTCCGCAAATTCGTCGCGCTGATCCCCAAGGGCGGCATGTTCATCGGCTGCACGGACGATCCCCGCGTGCGCGGGCTGCTCGATGAATATAAGGGCCGCGTGAACGAGCTGCGCTACGGTCTCGACGCCGCGTACGATCCCGATTATTATCCCGAAAACGCAGTGTATGACGATTACGGCTGCCCCTCCTATGATCTGTATTTCAGGGGTGCAAGCTGCGGCCGCGTTACGCTGCACGTTCCCGGTCAGCATAATATGCTCAATTCCGTTGCGGCTATGGCGGTCGCACTGTCCCACGGGACGGATTTCAAAGTTGCGGCAAACGCCCTCGCCTCCTTCAAAAACACCCGCCGCAGGTTCGAATATTACGGCGAGCGTGACGGCGTGCGCGTGTTCCACGATTACGCCCATCATCCCGCGGAGATACGCGCCGCGGTGGATTCGGGTCTTCGCACCCCGCATAAGGAGCTCTACTGCGTGTTCCAGTGCAACAGCTACACGCGGGCGAAGACGCTCTTCTGCGGGCATCAGGGCGACTGCTTCAAGGGCGTGACGAAGGTGCTCGTGCCGGATATCTATCCGGGCCGCGAGAAGGACGACGGCTCCGTCCACGCGCGCGATATGGTCAAAGCCATTAACGAGGCGACGGGCAACGCGCTCTATCTTTCCACGTTTGAGGAGATCTCCGATTGGCTCAAGGCGAACGCCTCCGAGGGCGATATAGTCGTGACGCTCGGAAGCGGCGACGTGTACATTCAGACGAATAAATTGCTGTAATGCGAAAACGAATAAAGAGGCATGCGCGCGCATGCCTCTTTCGTTATCTCTCATGGCAAAGCAGCTGTTAGAATACGACTTTTTTTGTAAAAACCGTCGCCGCAGTATTGACAAACCTCATGCTGGAGAATACTATAAGCTTGCTTCAAGGCATAATAGGTTAAATTCGAGACATTGTATGATGGTGTTTGTCCCTTCTTATGCAAGTGAGACCGGGCAAACAAACGCAAACAAAGAATTGATTTTGATTTATGTTGTCTGATGATTTCCTTTTGCGCGCGGGGAATCGTATCAGGCTCTTATTATGCCTTTTAGTGAAAAACACTGAAAGGATTTTTTTATTATGGATAACGATTTGCTTATCAAAATGGTTCAGGGACAAATCGGCTATATATTCAGGAAGCCCGATTTGCTTCTGCAGGCGTTCACACGCAGCACATATGCGAGTGAAAATGGTGGCGAGGACAACGAGATACTTGAATTCATCGGTGATAAGGCGCTGGATCTTGCCGTTATCAACCTGCTTGTCGATGAGTACGGCAGCATGGATGAACAATTCTCATGCTCCCTCGACGAAGGCGAACTGACGAGGCTGAAAAGCCGAATGGTTCAGAAGAGCACGCTTGCCCGCCGAATGGATGAAATGGGTTTTGCCGAGTATTTGTTCATGGGCAAGGGGGATATCAAAAACGAGGCGAGGAACGAGCCCTCCGTCAAGGAGGATCTTTTCGAGGCTATCGTAGGCGCGGTCGCAATTGACAGCAGATGGGATTTTCAAAAGATCCGCTCCGTGGTCGAAGCCATGATAGCGCCGGACGACTTCCTGCTTGATGACGCGGATGATAATTACGTCCGCCTAATACAGGAATGGGATGAACGGGAGAACGGAGTCATACCGCTGTATTGGTTCAAGGAACAGTCATACCAATCGACGTGGTACGTTCCGTTTGAAGGCATATCGCAAATCATGGGGTTAAGTTGTAATACGAAATACACATGCGAGCTTAAACTTTTGGATAAGCTTCCCATATTTCGCGGATTTGGCAATTCCAAGAGGGAAGCTCGAATGAACGTGTGCAGGCTTGCGTATGAGACCTTGGTAAGAGAAGGCATTATCACGGAACGGACGATCCGCGATGAGATCGATAATCCCAACAGGAACGAGGCCATCGGCCAACTCGAAATTCTTGCGCGCCGCGGATATTTTTCGATCCCGAAGTATGAGTTTCACGAAGCTCACGACGGGGACGGCAATCCCGTGTGGACAGCGGAATGCCGAATCAAAGAATACGATGCTGTTTTCCGCAAGGAATCGTCTTCGAAAAAGGAGGCGAAAAAGGACGCGGCATTTGAAATGCTCCGGTTCGTGCTGGACGTCCAATGAAATGAAAAGGAGGCATGCGCGTGCATGCCTCCTTCATATTATACTGTCATTCTTCCTTTGCCTTGAGCATATCCTTTGTCTTCATCAGCCTTGTGAGATTGCCTCGCTCGTTCTCGTCGAGCTTCATGGAGATATCGTGTATCGCGTCCTCAAGCTGAGGGATCATTACGTATTCGAGGGCGTTTACGCGCCTTCTCGTTTTTTCTATCTCGTCGGCTAAGAGATTGCAGGTCTTTTCCACCTCGGCAAGCTCGATGAGAAGCGGCATTATTTCCGAGAATTTGCCCACCGCGTTGTCCAGCTCCGAGCTGGTGCCCAGCGCGCCATAGGGCAGCCCCTTGGATTCCGATGGGATATAAGTCAGGTCCGGCACCTCCACGGAGAGCACCTTGGATGCGCCGACCTCCACCTTGGCCGAGGCCGCGGGATAGGAAAGCGCCTCCTCCACCGCGCCGGTGGACATGCCCGCCTTGGCAAGCGCAAAGCTTGCCATTGCCTCGCCCATAAGCTCTTCCACCCTTGTGCGCAGCTCGCGGTTGCGCCGCACGAAGGTGATGAAGCGGCGCACCGTCTCATCACGCTTGTCCTTCATCAGCTTGTGACCCCTCGAAGCGGTTACGAGCCTTTTTTTAAGGCGGCTCATCTCCATTCGGGTGGGCTTGTAACTAATCGCCATCAGCTTTTGACCTCATAATACTTATCAAGATATGCGTCGCGGATACGCCTCAGCTCGCTTCTGGGCAGTATGCGCAGAAGCTCCCAACCTATATCAAGCGTTTCCTCAACGGAGCGGTTGGCGGTATAGCCCTGGGAAACGTATTTCGCCTCGAATTCGTCCGCAAACTTCGCATAGAGCTTATCGACCTCGGAAAGCGCGGCGTCGCCCAGTATGACGGCCAATTCCTTGGCCTCCTTGCCCCTTGAATACGCGGCGAAGAGCTGGTTCATGGTGTCGGCGTGATCCTCGCGGGTCTTGCCCTTGCCTATGCCCTTATCCTTCAGACGCGAGAGCGAGGGCAGCACGTTGACGGGCGGGGTTATGCCCTTCCTGTGCAGCTCGCGCGAGAGTATTATCTGCCCCTCGGTGATGTAGCCGGTCAGGTCGGGAATGGGGTGGGTGATATCGTCCTCGGGCATGGAAAGTATGGGTATCATCGTGATGGAACCGGGCAGACCCCTTATGCGGCCCGCGCGCTCATACATGGTGGCAAGGTCGGTATAAAGGTAGCCGGGATAGCCGCGGCGGCCGGGCACCTCCTTGCGGGCGGCGGATATCTCGCGCAGCGCCTCGGCATAGTTGGTTATATCGGTGATTATGACCAGCACGTGCATGCCCAGGTCGTAAGCCAGGTATTCCGCGGCGGTGATGGCCATTCGCGGGGTGGCGATACGCTCTATGGCGGGGTCGTTCGCAAGGTTTACGAACGTGACGGTCCTTTCGATCGCGCCGGTCTTCTTGAAGTCGGAAATGAAGTAATCCGCCTCCTCGAATGTGATGCCGACGGCGGCGAAAACGACGGCGAAAGGCTCGTTGGTGCCGCGCACCTTGGCCTGCCTCGCTATCTGCGCCGCGAACTGGGCGTGGGGCAGACCGGAGCCCGAGAATACGGGCAGCTTCTGACCGCGAACGAGCGTGTTAAGGCCGTCTATCGCGGATACGCCCGTCTGAATGAACTCGTTGGGGTAATCCCTTGCCGCGGGATTCATCGGCGCGCCGTTGATATCGAGCAGCTTTTCGGGAATGAGGGGAGCGCCCCCGTCCTTGGGGCGGCCCATTCCGTCGAAAACTCGGCCGAGCATATCGGGGCTGACCGCCAGCTCGATGCTGTGACCCAGGAATTTCGCGCGGGAATCGGATATCTTCAAGCCCTGCGAGCCCTCGAAAAGCTGCACGAGCGCCTTGGAGCCGTTCACCTCAAGCACCTTGCCGCGCCTGATATCTGATCCGTCGCTGCGCTTTATCTCAACAAGCTCGTCGTATTTGATCCCCTCAACGCCGTCGACCATTACGAGCGGGCCGACGACCTCGCGGATGGTGGTGTATTCCTTACGCATCGTTCTGCACCTCCAAAATCTTCCTTATCTGGGAAATCAGCTCGCCGGAGAGCTCCTGAGCAAGCACCTTGTGATCCTTCTCGGCGCAGTACTTATAGCGGCCGAGCTGCTCCCTTACGGGAAGGGCGGCAAGCTTGTTGAAATCCGCACCCTGCGCAAGCGCCGCCTCGCCCCTGTCATAGAAGTCGAGCAGCAGCTTCAAAAGCGCGTGCTGCTTGCTTGGGGAGGTATAGGTGTCAACTGCGTCGAAAGCGTTCTGATGCAGATAGTCCTCGCGGATGGACCTTGCGGTCTCAAGCTTCAAACGGTCGCGCGTCGAGAGCGCGTCGATACCCACGAGGGATACGATCTCCTGCAGCTCGGATTCCTCCTGAAGGAGCGCCATGGCCCTTGTGACGGTCTCGCTCCAATCCTCGGCGATATTGTTGTCGAACCAGGGGGAAAGACGGTCAAGATAGAGCGAATAGCTGGAAAGCCAGTCGATCGCGGGGAAGTGACGGGCATACGCAAGCTTGGCGGAAAGGCCCCAGAAAACCTTGACTATCCTAAGCGTGGCCTGCGAAACGGGCTCGGATATATCGCCGCCGGGAGGGGATACCGCGCCTATAGCGGATATCGCGCCCTTTCGGCCCTCGCTGCCAAGCGTTATGACCTGACCGGCCCTTTCATAGAACTCCGCAAGACGGCTGGAAAGGTAAGCGGGATAACCTTCCTCGCCGGGCATTTCTTCAAGACGGCCGCTCATTTCGCGCAGCGCCTCGGCCCAGCGGGACGTGGAATCCGCCATTATGGCCACCTTATAGCCCATATCGCGGAAGTATTCGGCTATCGTGATGCCCGTGTAGATGGAAGCTTCGCGCGCCGCAACGGGCATGTCGGATGTGTTCGCAATAAGCACCGTGCGCTTCATCAGCGAAAGGCCGGTGCGCGGGTCGACCAGCTCGGGGAACTCGGTAAGAACGTCGGTCATCTCGTTGCCGCGCTCGCCGCAGCCCACGTAGACGATTATGTCCGCATCCGCCCATTTTGCAAGCTGATGCTGAACGACCGTCTTGCCGCTGCCGAAGGGGCCGGGAACAGCCGCCACGCCGCCCTTGGCAATGGGGAAGAAGGTGTCGATAACGCGCTGACCGGTTATCATGGGCTCGTTGGGAGGCAGCTTTTCCGCATAGGGACGGCCGCGGCGAACGGGCCATCTCTGCAGCATGGGCAGCTCGATCTCGCCCTTGTCGGTCGCGAGCTTTGCGATGGTCTCGACTATCGTGTAAAGCCCCTCGGGAGCAAGCCATGTGAGCCTGCCCTTTGTATTCGGCGGCACCATAATGACGTGCTTGACGGCGCCGGTCTCCTGCACAAAGCCCAGCGTGTCGCCGCCGGTGAGCGTGTCGCCCACCTTGGCCGTGGGCTCGAAATTCCATTTGGTTTCGCGGTTCAGCGCGGGAGCGGCAATGCCCCTGGTTATCCTGGCGCCCGCCTGCTCAAACAATACCGTCAGCGGCCTCTGGATGCCGTCGTAAATGGATTCGATAAGTCCCGGTGCAAGCTCTACAGAGAGCGGCGCGCCGGTGGGATAAACGGGCTCGCCCGGGCCGATGCCGCCCGTCTCCTCATAGACCTGAACGGAGGCCCTTTCGCCCCTCAATTCAATAACCTCGCCAACGAGGCGCCTCTCTGAGACGTGTACGACGTCGTACATCTGAACGTCGCTCATGCCGTCCGCGGTGATAAGCGGACCGGCAACTTTGACGATGGTGCCGTGTTTTTCCGTCATGGATGTTTCCTCCGTGCTGTATCGTGAAAGATCAATATTATCGTAAGCCGTGTTATTCATTCCCGCGGCAAAGCAAAACTCGCGTTTTCCATGCTCTGCCGACCAAAAACCTAAAGCGGGTGATCGACGTTTTGCGGCAAAGCAAAACTCGCGTTTTCCTGATGCCGATCAGAAACCTAAAGTGGGTGATCGACGTTTTGCGGTTTTCGGAGCGTGAGCTTCCGAAAATTGCCGCCGTCTTGCGGCAAAGCAAAACTCGCGTTTTTCTGACAGCGAAGCTGTCAGAAATTCAGATCCGCTCCTATCGCCTTCTCCACGTTCGCCCTGACGTTCCTCATTGCGGCGCCGGTCGTGCCCTTGCTGTCGGGTATGGGGATGATGGCGGGGAAGGGCTTGGATCTGTATTTCATAATGGAATCCGCCGCGGCCTCAAAAACGGGCTCGGTGACGAATATCACCTTGGTATCCTCGCGGGCAAGGCGGTCTATCAGGCGGCCGACGGCATGGGGCTCGGTCTCGAAATAGACGTCGAGGCCCGCCGCTCTGCCCAGAAGGACGGAATCCTTATCACCGATCATTGCAATATCAGCCATAAAGCGCCATGCTCCTTTCCTCCAGGGCCTGTGCCGGTATGCCGCTGCGCTTGGCGGTGAGTATGAGACGGACTATCTCCGCCTCGCGCTCGCGCGCAAGCATATAGCCGATTATCGGCGCGGGGCTGTCGATATCGCTCCTCTTCTCGGAAGCGAGCGATATGAGGTATTCGTCCCTTGCCTTTTCTATGGCGGAGGTGTGCCCCGTCCTTAAATATTCGGCAAAGCCCTCGCGCAGCTTTTCCTTTAAGGGACTTGCCTCAAGCGGGCTCTTGATCATGCCGGGTATCCTGTCGGGATTGTCCTTCAGGGCCTCGGCTATGCGCGCAAGGGTCTCCCCGTCAAGGGCGCCCGCGGGCAGCAGCTTTGAAAGCTCAAAGCCCCTCGCAAGGGCCGAAAGATTGGTGAAATCGGCAAAGGCAGAGAAGTATTCGCGCACGAAAGCGCTGCGATTGCTCCGGGCGAAGCGTATGAAGGCGTTGTCCACCTCGCTTGAGACGGCCTGCGGATCGGGATCCTTATAGGTCGAAACGTCCAACCCCTCAAGCGCGTCCTTCAGCTCGTCGGGAAGCATGGAATAATCGCCCTTGGCGATCGCCTCGCGCAGCGCCTTTTCATCATAGATGCCGCCGGGATCGAGCTCGGCGGTATCGAGCGCCGCGCCGCGCATGCGCAGCTTATACAGCAGCTTTATGTTGATGATATCATGCCTCATGCGGAACACGCCCGCCGCTGAGGCAAAGCGGCCCGGCAGCAGCTCCTCGGTGAGAGAATAGGCGTCGGCAAGCGAGGCGCGTGTCAGCGCTTCGATCTCGTCGCCCCCGGTCTTCGCGGATTCGCCGTAACCCGCCTCGTTGAGTATTTTGAGGCATTCCGCATAGCCGGGCGCGGCAAGCAGCCTGCCAACGGTATCCTTGGTCAGCAGGCGCTTTTCGATCACGCGCAGTCTCGCTATGCTGTTTATAAGGCTTTCGGCCATAGCTCGTTTCCTTTATTTGTCCGCTCCGAAAAGCTTCCCGGTGACTTCGGACTCGGTCAGGGTCCTCACCTCGTCGAGCAGCGCCTTGAAGGAGCAGTCCTTATAGTAATTCTTGCCCGTCAGCGAGAATCCGTCCTCTATTTCGGGATCGGCTTCGCCCAGCACAAGGCCGGTCTTTTTGCAGACGGGAAGCAGCGCGGCTATCACATCGCGGTCCTTCGCGGCGGGGCGCACGGTCTCGCCGCCCTCGCATTCGCGCTCGAGAAGCTTCTTGATAAGCGCCTCGCGCTTTTCGCCCGTCAGCGCGCAGACGCGCTTGTATGCGGCGGAATAGGCCTCGCCTATCAGGGCGCGCTTCCTTGCAAGCAGCTCCTTGCGGCCCTGAAGCTCCGCGTTGGTCCTTGCGGTAGCAAGCTGCATTTCCTTTGCGTCGGCGGCCTTTTTGGTGAACTCGTCGCGAACGGATTCAAGATCCCGCTCAAGCTTTTTCTTCAGCTCGGCAACGGTCTCGGCAGACTTCCACTCGATCGCGGAAGCCTGCTCGTGCGCCTCCTGCAAAATGCTTGTTATGAGCTTGTCGGCTCCGTTGTTGTTTTCCATGGCGCTTTATCAGGCGTTTACGGGAACGCCGACGACCATCAGTATGGAGATGATCAGGGCAAGTATCGCATAGAGCTCGACCATGATGGCGAACGTGATACCCATGCCGCCGTTGCCCTGCTTGGCCACTATGCCTATGCCGGCGCAGCAAACGCGGGACTGGAAGTAGGCGGAAACCAGGCCGACCACGCCGATGGGAAGGCTGGCATAGAAGAAGCTCTGACCCAGATCGGTGGGAAGCTGCATCACGGTGCCGGAGAGTATGCCGCTGAATACCGCGATGAACATTGCGATAACAAAGCCGTAAAGGCCCTGGGTGGCGGGCAGCAGCTCAAACATCAAGCAGGCGCCGCTCTTTTCGGGATCCTCGGCGGCAACGCCCGCGGCAGCGCGTCCGGCCATGCCAACGCCCCATGCGGAGCCGATGCCGGGAAGTATCATGGCGATACACGCGCCTATGGCCGCCCAGATATAGCCCTTGGGGGTGTTGTCAACGGGCGGTTCCGCACCGATGGTAAGAACGGGCTGGCTTTCGGCGAGCGCCGCGCCGCAAACGGCGAGGACAAGGATGGCGAGGATGGCGACAGCGGCGAATTTCCTGAACTTTTTCATGGTTTTCTCCTTTTTGCAGAAAGATTATTTTACGTTATTGTATTTTGTATTTATACCGAGAGGCTTGAAAAGCTTGCCGCCCGGGGTATAAAACCGGTTGTAGTATTCGATGAACTGCAGCCTTGCGCAGTGTATGAACGCGCCAAGAGCGTTCATCGCAATGCTGAACAGATGCAGCACGGCCAGCAGCAGCGCGGCGACTATAAAGCTTATCACGCCGCCCACAACGGGTATGCCGCCAAGCATATCCCGCGCGATCCCCGCGACAAGGTTGAACGCGGAGCCCATCGCGCCCGTGGCAAGGCCCAGCGCGAATACTCGCGAATAGGAGAGCACGTCCGAAAGGAACCCCGTGATATCATAGAGCTTTCCGAATCCGCCGATCACGCGGCCGATGCCCTTCTTCGCTCTGCCGCCGAATACGATCAGCAGCAGCAGGCCCAGCGCCGCAAGGCCTATGCCAACGTATTTCACCGGGGCCTGCGTGAGGAATATGAGCGCCGCGCCGGCAAATATCATCAGCCACGAGGCAATGTCGAACAGCGCGGTCTGCCAGTCTCGGGCCTTCAGGTGGAGCACTATCGAGATGATCATGCCTATTATGATCTGCCCGAAGCCCAGCCCGCAGTAGACGATTATCGCCGTCATCTGATCCTTCATGGGATCGATGAGGGGGAAGGGGAAGCTCTCGCCGAACAGGTCATACCAGTTCATTCCGAAGAACGTGCCGGTAAGCAGCCCGAAAACGATGGTGGAAAGGCCGCCCCAGAAGAGTATCCTGGCGACCTGCCCCGTGCCGCCCTTGGGCTTCTTGAGCTTTAAGAAGAGCGCGGCGCCTATGCTCATTATGATCCCATAGCCCGTGTCGCCCATCATCAGGCCGAAGAAGAGCAGATAGAAGGGCGCCATAACCACCGTCGGGTCAAAGCCCCTGGGATCGGGCGGGGAATACATATTGGTTATGAATTCGAAGGGAGCGAAGAAGCTGTTGTTCTTGCAGCAGGTGGGAGGCTGCTCGTCGTCAAACGGGTCGCGCATCTCAAGATAGTGCACCGAAGAGTTTTCGCCGATTATGGCCTCCAGCTTATCCGCCTCGTCCGAGCGCACCCAGCCCGAAAGCCCAAAGGTCTCGCGCGTTGCGAACAGCTCGCATCTGGCCTCGGCGCGGCGCTGCTCGATCATGGCGCCGTCAAGGCCTTTTTTCAGCACCTCCGCTTCTCCGCCAAGCTCCTGTATAGCGCTTGAAAGCTCGGAATTCTCAAGCTCCAGCGAAGCGATCTCCGACGAGAGCGCCTCGCTCGTTTCCGCGGGCACGCCCGCCGTCTCCGGCAGATTGATCTCCGCAAAGCCCAAGGAGCGCAGCTGCGCCAGCGTCTCATCGCGCGCGGCGTTGGGTATCGCGGCAAGTATCGCGATCTTGCGCCCCTCGCCGGGGTAGGAGTCATACATTATGCCCGCCTCGTCAAGCTCGGGCAGCTTTTCGGGGCTTATAAGGCCCAGCGAAAAGCTCGCGGTCCTGGTGGGTCTGATGGAATCAAGGGGTATCGTCACGCTCGAAAGGGGCTTGAGCGATTGTATCACAGCCGCTTTCTTTTCCTTTTCGCTGCGGCATACGGACTGCTTCTTCTGCAGCTCGTCAAGCCTGTCGCACAGCGCGAGCGCGCCGGGAACGGCGGCAATAAGCTCGTCCTCGGGTGCATCGGGAAGAGCTTCAAGGAACCCGACCTTGGGCAGATACGGATTCAGCCTGCCCAGCGCGGCCTTTATGCGGGTCACGTTATTGGTCTTTTCGGCAAGCTCGTCGGTGCAGGCGGACTTAAAAAGCCCTGCCGCCGAACCGGGCTCGCAGCCCTCCGCCCGCTCGATCTGGACCACTCCGTTTTGCTGAAGCGCCTTCATTATGCGCCGCTCATCCTTCTTCAGGGCAAACAGCGATATGTGCTTCATCGGTACGATCATTGTGCTTCCATGCCTTTCTCAAGTCAAAAACGCAGTGAAAACAAGGCGTTTCCACGCGCGATCAAAGCTTATTGAGTATGTGATCGACTATCATGTCGGAAGCGGCGGAAAGATTCTTTCCGGCTTCCCTGATAACGGCTTCGGCATCAAGACTGCTCTTTTCAAGCAGCCTTTCGGCCTCGGCGCCGGCTTCCCTTTCGGCCATGGCGGCGGCTAAAGCAAGGCCCGCCTTCGCTTCCTCGCGGGCGTTCTTCAATGCGGCGGCGGCTTCATCCTCCGCGGCGGCTTCCGCGCTCCTGGCGGCCTCCTGCGCGTTGCGCTTCAAGGCCTCGGCGTCCGCTTCCGCGGCGGCTATGCGCTCGATAATGGTGGGCATTTCGATCAAATTCCCTTCGTGAAAGTGTTTGGGGAGCGGATAAGAGCAACAGCCCATATGCTCCCATTAAAAGCTTGTATATCATTATAACAGTATTCCGTCTCCATTGCAAGTAAAAAGCTTGTAAATTTTAGAACTCGGCGTCAAGTCAAAGTCCCGGCAAATCTCCCTTGCTTCTTTGGGCTTCCTATTATATAATTGGTTCCATGAAAACCAAGCTCAAAACAATACTCCTTCCGCTGCTTACCGCGCTCATATGGGGCACGGCGTTCGTCGCGCAGGACGTCTGCGCCGAAAGCGTGCCGCCCATGACCTTCAACGCGCTCCGCTTTGCGGTCGCGGTGGTGTTCCTGCTGCTCGTAAAGCTCGTTTTAAAGCTCTTCGGGCGCAAAAAGGCCCAAAGCGTCCCCGCTCCCGCGCAAAAGGGCGGCTTTAAGACGCTCGTGATCGCGGGCGTGCTTTGCGGCACGGCGCTTGCCGTGGCCTCCAATCTCCAGCAGGCGGGCATGCAGGCGGGCACCGACGCGGGCAAGTCGGGCTTTATCACCGCGCTTTACGTGGTGCTGGTGCCTATCGCCAGCCGCCTTCTGGGAAAGAGGATCCCCGGCATGGTCTGGGCCGCTCTGCCCATCGCGGTGACAGGCCTTTACCTGCTTTGCATAAGCGGCGGGTTCAGCTTTACCCCGGGCGATCTGCTGACCCTCGTCTGCGCTGTGGCCTTCACCGTGCAGATACTCCTCATCGACCGCTTTGCCGGAAGCCTCGATCCCATCAGCTTCTGCATTGCCGAATTCCTGACCGCCGCGGCGCTGTCGTTCATAGGGCAGCTCATATTCGAGCGCCCCGATTGGTCGGCGATCTCCCGCTTCGCCCTGCCGATACTCTACGTTGCGATATTCTCCTGCGGCATTGCGTATCTTCTGCAGATCGTCGCCCAGCGCGACGGCGACCCGGCCATCGTCTCCCTGCTGTTCAGCATGGAATCGGTGTTCTCGGTGATAGGCGGCGCGGTGATACTCGGTCAGCGCATGACCGCGCGCGAATACATCGGCTGCGCGCTCATATTCATCGCCGTGGTGATCGCACAGATACCCGGAGGAAGGCCGCGCAAAAAAACCGAAGATTGTCTTCCCGGCGGGGATGGGGTATAATAGATCCAATACTTATTCAAAGGATATCGTCTAATGAAAAAGATCAGTATAAAAAAAGTTGTTTCCGCAGCTGCCGCCGCCGTGATGATCATCGCGGCAGCGCTTTCGATCGGCGCCGCCTGCGCACAGGCCAACGACGTAATGCGCTATGATAACAGCATAACGTATTTCTATTCCGACGCCGATGGCGCAACGCGCTTCTTCGTGAACGATAAGCTGCTTGACGAAGGCATAAGCGGGCACGCCGACGCGTTCCTTTCCTGCGACGGCACGGTCGGCATCGCGCGCGGAGGCTCGGGGCTCTACCGCATCGACGGGGAAGGGATAAAAAAGATCTATCCCGCCGGCGTCGACAGAGCGCTGCTCTCGCTCGACAACAGCATGATCGTGTTCACCACCGCCACCGAGGTGCACGTTTACGATCACGGCACGGGCAGTATCGAGGATATCAAGCCCGAGGGCGTCACGGGGATCGCGTCCATCGCGATCTCGCCCGACGGCTCCACCGTGGGCTATTCGATCAAGAGCAAGGACGGCAATTTCTATGCCTATGCCTATGAAAACGGCGAAAGCCGCAAGCTTTCCAACGACGCTTACCTCGTTGCGATAGGCGATAAGGCGGCCTTCTGGTATTACGTCAGGCCGTCCGACGTTTCGCTCTATCACGCCGGGCCCTCCGGCGAGCGCAGGATCGGCACGAACGTTTCGAGCCTTATGGAGTTCAACCGCAGCCTCACCGAGGTCACGTTCGATATGAACGGCGTGACTTATTACAGCGTGGACGGCTCCGCGGCCAAGACGCTGATCGAGGGCGCGTCCGTCTATTCCACCGCCGCCGAGTGCGAATCCCTGCAGGGCGGCGAAAGCTGTCAGGCCTCGGTCAAGGGCGTATCGTCCCTCTTTAACAGCATCTTCTATGGCTTCAGGACCGATTCGAGCGATGAAAAGGCCCGCACGATGTATGATATCTGGTACGTGGACGCGGGCAAAAAAGCCACCGCGCTCGTCAGAGGCGCGTATCAGTTCGGCGTTTCCGAGGATCGTCAAAGGCTCTTCTGCCTTGTGGACGACGAGGTCTATTCCATGAACGTGAAGGATCCCGGCGACCGCGAGCGAGTTTGCGCCTCGGTCTACAGCTTCAGCGTCTCCCGCGACGGAGCAAGGTTCTACTGCATCGGCTATGATATGGGCCTCTATTATACCGACGGAGCCGGGGATCCACAACGCATTGCGAAGAACGTTGCCTATACCACCGTCACGCGTGAAGGCCGATGCCTCTTCATGAGCGATTACGATAAAAAGGGCAGTCTGCATATCGCCGACGCCGATCGGTCCGTAACCGATATCGCCGATAACGTCTCTCACGTCGAGGTCATGCCCGGCGCGATATTCTACTATTCCGAGCTGTATGAGGACGAGCTCGGCAACACCGTTTACGACGTATTCTGCTCGAAGGACGGCCTGAGCTTTGAAAGGAAGATCGGGATGGCGCTGATGGCGTCCGATAAGGAGTGACCGATGAACACGCTTAAAAAAATCGCCGCACTCGCGGCCGCGGCGCTCATGCTGCTCCCCTTGGCTGCCTGCGGCGGCAGGAAGGCCGGGGTCGGCCCCGCGCTCGCGCATAACGCGGCGCGCTTCCACACGCCCGCTGACAGGACCTCGCGCTTTATGATAGACGGCGTGCCCGTGCCCGGCGAGGTGAAGGGGCGCGCATATATGGAGACCTCCGCAAGGGGCGATACGAGCCTTGCGTGGGTGGATACCGCGCTCTATTTCGTTTCCGCGGCGGGCGTCGACTCTCTCGGCACCGGCATCGGCACCGCCGAGATATCCTTCGACGGCCGCAAGGCGCTCTTTCTCGAGGGGAACGAGCTCAAGCTCTATTCCGCCGATACCCGCCAAACGAGCGTTATCGACGGCGGCATAAGCTCCGTCGTGCAGTTCGCGGTATCGCCCGGGGGCGAGCGCATCGCGTTCACCGCCTGTTATGAGGAGGCCGAGGACGATCCCCGCACCAAGCTTTACGGGAACGGGCAGCTCACCGAGCTTCTGACGGGCAGGGACGCGACGGTGCTTGCGGTCTCCGACGACGCGAATATCCTGTGGTATTTCGAATTCGAGAGCGGCGAGCTCTGCGTCGAAAGCGGCGGCGAAAGGATCGTCGTTTCAAACGCCTGCGGAGCTGACGCCAACTATAATTTCACTAACGATCTTTCCGAGGTAGCCTTCAATACCGCCGACGGCGTGAACCACCTGTGGCGGCTTGCCTCAAGGACCGAAACCACCCTGGGCGAGGGCTTTGATTACACCCTCAAGACGGACGTTTTCAGCATATCCACCGTGACGCTCTTCACCTATATAAACGACGTGCCCACATTCACGAACGGCCTTTGGCAGAAGCGCGTCAGGACCGACGGCGGCTATGAATACGGCGTGGGTCTGATCGACGAAAACGGCGGGATCAAATGGCTTGCCGAAAACGCGTCGCAGGCGCTTGCCGCGCCCGACGGCTCACGCACGGCATGGGTCGCCGGCGGCCGGCTTTACAGCACCGATTTGGAGGGCGTGAATACAACGCTCGCCTCCGACGTCGACCGTATCGCGTTTGCCGCGGATCCCGACGAGCTCTATTTCATTTCGGGTGACGTGCTCTGTTTCGTCAGGGGCGAAAACAGGCCCGAAAGGATAGGATCCGGCGTGACCGGCTTCGAGACCTTCGGCGAATACTGCGTCTATATCACAAACGACGGCTCGCTCTTTTGCGCCAAGGGCGCCCGCGCCGAGCAGATCGGCAGCGGCTTCGTGCGCATGGAAAAACGCGCGGGGCATATGCTGGCCTATGCCGATCCGGTAACGGAGGACGGCGATACCCTCTATACGGCCTATATCTCGACCGACGGCAGGAGCTTCACGCCTGTCGGCAAGGGGATAAAGCCGTAAACGAACGGGGGACAGAGAGGATAAGGATATGAAACGATCGCTTTGCGTTATAATACTTGCGGTGTGTTTTGCGCTGTCCTGCAAAGGGCAGATCCCGGAGGACGCCGCGGCAGCAAATACCGATATCGCGGCTTTTCCGACCGATACCGCCGCGCCTACGGAGGCCTCGTCCCCCGTTCCGGCCGAGACCGCCTCTCCTACCGAGGCGCCTGCCGAGGCGCCCGCGCCGGTCACGGTCGAATGGCTTGCTTCCGAGCTGGAGCTTCGCCGCATTACCGGCCGTATCGCGCTCGAGCAGGCCGATTTTTCGGACGTAATGGAAAGGAACGAGGATACCGATCTGTTCTATTATGCCAATCTTCTCGAGATAGAAATGGATAAGCTCGGAAGCGCCGAGCGGATCATATCCGTCGGCCCCTGCAAGGCGGACGCTGCGCAGGTCCTGAACGAGACCGAGACCGCCGTCACGGTCAGGGTGCACGCCGAGCCGCAAATCGAATGGGCCGATCCCAATATCTCGGGCGGTGGGATCGATTTCATTATCACGGTCGACAAGCAGCGCATGGTGATAACCGCCTATTCGCAGCCCGATATACACGAGGGCATCTATTCGTACCTCGAGCCGCTGGCCTCGCGTTACCGCCAAAGCGGCCTTTCCTGGCAGGAGGCGGATAAGAAGGCGTATGACGAGCTTTCGGC
>JAEEGL014181399.1_pt1 | contig 17826 bp, 15 predicted proteins | sample 9134231 | NCBI WGS metagenome assembly JAEEGL01 (sample SAMN16246548, study PRJNA631951) | gut metagenome | biome: gut microbiome; feature: rumen; material: fiber-attached | host: Bos | place: Iran: Karaj | collected 2018-10 | reverse complement strand
CCTTGTGAACCCCCGATGAGGTGTATTGTAAAAATTCATCTCTGTGTAAATTTCGTTTCAAAAGGTCTGCAATATTTTCTGTTTCCAATTGCGAAAAATATTTTAGCGACGGTTTTTCAGAACTTTCGGCTGAAATTTTATTATAATATTCCGTAAACTTATCTGTGAAATTTGTAATGAATTTTTTACGGTTTTCGTATAATTTTTCACCGTTGCTGATTAAATGCGCATCCCACATTTCGAGTATTATCGGATCTATTGAACCTCCGCCGGACGATGTTTTTAAGATTTTGTTCCTTTGAAGTAAAGCGCGGTTGTAATTTTGTAATGCTATCAAATGTCCGCTGTCGAACTGCGAAAGAGCTGAATCTATGAATTTTCTGCGTTCAGAACTGCCGTCAAAAATTAGTTTTATATCTTGCGGACTGATGATTATAAGCGGCAACAATCCTATGTGCGCACTTATTTTTTCATACTCTTTGTCGTTGCGTTTCAAGGTTTTGCCCTTGTTTTTGTCGAATGACAAAAGTATGTGTTCTTCCATTTCTTTTACCTGATAAACTCCTCTTAACGAAAAAAAATCTTCTCCGTTTTTGATGTTTTGACTGTCAGTGGAATTAATAAAACTTTTGCTGAACGACAAATAATAAAGAGCGTCCAAAACATTGGTTTTGCCGACACCGTTTTTGCCGACAAAGCAATTTATCTTTTTGTTGAACGAGAATTCTTTTTCGCCGTGATTTTTAAAGTTTACGATATTTAGCTTTTTAACGCGCATTTTTTTTTACACAAAATCAAGATTAAGTTCAGTTTTTAATATGCCGAGATTGTTGTTTTGCGAGTTTAGGAAATTGAATTTATCAACGTCCGTATAAACTACATTTGAGTTTGAATTGTTTTCTTCGACTTTGGTAACAATCTCAATTTTAGAATTATGCAATTCTTTTCTGACATAACCCACGAAACCGGTTTTTACTTCGTTAATAGTATCGATTTGAAGTGAGTTTTGAAGGCTCATTTCCAAAACGTAATTATCTTTGATTTTCGGAACTGAACTTGCAAAAATAGCGTGTAAACGTGGTTTCTTCGTTTTATAAATTTCAGCTAATTTCTTCCATAACAATTCCACTTGTTCGGGCGTAAAATCTTGACATTCATTGCTTTGAATAGGAGCTTGTGCTGCTTTTTCTTCTTGAAGTTTTTGCTGTTGAGCCTCAGCCTGTTGTTTTTGTCTTTGCATCAACTCTCTGATGCTTATCTGACCGACGTTTTGTTGCGGTTGAGTTGTTGCAGAGGGTTGAGTTTGTGCAGTAGAAACAACTTGCGTTGCGGGTTTTGTTGCCGTTTGCGGTATTGTTTGCTGCGGTGTTTGAATTGTGGCTTGCGGTATTGTTTCTTTTGGAGTCTGTTGAATGTTTTGTTGCGGGGCGGGGGCTTGTATTTGCGGTTGTGCAACGTTTTGATTAACAGAGGTTTGTGAAACTATTTTACCGCCGATATTGCATAATTGCATCAGCATCAATTCCACTAAAAGTCTTTTGTTTTTGCTGTCGCGGTAATCCAAATCGCAACGGTTTGTGATGTTGAGTGCGGTGTACAAAAACGGCAAAGTTGATTCTTGTGCTTGTTTTTTATAACGGTCTTTAATGTCGGCACCGACTTCCAAAAGTTGTACGGTAGCTGCATCACGGCAAACCATTATATCCCTTAAATGTTGAGAAAGACCCGTTACAAAATGGTGTGCATCGAAGCCTTTGTTGAGAATTTCATTAAAAATGAGTAACGAATTAACGACATCTCCTGCTTTGAAATAATCCACAAGGCGGAAATAATATTCATAATCCAAGACGTTAAGATTGTTGATAACGTCCTGATACGTAAACTTTTTGCCCGAAAAACTTACTATTTGGTCAAAAAATGAAAGCGCATCTCTCATACCGCCGTCTGCTTTTTGTGCGATAACGTTAAGACCGTTTGGGTCAGCCTCAATGCCTTCCTTTTTTGCCAAATTCTGAAGGTGTCCGACAATGTTTTCAACTTTCATTCTGTTGAAATCGAAAATCTGACAACGCGACAAAATAGTCGGCAAAATTTTATGTTTTTCCGTTGTGGCGAGTATAAATTTAGCGTGTGCAGGCGGCTCTTCCAACGTTTTCAAAAAAGCGTTGAAGGCGGCTGTCGAAAGCATGTGGACTTCATCGACAATATAAATGCTGTACTTACCGATTTGTGGGGGAATCCTCACTTTATCAATGAGTTGCCTTATGTCATCGACCGAGTTGTTACTTGCTGCATCAAGTTCGTGAATATTATAAGAACGGTTTTCGTTGAAGGCTTTGCAAGACTCACATTCGTTGCAGGCCTGAAGTTCGGGCGTTAAATTCAAACAGTTGATTGTTTTAGCAAAAATTCTCGCACACGTTGTCTTGCCGACTCCTCTTGGTCCGCAAAACAAATATGCTTGTGCTAACTGCTTGTTTTTGATGGCATTTTTCAGCGTTGCCGTTATGCTGCCCTGACCTACAACCGTATCAAAGGTCGATGGTCTGTATTTTCGTGCCGATACTATAAAATTTTCCATTGCCGGTTTTCAAAATCTAATTGCAAAAATAGTTTTTTTTAGCGTGGAAAAAAAGAAAAACGTTTACTTTTTTTTCTTTTGTAAGAAATCTTTCAGAAAATCAAGTGATTGCGAGAGGGTTTCGCTTTTGGCAAGTTTTAGTATTAACAAGTACAAACCGCCTGAAATTAGAATTTTTGTTATCGCCCTAAAATAAATGTTTGAAATAGGGTAGGAGAGTATTCCGGCTGTTAAAACCGCTAAAACTGCCGCCGAAAGAAAAGGCAAAATATTGAAAAAGAGATTTTTAAGACTTACGCCGTTGATTCTTCTTACGAAATAATGTAACAAGAAGATACACAGAATGTTAACCACGACATAAAAAGTCGCCATCATTAAGATTCCATATTTGAAAGTAAAAACTACTGTCGAAATCTGCAACAAGCAATTTGTTATTACGCAAAACATTAAAGTCCCTGATTTTGAACCGCTTAGAAGTTGCTTTTGATAAAGTTTGCCGACTGGATAAAATGCGCCCCAAACGCAGAGAATTTTCATAATTGTTGCGCTTTCTGCCCACTTGTTAGAGATTGTTATTTCGATAAATTCGGGAGCAATTAATGCTAAAATCAGCATACTCGGAAACGACACGAAAACAGTTGTTTGCATTAGCTTGTTAAAAACTTTCAGTAAGGAATTTTTTTCGGTTTTTGACAAAACGGGTTGCATAACGTTTTCTATTGCAAGCGAAATTGTTTGAGTGCCGGTATTTGTCCATTTGTAGGCTTGAGTGTAAAAACCGACTTCGATTTTTGAGAAAAAACGTCCCAAAAGAACCGAGAAAAAATTATCGTTAAGTATCTGAAATATAATTGTTATGAGAAGTTTTGAAGAAAACGGCAGCATTTCTTTTATGGGTTTGAAACTGATTTTGAAATTAGGCCTTAGCGGCGAATAAATCCAAAACATTACGGTCGTAACAAAAACATACACCACGTTCATTGTTGCGATTGCCCAATATGCGTATCCCGAAAATGCGATTATTAGAGCCGTTATACCCGAAATTAAAGAGGCTGTTAAAGTTGCTTTTGACATCTCTTTAACCATCAGATTTTTAAATAGATAGGCATTATGCGCGGTTCCCAAACTCGAAAAAACAAAACTCAGGAACATAAACCGTCCCAGCGGTATAAGTTCTTGAGTTCTAAAAAATTCAGCAATTTTGGGCAGCGAAAAAAACAGAATTACATATAGTATAATTCCTAACAAAAAACTTGTCCAAAAAACTGAATTATAATCTTCGTTTTTAACGTTTTTCTTGTTCGTCAGAGCGGAGCGGAAACCGCCTTCTTGAACGGCATTGGCAAGGGCGGAAAAAATTGTTAACATTCCTATAAGACCGTAATCGCTTACGGAAAGTATTCTTGCCAAAAAAATTCCGAAGCAGAGATTCAGCATTTGTTGAGTAACATTGCTGACACCGCCCCAAAACAATCCTTTTGCTGCTGTTGTTTTAAGATTTTCCTCTGACATGATTTAGAAAAAAAAGCCTTAACCTCTTACTTGTCCGTTACCGAAAATCAGCCATTTGTAAGTTGTAAGTTCTTTTAGTGCCATAGGTCCGCGGGCGTGAAGTTTTTGAGTGCTGATTCCTATTTCAGCACCTAATCCGAACTGTGCACCGTCCGTAAAAGCCGTTGAAGTGTTATGATAACAACAAGCCGCATCTACAGAATTCAAAAATTTCAGAGCCGTATTTTCGTTTTCGGTGATAATCGCCTCCGAATGTTTTGATGAATATTTGTAAATATGCTCCAAAGCTTGAGAGAAATTTTCAACGGTTTTGACAGCCATTTTCAAGGATTGAAATTCGCGACCGAAATCCGATACTTGAGCATGGGTCAGAGTTGCGGAATATTTTCCTTGAAGTGCGGAATATGCTTTTTCGTCAGCGAAAATCTCAACGTTTTTCTCTACTAACGGTGCACAAATTTCAGGCAAATCTTTCAGTCTGTCAGCGTGGATAATCAGACAGTCCAAGGCGTTGCAGACACTTACGCGGCGGGTTTTAGCGTTGAAAATAATTTTTTTAGCTTTTTCCAAATCACCGTCCTTGTCAAAATAAGTATGCACAACACCTGCACCTGTTTCGATTACAGGCACTTTTGCATTGTCTCTGACAGTGTTAATAAGATTTTTAGAACCTCTGGGAATCAAAACGTCAATGTATCCTACTGCGTTCATAAGAGAATTTGCAGCTTCGTGTCCGGGAGGTAAAAGCTGAATGATATTTTTGTTTAAACCGTTATTTTCCAAAACTTTATGCATAATTTCGGTTAAAACGGTATTCGATTCTTTAGCATCGGAACCGCCTTTGAGAACAACAGCGTTTCCTGATCTCAAACTTAAAGCCGCAACATCAACCGTAACGTTAGGGCGTGCCTCGTAAATTACGCCTATTACGCCTAATGGTACACTTACTTTTTTGAGTATTAGACCGTTAGAAAGTTCTTTTTCTTCCAAAACCTTTGAATACGGAACTTTTAGAGTAGCTACATGACGGGTGTCATTAGCGATGTCTATGATGCGTTCTTTTGTTAAAAGAAGTCTGTCGTACATCGGATTTAATTTGTCCATACGACTTAAGTCTAATGAGTTAGCAGTGATAATTTTATCGGTGTTTTCGATGAGAGCATCGGCAATTTTGTTTAGAATTTCCGATGATTTTTCATCAGTTAAAGGCATTTCGCGTGAAGCTGCCTTTACTTGTTCCAGTTGCTGCAAAATGTTCATAATCATTTTATAGTTTGAGGATAAATATAGAGATAATCGTAATGAATAATAGGTTTCGAGTGTTTTTCGGGGCTTGATTTAAGGATTTTGTCTTTGTCGGAGCCGGCTTTTCCAACTCCGATGGTTTCGCCCTCTTCGTTTTTTATCAAAAGGAGGTCGTCTTTTTTGAACTCGCCTTCAAATCTTATAACGCCCGGATAGAGCAGACTTGCTGCTTTTTCTCGGTTCAAAAGTGCTTCTTGGGCTCCTTTGTTGATAACGACCGTTGCTTTGGTAAAACCGTCAGAATATGCAATCCATTTTTTTACGGCGGGGGAATGTTCGCCAGCCGCAAAATGGGTGCAGACAAAATCTTTTTCTCTGTTGTAAAGGTTTGTAATAACCTCAGGTTTTGTTCCGTTAGCGATGAAAACTTCAATTCCGGAATCTGCCGTTTTTCTGGCTATGCGGCATTTTGTTAACATTCCGCCTCTTCCAAAATTGGATTTTGTGGTCTGAACGTATTGCGAAACGTTGCTTTTAGGAAGAATTTCTCTTATAACGAAAGTGCCTTCATCTTTGGGATTGCCGTTATAAATTCCGTCTATATTACTGAGAATGAATAATTTATCGCAATCCATCATTGATGCCATCAAACCTGAAAGTTCATCGTTGTCAGTAAACATTAATCCCGTAATAGATACGGCATCGTTTTCGTTAACAACGGGAATTACATTGTTTTCCCAAAGTGTTGTGATACAATTTTTCATGTTCAGATAATGCTGACGTGATGAAAAATCCTGTTTCGTAACAAGTATCTGACCTATTTTAATTCCTTGAATATCAAATAGTTTCTTGTAAGTATCAATGAGTTTTACCTGACCAATTGAAGATAAAAGCTGTCGTTGTGCAACGGCATCAAGCATATCATAACCGCTTGCTATGGATCTTCCTGCTGCAACTGCGCCGGAGGTTACAAGTATAATTTTTTCGCCTTTTTTGTGGAGCAGCGAAATTTCTCTGACTAAATCGTTCATACGGCTTTCGTCAAGCGTACCGCCGCTTTGTGTTAAAACGTTTGAGCCTATTTTAATTGTTATTGACATAATTTTTTTTAGAAAATCACAGTGCAAATTTAAGAAAAAAAACTTTAAATCCAAATTTCTAATTTTTGTTTAGCATCTTATCGGCTTTGCGTTTTTTATCTAATTGCCACGAGTTGAATAGATTTTGAAAAATGATATAAAATCCGCTGCATAAAGCACTTAACGGGTCGAGATAAGTTCCGGCAACCCATATCGAAAAAATAGTATTTTTTTGACCTATACTTTGACCGCACGAAATTCTCTCATCTAATTTTGTTCCGATGATTTTTCCGACCGTAAAAAGTACTATGCAAATTATCAATGCTGCTATTCCCATCAAAATGTCAATGTGATAATTTTCAGGGTTTTCAACGATTGATTTTACCGTGCGTCCCATCAAAATAAGTATTGAGCCCGCCCAAATGTAAAACGAAACGCCTGAATAGTTTTTCAAAAATTCATGCGCTTTCGGGACAAACTTTTTGAAAAATTCCGCCAAAATCATCGGAAAGACCAGAAGCGGAAAAACTTTTTGAATGATTGCCAAAAATCCTTCCCAAAAACTCATGCCTTTTGCCTCAATTAACGGGAAGACCGACGGAATGATTAACGCTGCGGCAATATTGGCTAAAATGGTGAAACTTACCAAGTTAGGAGCGTTGCCGCCGAGTTTTGTCGTTACTACAACCGCCGAAACCGCCGTCGGACACATAATAATAACCATTACCGATTCCGCAAGAATTTTGTTGAAAGGCGAGATTGCCAGATACGCGCCCAATCCTCCGAAAATTATAACGGCAAGCAACAAAAAGTGAACTTTCTTAAACTTTATTTCTTTTAAACTTACCTTTGAGAATGACAATGTCAGCATTACGAACATTGACACAGGCAATATAAACGCAAACTGCTGAAAAAAATCATAAAAAATGCTTCCGGTTATAATTGCAATCGGAAGTGCATGATTTTTAATAAATTGGAAAATCTTGTTCATATCTTGTCCTTTTTCCGCAAAAATCATACAAATCTGTTAATTTTAAGCAAAGCAAACATTATTTTTAAAGTAAAAATCTTTGCGGCGGTTACGGCTTATTCTTGTTGCCGGTACAAAAACAATACATTTCCGTCCTTGTCTGTCATTTCAATTCGTCTGGCGTTGGTGATGACTTGATATGCTTTACGTATCGACTGCAATGTGCGTTGCGTGTAAAGGTCTTTCAATTGGCTCTTGTAACCGTTTAAGGCTTCTGCTTTGTCGGGCGGACAAGTGATATGGCTGTCGTCGATGCTGATGTTAAGTGTCTTTGAATCAAAATAGTAGATCAACGAATCGTTCTCCATCTTCCACTCACCAGAGATGTTGCAGGTTACTGTCATCACACCGTCAAAAAGGTCATAATTTCTTTCTTTGTCAGCTTTTTGAATAGTGAAAGAATGGTTCCCCTGATGGTTGTATTCTATCTGTATCGTGTTAGCATCTGTTCTACAAATCCATTTCCCAAGGATTTCATTCTCTCTGGCGGGATGTTTTACAAAATCGTATGACGGAATTGTAATTGTGTCGCATTTTTCAAAACGTTTCCTGTCGCGATACTGTGGATGTCGTATGATAATTGCTTTGCCAAACCGGTCTATATGGGCATTTACTTTTGCAACGTAAGGTTTTTTCGACTTAAATTCAATAAAATTATGACCCAAAGTAGATATAAAATGAAGTAAATTTTCTCCATTTGCTATGTGGTCTGCGTCTTCAATCGATTGCTTAATTTCTTGCCATTGTGATACATTGGAATAATAAAAATCGTTGTCGTCTATCTTGACTTCAAAATTGTCGGCGGGAAATGTAACGGTTAATGAATCGTCTTCTATTTCCCACTTACCTGTGGCAGTATAGTACACCCAAATATCCCCTGTTCCTTTTTGTTCGGGGTCTGAATATTTTGTTCGATTATGTACTGTCAGCCTGTTATTTTTCTGAAACGTGAATATATTATCTCCGTTTGAATTCCATGAGTCGATTTGATATGTTTTGGGAATCCAAGTGCCAAGTAATTCTTTTTCCGTAATTTTGCGGGCATCAGCTGTCTTTTTGACAAATTCTTCCAAGTCTTGGTCTGATATGCCCATTAAAATTTTGTTTTCTTCGTTGATGCTTTTGTAGTTTAGCAAAGTATTATACCACATTAAGCGATTGGCTGATTGAAAATACACTTTATTTAATCCGCCGCATTTTTGAAATGTTGCTTGATAATCGATGTCATGAATAGTTTGGTCTTCTATTTCTCCGTTCAGGTTTTCAATTTGAATCGTTACATCGTGGTACACGCACTTTTCTTCTGGGAAGTACGGAAGAAAACAAGTGTCTTCTTTAAACGCACGTTCCAAGCTTGCTCTCTCTTTATAATAATCTTGAACATTGGAGATGAAAATATAGTTGTCAATAGTGCTCCAAGTGTCTTGGGAACTGTTGAAAATCCGTTCGTTGGATTTTGAAAATTCGGGGTAATCGTACACCGGAGTACCAAAGAGTTCAAAACTTAGATCTTCGTCTGATGATTGGTAATAGGAATAGCAAAGCTTATTATATTCACTTTCCAGCAGGGCGCATTCTCTTACCTGCTCAATATCCTTGTCAATTTCGTGAATTATCGTCATGGCAAGCAGCTTCCTTGACTGTGCTGCTTGATAACTGTCAATCATACTTGAAGTTCCAAAAGTCAGGATAATTGATATGGTGGTGCCTATCGTGCTAAGAAGGATGTCTTTAGCGACACCACCAAATATGCTTTCTTTTTTTTTATCTTTGTCTGTTGCTGCCTTGTTTTCGTTTTTTTCGTTCATATAGACATTTCTTTTTTTTGCAAAATTAGAAAAATTCTACAAACTGAACCCAAAAAACTGCGAAAAATTTTTAATACTTTATTCCTCGACTCAAACCAGCGCACACACTTCTATCGTGATAAAAATGTCGTAATCAAAAAAAATTTGGTTTGATATATAGATGCAAAAATATAAAAAAATTGAAACATTATTTTTTTAAGTAAAAATCTTTTGTGAGTTCTTTAAATTTTTCGGAATACGTTTTATTTTTTTTGTAAATAGTAATTTCGTCGTATTTCATTGGTAAAATCTGTTTTGAAAATGTTAAAATAACTCTTAGCGGCGGTACATTAGATTTGGAATAAACACTGATTTTTTTGCATAAATGTAATTTGCTCAGAGCGCAAAGTTTTACAAAATCCAGACTCTTGTCAAACGGAATTATGACAGAGAAAAATCCGTTTTCTAAGATTATTTCTTTTACGCCAAGAATCATTTTTTCAAACGGCAGAGAATCGGTATGCCGTGCAAAATTTCTTTTGTAATCGTTTGATTTGAAAGCGTTTTCAAAAAACGGCGGATTGGAAATTATGTAACCGTATTTTTCGCCGCAGGTTTTGTAAAATGTCAAAAAATCGCCGTGAAAAATTTTTATTCTGTCAGAAAATTTTGAGTTTTTTACGTTTTCTTCGGCTTGGAGATAAGCGTCGTTGTCTATTTCTACGGCAGTGATTTTAGCGGCGGATTTTTGCGCTGCCATAAGTGAGAGAAGTCCCGTTCCCGTGCCTATGTCAAGAATGTTTTCAGCGTTTTCAAAATTGCAGCACGCCCCGAACAAAACGCCGTCGGTAGAGATTTTCATCGCCGTTTTGTCTTGATTTATAGAGAATTGCTGAAAATGGAAGACGTTGTGGGACATTGTTGCATGAATTTTTATATACTCCTATTACAATTTGTCAAAAATGCCGAGTCCGAAGAGTGCAAAATCGTATTTTACAGGGTCAAGAGGGTCAAACTCTCTGAGTGCAGAGGTTATTTCTTCAACCGTTTTCCAATCGTTTTGTTTTCGGGTTATGAGTTGGAGTTTTCTGCCCGTTGAAGCCGTGTGAGTGTCAAGCGGTAACATTAACGCCGATGTCGGAATGTCCCAAAGCCCGAAATGTACGCCGCGGTTGTCATTACGGCAAAGCCACATCAAATACATGTTAAGACGTTTTCCAGCCGCACCGCGCTTTACATCTGCAATATGCTTTTGCGTCCGAAGTGGAAAATCACATTCAAAAAACACTTTTCTAAAATTAATTAAAGTGTCTTTTATATTTTGTGTTTTCTTGAAATTTTCTTCAAAAACGTTTTTTAAGCCGCCATGATTGAGATAAATATTTTTTAGAGCCGCCAATGTGTACAGAAAATCAGCGTGTTGAAATGTTCTATGTACAAAATTCGGAATTTTTTCTGCTGATTTTTCGTCAAAATTAATAACGAAATCGTAGGGCGAATTATTCATGATTTGCATCATTTTTTTAGCATTGTTGATAATCATTTTGCGGTTGCCCCAGGCTATCAGCGAGGCTAAAAAGCCCGAAATTTCAATATCTTGACGCAAAGAAAACGAGTGCGGAATTTGTATAGGGTCGCTTAAAATAAATTCCGGCGTGTTATATTGATTGAATTTTTCGTCTAAAAGGGTTTTTAATTCACAATTCATAATTCACAATTCACAATTCATAATTCATAATTCATAATTCATAATTCACAATTCGTAATTAAATTATTCTTCAATTTTTCCGTCTTTTATTCTGATAATTCTATCGCTCATATCAGCAAAATGTTCGTCATGGGTTACGATTACAAACGTCTTTTTGAATTTTTCTCTTAATTGAAAAAGCAGAGTGTGAAGTTCTTCCCTGTTTTTTGAATCAAGGTTTCCTGAGGGTTCGTCTGCAAAAACTACTTCGGGGTCGTTAATTAATGCCCTTGCAATCGCAACTCTTTGTTGTTCACCGCCCGAAAGTTCTGAGGGTTTGTGAGTTACGCGTTCAGAAAGATTAAGAAAACCTAACAATTCCAAAGCACGTTTTTCGGCTTCCTTTTGATTTTTTCCTCCGATTAACGCCGGTATGCAGACATTTTCCAACGCATTGAACTCCGGCAAAAGGTGATGAAACTGAAAAACAAAACCGATATTTTTGTTTCTGAACTCGGCTAAACGTTTGCCGGAGAGTTTGCCCGCATCAATTCCGCCGATATTAACCTCGCCGGAATCGGCTTTCAAAAGCGTTCCCGCAATTTGTAGAAGCGTAGTTTTGCCCGCACCGGAAGCCCCGACGATAGATACGATTTGAGAGTCTTCTATCGTTAGATTTATACCTTTTAAAACTTCGAGTTGTGAGAAACTTTTCTTTATGTCTTTTAAAATTATCATTTTGCTTGTTCAATTATTTGAATTTGAAAAAGTTTTGACCAGTTTTTGCCAGTAACAAAAAGTCTTCCGCCTTTTTCGTCGTATGCTATGCCGTTTAGAACGTCAGTTTCAGAGGTTCTGAAATTTTGTGGTAAAATATTAGATAAGTCTATGTAACTCAATACTTTACCCGTGTGATAATCAATTTCGGCAATCATATCCGTCTGATAAATGTTTGCGTAAAGTTTTCCATCAATGATTTCCGTTTCATTCAACATTTTTACGGGACCTAAATTGTCGTAAACCTGAACGTATTTCATCGAGGCAAAATTATCGGGATTAAGGAAATAAATATTTTCGCTACCGTCAGTAAGTATCAGAGTATCATTGAGATATGACAATCCCCAACCTTCTGTTGAAACATTAAATTCGCTTAATTTTTCAAACGTTTTTTTGTCATAAACAAAACCTTTGTGATTTTGCCAAGTCAGTTGAATGAGTTTGTCGCCCATAATTGTCAAACCTTCGCCAAAGTACTCGTCTTCAAGGATATAGCTTTGAAGAATTTCGCCGGTTTCGGGTTTTACTTTTCTTAATGAAGATTTTTTCTTCAGACCCGTTGATTCGTAGAAATAGCCGTCTTCATATTGCAAACCTTGCGTATATGCTTGATTATCATGGTTGAATGTTTTCAAAACTTTGTAAGTCTTGTGTTTGGGTGTTATGTCGGAAAAAAGTTTTATTGATGCTCCTAAATGTTCGTTTTTTCCGCCGAAAAACGTTTGAACGGTAATAGGTACAATTCCGCATCTAAAATCCTTTGTGTCAATGGTATATGATAATTCGCCGGAATTTAGAACAGCAAATTTTTTACCGTCTATGTTTACAACGGCAGAATCGAATTTTTGATTTTTCTCTTCTGAAATTTCAAGGAGAAATTTATCAGAAATTTTTCCTAACGAATTTTCGTCTAAATTATTGATTTTCAATGAGAAAAATTTTTCCTGCGGCTGTTGTTGAACTATCTCGCCTTGGTTTTGGTTTTTGTTTTCTTTTATTCCGTTAGAGCATGAAAAAAACAAAAGTACCGGTAATATTAATGTTTTATTTAAGTGATTCATAGCCTTTTATAAGTTTTTGGGTGAAATAATGTAATCAAAATCAAATTTTTCGTAATTAGCTTCTTTCCAATCGTTGAAATCAGCACTCAGACATACGAAATTAGCATTGTCAAGATATATTTTGCCGGGTGATTTTTTTAGTTGCGAAACCATTTGCGACCATGTTGGATTATGCCCTACAAGAAGAACGCTTTGTGCTTGATTATCAATGTTTTTTATTACTTTTAAAATCTCTTTTTGATAGTCGAAATAAAAACTTTCTTCGATAATTATTTCGTCTGAAAATCCGATTTTATTTTTGATAATTTCGGCTGTTTGATACGCTCTTTTCGCTGGAGAGCATATAATTTTATCAAATTTTATTTCCTTTTTAATAATTTCGGCAGCGATTTTTTTAGCCTCGTTGATGCCTATGTAATTGATAATTCTATCTTTATCATCTACATCGCCGAGCCAATCCGATTTGGCGTGCCTCATAAAATACAGTTTTTTCATCTCTTTTTTTATTTCGTTATAAAATGCAAAGTTAATAATTTTTTTTTTAGCCGTAGAAAAAGTTGTTGAAAAGAAAAATCATTCTTTTAAAAATCCGTCTTTATTTTTTAGGTTTTTGAAACTTTTCAGTTCGCATTTTGCCTTTCCTAATGGTAGTTTTACTATGATTTTGACGGGGACAAAATTTCCGTCGTTAGTGAACCATGCCACCATGTCGTCTTCGTTTTTGAAAGTAGCATCGTTTTCCAAAATCGGGGAAAATTTCAAACATTCGATTTTTCCGTAATCTGTTTTTACTTTTTCCGTGCCTTTGTAAGCCATTTTAAATTTATACAATTCTTCGTCAAACCATGAAGTTAAATTCATGTATTCGTTTTTTTGATATTTTTGATCGAAAATGAATTTTCTTGAAAAATAAAATGCGGAAATTATGTCAAAAGTATTTTCAGGAACTTTATGCCGTCCGCTTTTCATGGAATAAACAACGCTTGAATCTTGAAAAAACAAATCTTCGTTATATCTTTTATAGTTGTTTTCGGTAACATTTCTTACAGCTTTTACCGGTAAACCCGAAACAATGTCAAAATAACTTTCATAAACGTCGTATATTCTTGCTAATTTTGACGCTAATCCGGTCGTATAGCATTTAGCAATGGCGTAAAAGCAATATTCGTAACCTACGGGCACGAGTCCTACTTTTATCGAAAATTCCCCGGCCTTTACGATTCCGTATTTCAAATCGTAGATAAGTTCTTCTCCGGGTTCAAATGCTGTGTTTACTTTGTATTCTTTTAGAATTTCGGCAGCGGTTTTTTTTTGGGCATTAGCCGAGAGTGTCAGCATTACTAATATTAAAAAAATAATTTTTTTCATTTCTAAGGTTTTTTGATATTTATATGTGGCAAAGATATATAAACTTTCCTTTTTATGAAAATATGGCGCATTATTTGTTGTTAAATAATCAAAAACTTTTACGACAATGAATAAAAAAAATATCCTTAATTCATTGATAATATTATTATTAGCACTGATAACCAATAGTTGCGGTAAGAAATACGCTCCTGTTATAAACGAGGGGCGCATTGTTTATTCCGTGGATTTCCCGAAAGAAGAAAATAGTAGTTCTCTTGTTGCGATTATGCCCGAAAGAGTGGAATTGTCGTTCAAAAACGATAATACGGCATTGAGCATCAGAGGTTTTGCCGGTTCTTTCAATATTTCGTTTATCACTGATAATCAAAACAATAAGTATTATTCTTTGTTTAGAATTATGACTGATAAATACAAATACGTAACGGATTCCGACGGAGTTTCTTTCGGTTATGACCAAATCCGCGATATTGAAATCGAAAAACTTTCCGATACGATGACTATTTGTAATTATTTGTGTCATAAGGCGTTAGCACATTGCAAAACTATAAATCGTGATTTGGAACTTTGGTATACTGACGATATTAATATCAAAAAATCAAACATTAATAATGCCTTCAGGGATTTGGACGGTGTGTTGTTGAAATTTCAGGTTTTGCTCAGCGGTTTTTTTATGGAGCTGACAGCGGTAGAGGTTGTGGGCGAACAGGTTAATTCCGATTTGTTTGTTGTGCCTGAGAGTTACAAAGATATTTCAAAACACGACCTTGATAGCATGATAAGGTCTTTTGATTCCGAGCCTGAGGGTGCGGCAAAATAAAAAAGAGCCGTGAAAAACAAATTGCGGCTCTCATATCTGATAGTTTTTTATAGTTTTAATTCGTTCATCATTTTGTAATCCGTGCAGTCGCAGGTTACTGGCTGAACGGATACGTAACCGTTTTTTAATGCCCATTCGTCAGTATCTTCTGCTTGAGGTTCATAATTGTAATAATCACCGGTAAGCCAATAATACGGACGGCGGTTTGAAGGATGATAACGCTCGTCAAAAAATTCTTTCCATTCACCGGCTGATTGTCGGCAGATTTTAATGCCTTTGATGTTTTCCGGATCGTTGTACGGAATATTAACGTTAAGACAAATGCTCTTTTGGAATGTTTTGTCCATCGCTAAAACTTTTTGCGTAATTTCTCTTGCGTATTTCCCGGCCGTTGTGAAATCGGAATCGGGGGCAAAGTTCAAAAGCGAAAATCCTATCGAAGGTATGTGATGTAATGCGCCTTCCATTGCCGCACCCATCGTGCCTGAATATAAAATGTTTATGCTCGAATTAGAACCGTGATTTATACCGCTTAAAATCAAATCGGGTGTGCGGTCAAGAACCTTGAAAAGTGCAATTTTGATGCAGTCCGCAGGTGTGCCTGAACATTTAAAAGCACGGATTTCTTCGTCAATTTTCGAGGGTCTGTACCAAAGCGGCATATCAAGCGTAACGCTGTGTCCTTTACCGCTTTGCGCTTTGTCAGGGGCAACGACTACGATTTCGCCCAAATCTTTTACGGCTCTGACCAATTCTTTGAGGCCTTTAGCAAAAATTCCGTCGTCGTTGGTGATTAAAATCAGGGGTTTGGTTTCTTCCATAATCTTTACATTATTTATGCAAAGGTAAGCAGAAAAATATAATCGGGCAAATTTTTTTGTGTTTTTAGGATTTTAAAAAAGAGGGAGTGGAGCGCAGGCATCCTTGCCTGCAAGTGCTTGTAATGGGGTTGTTTTAAAATATACAAAAAAACAATACAACGGGCGAAAAATTTTTCGCCCGTCTGTTTTAGAAATTTGTGTCTATTGAATAATTATTTTCTGCGTTTTTAATCCTGTTTTAACGATATAAACTCCGCTGTTTGAAAGCTGGATTTCTATGCGGCTGTTTTCAGGTTTTACGCTTTTAACAATTCTTCCCGCCATATCAACAATTACGATTTCTTTAGACGCGTTTTCCACGAAAATCGTCTTTTCAAAAGACCAGATTTTTACGTTGGAATTAACTGAAATATCGTCTGTTGCGGTTGCTGTGTTTTCTGTATTTTCATGGTTTTCTGTATTTTCCGGAATTTCCGGCACTGGCTTTATAGTAAACTCTTTTACTACCTCGCCGCCATAATTACCTTTAAATGAAACCGTTACCTTTCCTGTGCCGACATTAATATTGTTGCTGTATTCTACAGTATAGTCTGTACCTTCTACAAGTGTTTTTTCACCGTCTGTTACCGTAACTTCAGGCTCAATTGTAGAGCCGGTGTAGGTTATCTCATTAACAGACAGTGTTATATTTTGGTTCATTAGGATTTTTGGTGCAATGGTAAAGCTTTTCATTTCTTCGCCAATAAGGTTGTCTTTTCCTGTAATGATTACTGAATATGTGCCAACATTGACATAATTACTTTCCGATGGAGCAATTTCATAGTTTTTGCCCACAACAAGAAGTGAACCCGCATGGTAAACCGACGGTGTCAGAGCTTCTCCAGTGTAGGTTAGTGCAGGAATATCAACTTCCGAAACGGGGAATTCCCGACGGAGGGTTACTTTCTTTAAGGCAGCAAGAGTGGCTGTCGGAGTCTGGTCATCATAGTAGAATGTACCATCTGTAAGAGTTTGACCCTCAGCGATTTTTATAGAATAAGAACTAGAACTTAGGATACCACCGAAAATTTGAATAAAGTCTGCGGCAGAAGTACAACCAAGAGTAAGGGTTTCACCCATCGTGAAAGAGTAATAGCCCGAATTACTGACCTGACCTCCGGTAATGGTACAAGTATTTGAGAAAACGAATCCTTGATAACCACCAAGGTCGACTATCCCGACCGACATACTGAAGTCATTTGCATAAGGGTGACTCAAGGCAAACCATTTACCACCGTAAATGGCAAATGTTCCATTGATAAAAATGGACTCGCTTGAATAATACGAACTACTGGAAACTGCAGCAAGTACACCCGTGCCTTTGGTTTGTCCATATATGTTGAGGTTTGCATTTGAACCTTCAATGGAAAGTTCATCCCATTTCCCTACCTCAGCTGTACATCCGTCGGCAAGGATTAAGTTTACAGTACCGTTGATTACGAGTGTATTTTGGATAGTAATGTCAGAGTTTACCACGTACCACCCTTCATTGATTTCGGTAGTATTTTCGGTTAGCACAACAGCTGTGGTGGTATGCTGTTTGCCATCGCTGCCAATGTAGGGTACTTCTTCAGTGCCGCTATCTTGTCCAACGGACTCTGTGATGGCTTTTGCTTTAGTTGATAAAAGGAGAAGAATAACAAGCAAAATATTAAACAAGACTTTACCTTTCACCCCCCCCCATTGTCTTTTTGTAAAGAGTGATAAACTTTTTCATTTTTTATATGATTAATGATTTATAATTTTGAAATTTCTTCTTGGGTTAAGCCGGTGTTTTGAGCAATGAAACTGATGTCCATGCCTGCGGTTTTTAAATTGCGGGCGATTTCAAGCTTGGCTTGTTTTTCGCCGAGCCTTATGCCCTCGTTTCTCGCGCTGGACTCTATGCTGTTGAAATCACGCATATTTTTCAGGCTTTCCTCGTAGGCAAAATGTTCTTCGGGCGTGTATTTTGCAATTTCAGCCTGTTCAAACACCTTCTTAAAAATTCTGTCCTGCAACTCTTTCGGACGCTCCATAAGG
>JAEEGL012842866.1_pt1 | contig 17828 bp, 10 predicted proteins | sample 9134231 | NCBI WGS metagenome assembly JAEEGL01 (sample SAMN16246548, study PRJNA631951) | gut metagenome | biome: gut microbiome; feature: rumen; material: fiber-attached | host: Bos | place: Iran: Karaj | collected 2018-10 | reverse complement strand
ATCGTCATTTTGGACATTTTGACTTGAAATACAAAAACCATTGTCTATAAGGAATGTTAGTCCAAAATATGAAATTTGGCTCAAATTTTACATAATTTATAGACAAAACATGACAAATTGACTTAAATTTTTCTTAGCATTCTATATTTTAGTAGGTCAACCAGCTTTGCTTGGATGGATGTTAGACAATTGTAATTTATATGAGTTGGCAGGATTAAATGCGTGAGTGTTTTTTATTAGTTGGATTATTTCGGCGCATTCTAAATCATTCAAAAATAAGTCAGATGATGAAAATAAGGTTAAATTAGTTGAGAAATCAGAAGGGAAAGTTTCAAGGATAGAAAATGATAATTGAGTTGCTATAGTTGAGGTTGCAAAGAAAGAAGTTGTGGTTGAAACAAATAAGAATGAGAGTGATAGATCATTAATTGGGAGTCTAGGAGAGAAAGTGGAAGATAAATTGGAAGAAAAGGTTCAGGAAAGACCAATGAGAGAGGGTGTGACTATACCAAAAATTGTACAACCGATTTCATGACATTCAACTCAAACAAGTAAGAAAAAGAAAAAAGAGTTAAAATGGGGACAGCGATTAATATTCTTCCTTACTCTTGGAGTAGCAGCAGTAGTTGCTTGGACATTATGGGAGTTTTTAGAGAATTGGGGAATAGCTATAGCGCTCTTCTTAGGATGGATATTGTATTTAGTAATTGGAAAATTATTTGATGTTAATGGATTCTATAATGCTAAGAAGTTATTTACAAATTGGTTATATATTATACTAATCCTTGCTTGAATTGGTTATGGGGTTTATGCTACACAGAATAGTAGTTCATTTAATTTGGTAAAGGATAAGGCTGTATCTTATATAAAAGATCGATTTAACTCTGAAAAAGATTGAAAATTTGGTACATGAGATGAAATTTATGTATTTGAGTGAACAGGTGAAGTTATTACAGATACAGGAGATGTGATTGATGGTTTAGATGGTACATGAATTTTGGAAGTTGATACATGAATTAATAATACTAGTACATGAATTGTAGAGAATTCTCAAGTAGTTGTTAATGCTCAGACTGAAGAGGTTCCTCAGCAAGAGGTTAAAGTTCAGCCTGAAGTTCAGCCAACAGATACAGTTGAAAATCAAAATTCAGTTCCATCATCAGATCCTAATAGAGAAGTAACGTGGTGAGAAGCTATAAAACATTTGCTTCAGTGATATAAATTATCTACAAAAACTGATAAATCATTTGTATATGTAGCTAAATCTAATGAACTATATCCGTATTTTAAAACAGCTCAAGAGAAAGCGATGATTTGATTTGATGTTAATCCAAGTAAAAGAATTTCATGTGAAACATATATGTCTTTGAAATGAATATTAGAGGGATGGAATGTAAATATATATGATAGAAGTCAAACGAGAGTTATTTATTGGAATAAAGCTAATGAACTTGGTAAAACAAATTGATGCGGTAGATGAGCTTTTGTAAAGGTAAAGAATTTATAATGGAAATAATTTAAAAATCCTCCAATTTGGAGGATTTTTTATTTAGATAAATTTTTGATTTTTTCTTTTTGTCACCAGATTGTGAAAATATTTCCAAATAAACTAGCAACAGTCATTGGTCCAACTCATCCTGGTACGGGACTAATAGCATAAATTTTATCTTTTATTTTTTCGAAATCTACATCTCCGGTAGATTTTCAGTTCAAGAATCCATATCCAACATCAATTATAATTTGATTTTTTTCTTTGTTTATGAATTTATCGTCAATTAAATGTAATGCTCATGTACAAGAAATTATTACATCAGATTTTCTTGTTTGAGTTATTATTTCTTCAGGAGTATTTCTAATATCAAATGTATGTACTTCAGCTCATTTAAGTTTTAAATATCTACTAATTGGGAGTCAAACAATATCACTTTGTCATATTACTGAAATTATTTTTCATTTAAAATCTCATAATTCATAGGCATTCCATAATGAAATTACGGATTGGGCTGTCGCTGATAAAAAATCAATCTTTCATTCAAAAGCCCATTCTTGTAATTTATTTCACAATCAATCCATATCTTTTAGAGGAATGATAGAATTACAGATTTCTTTTTGGTATGGTATTAATTCTTTACTTAAAGGTAGTTGGCAAATTATTCATACACAGCGTTTATCTTCGTTTAATTTTTCTACTAATTCAATTACCTCATCTTTATTTAGATATTCTTTTTTTTGAAAATCTGCTAAATTAGAATATTCTTTTTTTAATCAGGCCTCTCATTGTCCAAAAATTAAGAAGTCAAATCAGATTTCTTCTGAATATTTGTTTTTTAGATTTACATAAACTTGTGAAGGATTGCTTTTTCAAAAAAACAAAACTGCTACAAATTTTTTTTCATTTCAAAAATATTGAGTTCTCAGTTTTTTATATTGTTCTTTTAATTGTTCAGATTTTTCTTTTCATTTAAGTAGCAGCATAAATTCAGAAATTAGTATAAAACATTTATGACTTTGAATATAAATAAAATGTTTTTTAAAACAATAAAAATTCTGGATGTAAAAAACTCCACATAGTGGAGTTTGTTATTTCTGAAAATTAGTATTATTCTATGAATCTTGCTTGAGAGCTATCTAATAATGGATTATACATACGGAATAACAGGGACACTACTCATGCAGTATCTAAACGTTCTGCGGACATTCACAAATCATTTAATCCAGCAATTAGCACATTTTCTCTCGTTTGTATGTTTTGTTCACATTTTATAAAAGTTCTGTATCTATCAACAATTGTTTCTACGTCATCTTTAGCGTTTAATATGTTTAAAAATTTATCTCGCCGAGACCTATTAACTTGTTCGGCGTCTCTTTCATCTCGATAATATGGGATTACAATATAGAACTCTTTTACATAAATTAATCATTGTTGATTGTCTATTCACTCTAAAAATGCAACATAACTATTTCATTGTTTTTTTAGAGCAGGATTTTCAATTTCTTTTAAATTTTTCCTTAGATATCATAAATATTCAGTTAAGTCGAGATAAGTATTACGAATTAAAATTTGGATAGGGAAAGCTAATCAATTTAAAAATCTTTTATATTGTTCTATTATCACTTGTTGTTCATCATAATTTTTCAAATCTAAATTTAATCATTCAACTTTAATTACAGAACGCATTCCTCAATCTTTTAGTATAACTATTCCGTTTTTTACTTCAGAAATTGGAAGCATAGTTTCTGTATTAAACAGATTATCGGCTTTTCATTTTTTTACTTTTGATTTGTCGAAATCAAGAATTCACATTTTTTGATTAAATAGTTAAATAAATCTGATTACTTTCGTGTTTTTCAATCGACATTGTAATTTCTCATCTTTCAATTTTTTCTTGTTGTGATTGCCAATTTGATTGATATCGCCAAAATATAAAGCTGACAATTAACCAAGCTAATCATATAATACCTAAAGCAATGAAAATTCCAACTAGATTTCATTTTGCTTTTTTTATTCAATCTTCACTTCCAGAGAACATAACCATGTAGAATGTATAGATAGTCATGACTAAAGCAATAAATGCAACTAATCAAAGTGCCATATTAATAATAGCTTTTGCGTAGTCTATAAATTTAAGATCTTTTCCGTGGCTAGTATCTAATCAGAAAACTTTTAATAATCTTCTGATAATTGTATCTCTTACTTGTTTAGTTTCATCCTCTTTAATACTGGTGCAATCTCATAAATTAGTGCTATCGCATTCTAATGCGTCAGTATCTTCGTTTTGGTATGGGAAAGCTACATTTGGTTCATCTCCTCATAATCCTCATATTCAAAAACAAGATGAAGATATAAGTCATATGGAAAGAAAGGTTAATAATCAGTATTTAGCAAATTTTTTAATCATTTTATAATGTTTTTATGTATAAAACTTATATGTTTGTTTTAGATATTATGTTAATAAACCAAATCATTGCACTAATCACTAACCGAGATAAACCAATACCGGCAATAGTAATTGCTGCGTTTGATATTCATTTTTTACCTTTTCAGGAATTTTTATCGTCAGATCATGAAGATAAAACTAAGAATCCACAATATAACATATAGATTAGAACAAGAGAGGCTAATATTCACAATAGCCAGTTGATTGCAATCTGTATTAATGAAGTAACATATCACAAGCTTGTAGGATAATCTTCTTTTTGTGGTAGCTTAATTATTCCATTTAGTTTATCACTAAATCTTTTTGATCATTTATTTATGTTTTCTGATCATTCGTTTATATTCTCTATTTCTTCATTATCAATTCTAGGAGAAGAATCTCAGTTGAAGATCTCTTGTATAGGACCAATTTTTAGTCAACAAAACCCAAAACTTAATAATAGTATTGATACTACGTTAAATGATATAATTCATATTTGTTTAAAATATTTCATAGGGGTCATACATAAATAAAACTACATGGCTAATTATATTCAGAATTGCTTTAAATGCAAATTTTTAGGCACAAAATAAACTAGAAAATAATGAGGAATTTCTTATACTACCACACAGTTTTCAAATTATATTGTTTTCCAAAATATGGCAATTAGAAATATTGCAATTATTGCTCACGTAGATCATGGTAAAACTACACTTGTAGATCAGCTTTTGCAACAGTCTTGAACTTTAAAAGCTTTGGAATGACAGGATTTGATCATGGATAATAATGATCAGGAAAAAGAGCGTGGAATTACTATTTATGCAAAAAATACAGCAATAATTTATAAATTAGAGAGAATAAATATCGTGGATACTCCGGGGCATGCGGATTTTTGAAGTGAAGTAGAAAGAGTTTTACGTATGGTAGATTCGGTTCTTCTTGTGGTAGATGCATATGAATGACCTATGCCTCAGACAAAATTTGTACTAAAAAAATCTTTAGAGCTTTGACTTAAACCAATTGTAGTTATAAATAAAATTGATAAACCTACGGCAAGAGTTAATCAAGTTATCGATATGTTATTTGATTTGTTTATTCTTTTGTGAGCTACTGACGAACAAGCTGATTTTCCAATTATGTATGCAAGTGCAAAACAATGATATGCTATTGCAGATTTGAATGATGAAAAAAAAGATATGACTCCTCTTTTTGAGGCAATTTTGAAATATGTGCCAGAAGCTCCAAATTTTCCAGAAAAAAATTTTAGGATGCAAATTGTAAATCTTTGATACGATAATTTTCTTGGACGTTTATGAATTGGACGTGTGTATGAATGAACTCTTAAACCATGAATGCAGGTAAAAATTATTGATCATGAATGAGAGATTAGAACGTGAAAAGTAAATAAAATTTTTTCAACTTTATGATTACAGAGGATTGAGCAAGAAGAAGCCAAGTGTTGAGATATAATCACAATTGCGTGAATCCCTGATATTTTTGTTTGAGAAACCGTCTGAACGTGAGATGTAGAGGCTTTGCCTTCGATAGCGATTGATAAACCGACATTACAAATGGAATTTCTTGTTAATGATTCTCCATTTGCTTGAAAAGAATGAAAATATATGACAACTAGAAATTTGAGTGAAAGATTAGAAAAAGAACTTGAAACGAATGTATGACTTGAAGTGGATTTTTCAGACTGAAAGTTTTTGGTTTCATGAAGGTGAGAGTTACATCTTTCAGTACTTATAGAAAGTATTCGTCGTGAATGATGGGAATTACAAGTATGAGCGCCACAGGTGATCTTTCGTGAAGTAGATGGAGAGAAATGGGAACCAATTGAGACATTGGTTGTGAGCGTAAATGACGATTTAGCATGAACGATTATTGAAATGTTGTCTCATCGTAAAGGTATGATGAATACAATGAATTCAGTGAATTGACTTACTACGATAGAATTTGAAATTCCAACTAGATGATTGTTATGATTTCGTTCAGAATTTATTCTTATTACGAAATGAGAATGAATTATGTATTCTTCATTTTCGCGTTATGAACCACGAAAATGAGAAATTAAAAAGAGAGATGTTTGATCAATGATTTCTTCTGCTACTTGAACAGCTATGAACTACGGAATTTTTAAACTTCAAGAAAGATGACCAATTTTTATTGATCCTGCTCAACCAATTTATGAATGAATGATAGTAGGAGAACATTTGAAATGATGAGATATGACGGTTAATCTTACTATTAATAAGCAGCAAAATAATTTCCGTAATTCATGAAATGATGAAGCGATGCTTTTAAATCCAATAAGGCACCTTACTTTAGAGGATGCACTATGATATATTTGATTAGATGAATTGGTAGAAATTACTCCAAAGTCTATTCGTATCAGAAAAAAATATCTTACAGAATGAGCTAGAAATCAAGCGAGAAAAGCTTGATTAATATAATTTTTATTAAAAACTCCCCTTTTTAAGGGGAGTTTAGAGGTTTTTGCTTGCCAAGTTTTACCGTTTTTGCGCAATCCAGATAATAATCCAGATAATAGCACATACTATTGCGATTATTGTTGAAACGTTAAGTATGGTTTGATGAGCAGACCACCATTTTTCATACCATCCTGCCAATGGAACGATTAGGTATAGCTGGGAGATCCCCAGACCGATAATCCACCAACCAATGGGTGTTGTTCCAGTAAAAGGACATCTGTTCCTAACAATGGAATAGTAAATAATTACGGAGATAGTAACGAGGCACGCGATTGTGGACAATACGTTACATGTAATCATAATTAAAAAATTGAAGAGTTGATACTATGGTTTATTATCACGTAAGTAGAATATTATATAAAAAATGAAAAAAGTCAATAGGTAGTTTGTAAAAACTCCTTTCGTATTCGAAAGGAGTTTGGTTGATTTTAATTAGATTTTTTTCTTTTTTTTGCGGCTCTTAAGTTTTCCATAATCATCGGTTACATTTAGTAAAATGATATAGAAACAAAAAGCGAAGAATGCGATAAAACGTAGGAAGCTCCACGTATTACTACTTAACAATGAGGGGAATAATATATTCAAAATTGAAGAAATGAATCCTTGTAATACTAGAATACATATTACCCAAAACCATATTGGAAACATCCTGATAATGTCCAAGAAGGGTGTTGGAGAATCTAAATCTTCTCCATTAAGATCTTTGCTTTCTTTGCCAAATTTCACCCCCCAAAGGATGATTCCTGCTGTGACAATTCCCCCAATTAAAAGGAGGATTGTGCAAACAATAAGTTTTACAATAATCATAATGTGTGTTTTTTAGTGTTTTTGTTTTACTATTATGGCATAATTTTATTTAAAACTACAAAAAAGTCAACATAAAAATATGTGTTTGATTCTATGGATTATCTGACGAAAATTGTACAAATTTTTAAAAGTCACAATTTTTTGGAGTCCTAGGGAAAGGTAGTACATCACGAATGTTCTCCATTCCGGTTACATACATTATTAAGCGTTCAAATCCTACTCCAAATCATGCGTGAGGTACAGATCACCATTTTCTTAATTCCAAATACCATCGATAATCTTCAGGTTTCATTCAGTTATCAATTATTTTTTGAGTTAGCACATCTAGTCTATCTTCACGTTGAGAACCTCAAACAATTTCTCCAATTCCAGGGGCTAAAAGATCCATAGCGGCAACTGTTTTTCAGTCTTCATTTAATTTCATATAGAATGCTTTAATTTCTTTCGGATAATCGATTACAAATACAGGTCATTTGAAATATTCTTCAGCTAAATATCTTTCATGTTCTGTTTGCATATCCATTCATCGATGTACAGGGAATTCGAAATTTTTCCCAGATTCTTCTAGTATTTTTATGGCTTCAGTATAAGTAATCCTTCCAAATTCAGCTTTAGTGAATTTTTTTAATCTTTCTTTTACTTCAGGATTGATGAATTTAGTGAAAAAATCTAATTCCTGTTCAGCGTTATCTAAAACATATTGAAATACATATTTTAGTAAATCTTCAGTCAAATCCATGTTATCGTTGATATCAGCAAAAGCAAATTCTGGTTCAATCATCCAGAATTCTGATGCATGACGAGTGGTGTTACTGTTTTCCGCACGGAAAGTTGGTCAGAATGTATAAATTTTTCCAAAAGCTGTGGCAAAAGCTTCACCATTTAATTGTCCACTTACAGTTAAAGATGTAAGTTTTCCGAAAAAATCATTGCTGTAATTTACTTTTCAATCTTCTCATTTTAAGTTCGGATGCTCTAAATCTAATGTAGTTACCTGAAACATTTCTCATGCTCATTCACAGTCACTTCCTGTGATTATAGGAGTATGTACATATACAAATCATCTTTCGTTAAAAAATTTGTGTATAGCGAATGCTACTAAACTTCTAATTCTGAATACAGCTGAAAAAGTATTTGTTCTAGGACGTAAATGAGCAATTGTACGTAAATATTCCATTGAGTGTCATTTTTTTTGAAGAGGATAATCAAGCGGAGATTCTCAGACAATTGTGATTTTGCTAGCTTTTAATTCGAAATCTTGTTTTGCTCATTGAGATTCTACTAGAGTTCATTCGACTATCAAAGATGTACAAATTCATAATTTACATATTTCAGAGAAGTTAGGTAGGTCATCTTCAAAAACCACTTGCAAATTCTTCAAGCAAGATCCATCATTCAATTCAATAAATCCAAAAGTTTTTGAGTCTCTAATTGTTCTAATTCGTCAATTCACAGTAATATTATTATTTAATACAGGTTTGAAATCCTTGTAAAGCGACGAGATGCTTGTGAAGTTTTGTTCTCTTTGCATGGCTAAATGGTTAAAGGATAAACTGTATTATTTTTTTAGCCATTAAAAATATAAATGCAAGGGAAAGCACATGAAAAAACTTAATGTTTATCTTGCAAGTTAGATTTTTTTATCTATCCTAGAGACACTTTACCTTCATTCTCTGGTTATGGAAGATTTACAAAGTTTTCAAACATTCTTTGAATATAAGCCGTGTAATGAAGAGGATCCAACGGATATTTTGGACAATATTTTGAGCAAAGCGAAAAAATATTTAAAATCAGAAGAGATTGATGAAATAGTTAGAACTTATGAATTTACTCGTGAAGCTCATAGATGAGTTTATCGTAAGTCGTGAGAACCATATATAATTCATCCACTTAGAGCTACCGAGTTTTTAATGGAGATAAATCCAGATGTGGTTTCTATTCAGTCTTGTATTCTTCATGATGTAATTGAAGATACAGATTATACGTATGAAGATATTGAAAAGCTATTTTGAAAAGAGATTGCAGATATTTGTGAGTGATTGGTAAAGGTGTCAAAAGTTAGATATAAATGAGAAGATCGTGATTTGGAAACTATCAAGAAGACATTTTTAGCAATGGCCAAGGATTTGCGTGTAATTTTTGTGAAATTTGCTGATCGTATCCATAATATTCAGACATTACAATATCATCCAGAAGAGGCAAAAAGGATAAAGATTGCGACAGAAACGCTCAAAATTTATGCTCCTTTAGCTAAAAGGCTTTGACTATATAATTATCAGCTATATTTAGAGAACTGATCTTTTCGTGTGTTATATCCAGAGAAGTTTGAAGAAATCATGTTATATTTAACTAAACAGTTTCATGATTGATCTAAGTTTTTGGATAAATGAATAAAAAATTTGACGGATATATTGAAAAAAGAGTGAATAGAAGATTTTAAAGTTTTATGAAGAATCAAGAGTCCATTTAGGATTTTTGAGAAAATGAATAAAAAATATCATACGGAAGATGTGAGTAGAATTATGGATTTATTGGCATTTCGTGTTGTTACGGAAACTATTACAGATTGTTACATGATTCTTTGAATTATCCATAAATACTATACTCCACTTATAAAAAAGATTAAAGATTATATTGCGATTCCGAAGTTTAACTGATATAAAAGTATTCATACTACAATTTTATGAATGTTTCGTTTCCCTGTAGAAATACAAATTAGAACTAAAAAAATGGATGAAGTTGCAGAATTTTGAGTGGCAGCACATTTTGCTTATGCAGAGAGTAATGCTAGTGTGATTGCTCCTTCTCAGCAATGACAGTGGATTCAGCGTTTACAACAAATTGTGGCAGATTATAAATGAGCGGAAGATAAAGAAAAATTCAAAGATGCTTTAAATATTGAAATCCTTGATAAGACAATATTTGTTTATACACCAAAGTGAGATATTAAAGAATTACCAGCATGATCTTCTGTATTAGATTTTGCGTTTAGTATTCACTCAGAAATATGACTTAGGTTTAAAAATGCTATAGTTAATGGTCAAATTAGACCACTTTCTTATATAGTTAAAACTTGAGATATTATAAAAATTAATACTTTTAAGAATCGTTATTCAGCAGTAAAACATTGGATTGATTATTTACATACTCCATCGGCACGTGGACAATTGATTAAATATATTCGTACACAAGAGAGGGAGGCTCGCTTGGACGAAGCTATTGATGGATTAAATCAATATCTAAAAAATCTGAATCTTCCAATGTTTCGTTCGGATGCAGATTTGATACAAAAATTGTGAGAACCTTTGGAAGTAGAAAGGAGATTATTACAAGTATTAGATAAGCAGGAGACATATTGATGATTAGTGCGTGCCGCATATCCAGATTTAAAAAGGGAGACACAATGAAAAAGTTTACTTACGGATGCAAATTTATTACAAAAGGAATTAAAATCTGAAATCATTTCTGCGATATCAAGTGATGTTAAATCGTCAGATGTGATAGTAGACAATGACAAGTTGCTTCATTGTATGTTTTGTCCGGAGTGTAATCCTGCGATATGAGATAAGATTATTGCTAAATCAGGTCGTGATTGAATCAAGATACACACACTTAAATGTAAGGCTTTGAAAACTTTATCATATTCATCGTTATTAGAAGCTCATCGAAAAGAGAGTGAAACTTCAACAAATTATGTGCTGAATATTCAGTTAAGATTTTCTCCAAAAAAGCTTAGCATTATAGATATAATAGCATTGTTTTCTACATTTTCTATCCCGATTTTTAAATTTGAGTTGTGAAAAGAAGAATGAAAAACGATTGCCAATATTCAATGAGATATTTCAAATCCTGCAAAAATTTGATTTTTGTTAGCAGATATTCGTCAAAATCATCCATGAATTGAAATTGTAAGAAAAGACTTACAATAAACATTAACTTGAATATTTTTTGAGAAACTCTATATTAGCTGAAGATTTATATTATTAATTTATAGTAATGGTTAGTTTAAAAGATTTGGGACAATATAAGGAAATTTATACGAAATATAAGCAATTAGATAAGAAATTAAAAAGTTTGATTATTAGAGCGAAAGAATGAAAATACATGGAAGATTGAGAAGAGAAAGATCAGGTAGTTATCGATATTTCATGAGAAATGAAAATAAAAGATTTACATATTAATGATGAATCATTGTTTACTCCAGGTAGAAAATCAGAATTGGAAAATTTGTTAATAACAGCTATTCAGAAAGCTCAAAATAAAGCCCAAGAAGTAGTAGCACAGCAGACAAAAGAAATTCTTTGAGTAGATACAAATGATTTAGCTGGTATGCTTGGTTGAGGAGGATTACCAGGATTAGGATAAAATTATTTTATATTATAAAAGTAAAAGACCTCTTTTCGAGGTCTTTTTTTCGTTTATGCTGCCAAAGGTAGTTCGTCTTCTCTATTTAATTCACGTTTTTTCCATCTAATTCTTGTTTCGATGTCGGAAGATGTGTCTTGTGTTATGGTTCTATAGGATCCAGGAGGGAAGCGATTCTTAAATGATTTTTCAATTTGAGCCAATTCGTTATTAATAAAACGTCACGATTTGAATGCTCTTTTTTGTGCCTTTCTACGTTTCTTTGGATCTTTAAATGCATCTTTCTCTTCTCATATTTCTGTATTATCATACTCCATTTCTCAATCTCCAACGAAGACCTCTTTATATAAATCACGAGATCATAATAACATAGGTTCAGTGTTTGTTCATTCAGCTTTAAAAGCTTTTTTTATTACAGTTGGGTGATTCAGTGTTCATGTTTCAAAAGCTTTGTAAAAAAATGTCTGAAAATTTTTTAGCGCGTTTTCCATCTGTGTTGGTAACTTACGGGAAGAAAAACAATCTTTTCGAACTGTTCAGTAGAAAGTATACCATAATATATCTTTAATTTCTTCTCCAGATATGGTTCACATATCTAAGTATTGTCATTTACCATTATAGTCATAAGTGAATTCTTCTCCAATTTTATCTTTCCAATAATATGCTGTTGTTATTCGTTTATATGCTTTTTGTCTATCTGCTTCTGAATTTAGTCCGAATCGACTAAAATATTGGTTTAATACGAGATTTACACTTTCAGGAGAATCTGGGTGCATATTCTCAACTTCATTTGCAATTTGTTCCCAAAATTTAGCTCTATTGTCTCTTTCTTCAGGATCTTTTCAGTCAAAAACTCCATCTTTAATAGCCATTCTGTCACGTACAACATTGGCATTTGATAGTAATCATCAACTATTGGCTACTACAGGATTATCGAGTAATGAGTTATCTATATTTTCCATTCCAGAGTCTAGAACATCTGTTTGTAATTTTTTTAGAATTGAATTTTCAGGGAATATTTTTGAAGGGAAAATAGATTTAGAGTATTCTTCAAAGTCTTCCATTATATTAATGTTCCACCAAGAATCTAAATCTTTTATTAAATTTTCAATTTGTAATTTTCAATTTTTTAGATCTCACTCGTGGAAGTAAGATTTAACACTTTCTGAGAACTTTCAATATCATTTTTCTTGACAAAAATCATCTAATAAAGTTACAACTTTCTGGGAATGACACGTTTCTTTGGCAAGCATTCCTGGCAAAAATGACATAGTTTTTGCTCGTTGATAAGTCGTTTTTCTTAAGTCTTTTTTTCCATTTACGTCTAAAACACCACTTAACATGTATAATAGAAAGTATTTTTGGTATTCTGATTTTTGTTCTGGAGTTTTTGCTAATAAAAACATTTTCTTGAGATTTGCAATTGCTCAAGGAAATCTTGAAGATTTAATTAATCTTTTAAAGTCTTCTTTTGCTAAATTGAAGTCATTATGAGTAATTTTTCCGAATGATTCTTCGACAGATGATTTATTAAATCGTCACTTATATGCTCATTTTAATTTATCTGCAAATTGGTTAGATAATAGTCTTTTTGAAGGATTATCTATGTATTTTGTTCCCTCTTTTCCTGGAATTCATCTATCTTCATGGCAACCAAAATATCCAAGTTTTCAATTAGATCAGCTTACATTGTTTATAATGTAATCCATTTCACAAGTAGCTAAAACATCTTGTATTTGATCTTGTTCTTTTCAAGCATTTTCAAGATCATGAATACATTTTTGTTTATCTCTCATAAATTGTTTGTAATGTGCTTGTCCAAGTAAAGCTTTGACCCAAAGTCCAGAATTTTCTTCACCAGCTAATCAACGGTAGGGAGATGCTCATTTTTCTATATTAGCTAATAGTAAAGCAGCTGCTTTATGAATATCGTCTTTTGATCTTGAACTATTAGGTGCCGCTAAATCTGTGATAAATTGTTTGTATGATTTTCATCAAAATAATCTTGCAAATGGGGGTACCTCTTCAAATGTTGTTCAAAAATCTGGATCTGATTGAAATATTTTTAAGTAGTATTCAATTTTTTTCCAAGTTCTATTATCTCTATCATTGTAATATTCTTGTTGTAGTTCTCACAATCCATTTTTCATAGAAGGGATGAATCAAAGAACTCAAGCAAGTGTGTTGTATAGTCACCAGTCTCAAATTAAAATGTCTTCTAATTTTTCGTCTTGTGCCTTATTGTATGCTTCAATTTTTTTGTTTATGTTTCATTTTATAGTTTTGAATACATTTTTAATGTTGATGAGGCTAAACCAATTTAATTTCCATTTTCATCCGTTTACCATTTTGAATTCATTATCTTGTCTTTGAATTGCATCTTTAGCTTCTTCTTCCGTTTGTGGATATAATCATTTTTGTGTAAAGAATATGAGAAAATTATTCCAATCCATATCACGTTTATAGGAAAAACGTTTTTTTTCGGTTTCTCATTTTTTATTCTTTCCTTCTCAATTGAATGTTGATGAAACAGTGAATGATTTTCTGATTGGATTATATTCAATTTTATAAGTGGATTTATCATCCGATGATGCTCAAAAATACTTTACTTCAACATCTTTTTCTTTTCAGTTATCATCTACGTTTTTTTGCATAAATTTGCTACCATCCCATGTTGTTCATGTAGCAGGAAAGGAAAAAGTGCTTGTTCATAATTTGTTGTTTAACCTACTTCTGAAAGAATTGAAATTTATATTATCGGGGTTTGGTAACAACCGAATTTTATCCGTACCTGCTGATGCATTTTCTGTTATGTTGTTCAATCCTTTAAAGAATTCTTGATTCATTTCGAATGTTCTAGATTTTCATTCAACTTTGTTGTTAAATTTTAATTCTCATCAAAATACAGTTCATTTGAATGTTCATTTTTTCATATTTACATCGCTAATTTTTATTTTCATCCATCAGTATCATCATCCAGGTAATTCACTTTTACCCATGGGTAGCCGTATTTCTGATCAATTTTCAAATTTAGTATTGGATCAATATTTTTCAATTTTTTCTACGAATTCTTCTGGAGAGAGATTATTGCTTCATTCCGCGTTTTTTTCTAAATTATCCTCTTCTGAATTGTTATCTTCTCAAATTTTTTCTTCTCAAACTTTTTCTTTTCAACTATTATCTTCAGAATTATCTTTTCATTCTTTGTCTTCTTCTCATCATTTTTCTTCATGTTCTTTTGCTTGTCAAAAAAGCTGTTCTACTTCTTTTTGTTTGTCTGGATCGAAGTTGGTTATAGGAGTTTTACTATTAATAACGAAAAATAGATATATTAGCATTCAAACGTCTCATCAAGATATGATATAATTTTCATTATCAGTCGTAAATCTAGATAAGAAAATTAGAAGCTTTGTTCTGTCTTCTATGTCTATAGGTAGAGAATCTATATCGCTTTTTTTAATTTTATATGTGATTGGAAGAGTATCGTATGATTTTGCAGTTTTTCAAAATTCATTTATGTCTTTTAACCAAATATGTTCTCATTCATCGATTTTTTTCTCTACAGGTAGTGATATTCAGCGAAAAGGATCTAGTGTAATTGTATTTATACTACATTTTGCTAGTCATTTATAATAATTTTCAAAATCATTTATATCTCAAATATCTAGTTTAAAAGCGCTATTTAATCATTTATTAATTAACATATTTAAGCGTATGTCAGTTATTTTATCAAGATATGATTCTAAGAGAGAGGTTTCTATTTTTGAATAATCGAAATTGTTATTATAGAGTTCTTCCAAAACGTTTCCGATTGTTTTGTTTTTCGTTTTTACGTATCATAGATAGAATTCTCGTTTTAGGTCATTTTCTTGCTTGTTTTTTTCTTTTTCACTTAGGTTAGTATCATTTCTTATTGCTTGTAATCTTAGAATATAATCTTCTCATAATTGAGTTTCATCAAATTTAAGATTATCGTTTTCTCAAATTATTGTATTTATTGCTGGTAAGCTATTTGTGAAAAGAGTTTCTAGCTCTTTGGCAATATTTTGAGATATATTTATTGTACGATCAGCTTCTTTACCGATTTCGAAAGAGAGCAAAGTATCGAAAGCATTTCTAGTTTCCGCTGAAATGCTAGTATTATTTAGAGGTATTCATGAAGGGATGTTTTCTCAGGTGGTTGAGAGTTTGTTGTTAATATCTTCGTTTGTAATGATGATATCTTTAAGTATTTCTGGAGTTTTTTTTCAGCCTTTAGCACTTTCTTTTCATTTTAAATAAGAGATTATTTTTTGAAAATAAGATGGTACATTAGGAGTTGGTGTTGTAAAATGGGAAATATCACATTCTGAGGAAAAATCTGAAGAGTAAGGGGCTGATCATCAGATTTTATTGTTGAGTTTTTCATAAATTGCTTCAATGAAAGATTTTTTAAAATTATTGCTGTTTATTTTATCAAGATGCTTTTTAAAATCTCGCATCCAGTCATTGTTTTCTAATATGGCTAAATTTATTCATTCATCTTTTATGTAATCAAAATCAAGATCTGGCTGAATTTCTGAAAATTTATTTATTAAGCTTTCTTCTCACGAAAAATACGATTGTTCAAAAAATTTGTTTATTAATTCCGCGTTTCTTTCTTTTCATGATTCAAAATTTTTGAACAAGGCATTAGCGGTTGATTCTAATTTTGCTCACTTTACGATATTTAAAGGAATGTTCTCTCTTAAATTTATATTGTTTGTCATATCGTGTTGGATAAGGTTGCTAATATAAATGTTTCATATTAATTATAGTCACAATGTAAAAATAGTCAAAAATTTACCGTATATTTATAGATATTTATATTTTCTTTTTGTGATTTTGTTATATAATATATAATTAATAGTTATTTTATATAAGTCAAGTTTATTTTTTTGAGATATCTTCTTTTTAATTATTAAAACATTATATAAGCATTGTTATCTTTTAAAGTTAGAAAATGCCGTATAAAATTTTTGGATGTAAGGTAAATAAATATTTTCTTAATCAACGATTGGATTATTTTTATAAAAACTGAAATAGATTAGACGATACTTTGTTAATAGCAACATGTGTAGTTACAGATAGGGCGAAAAACAAATGGGTTAGGGAAGTAAAGCATGCAATTCAGCAATGATTAAATGTGGCTGTTACGTGATGTGGAAGCTTTTCTCGTTGAAATATAATTTTGGAGTCAGAATTTTATTCTATTTATCCAGAATTAAGAAATTTTTCTGACAAAATTACTCTTTTACCAGAAAGTCCAGAAAAAGATTGATTTGAATATAAAATTTGATGAAAGTCATCAATTTATACTAAGCATTTTTTAATAGTTCAAAATTGATGTGATAATCATTGTTCATTTTGTCTTACTGTGGCTAAAAGATGACCACATGTCAGTAGACCGTTAGGTGAAATTATTCAAGAAATTCATGAAATTGAGTCTCAATGATGAAAAGAAATAGTAATAACTTGAATAAATTTGGCAGCTTGGTGATGTTCAAATTCTACTAAACCAAAAGAAACAAAATTTCCATATTTACTTCGTGAAATATTAAAACAAACCAGCATTCCTAGAATTAGAATCTCTAGTATGTGACCTGAATATGCTAATGATGAATTTTTTGATGTGGTCTCTGATAATAGAATTTTGCCACATTTTCATTATTCAATTCAAAGTTTTTCGGATAATATTTTGAAAGATATGTGAAGACATTATTCATCGGATGAGTTGAAACATGTTCTTAAAAAAACAAGGAATTTGAAGAAAAAAAATCTGATTTCTATTTGAGCAGATATTATAGTCTGATTTCCATGAGAGACTAAACAAGATTTCATGGAAACTTATAATTGAATTGAAGAATTTTGAATTACAAAATTACATGCTTTTCCATTTTCAGATCATACGCAAAGAGAAAAAATTCCCGCATCATTGCTTCCAAATCAAGTTAAACATAAAGTAAAAAAAGATAGAGAAATTAAACTTATTTCAAAGTGAGATGAAATTAGAGAGAAGTTTATTCAGTCGAATAAGTGAACCTCTCATAAAGTTTTAATAGAAGAAAAAAGAAATGGAAAATGGAGATGATGGACAGAAAATTATATTCAAATTGAAATTGATGGGAACTATAGTAGAGGTGAGATTATAGACTACAAATTGTAGTATGTTGGAAGCCTTTTATTTTTTGAAGTGAAAAAAAGTCATCAAAAATTTGACATTTTT